>Ga0209606_1003930_pt1 | contig 14366 bp, 8 predicted proteins | sample AD_UKC057_MetaG_FD_184412 | JGI IMG/M metagenome (GOLD analysis project Ga0209606, IMG submission 184412) | Active sludge microbial communities of municipal wastewater-treating anaerobic digesters from USA - AD_UKC057_MetaG (SPAdes) (version 2) | ecosystem: Engineered > Bioreactor > Anaerobic >...
TTTTTCGTCACCTTGTCCGCACCAGTCCTGAGTCCCTGATTCACGTTGCAAACAGCCCCAAGCAACTCTCCTTGGACCTTCATTTTTGCCAAGAGCCTTTGTGCGGGGTCCCCCTCACTCGCGGAAGAGCCGCGCAACCGCATTTGAAAGTCAGTACCCTCGTAAAGTTCTGCCTGGCGAACCGTAAAGTAATCCGTCTCTGTATCGCGCCATCCGAGTATGTTTTCCAATTGCTTGAAATCCGCGAAACCTATCCTCTTTGTTATACAGGTTTTCGCGTCTATTTTTTCACCCCTTCCCTTAGCGAGCAGCGTAATCATGTTATGTTGGCCCTGTGCTGACTCAAAGATTTTCAATTCATTGAAATTCACCAATCTCAGAACTACCCCTCTATGATTGAAATCGGTTCGTAACGTCTTAGCGCCAGTCGCAGTTGGATAATAGTTTGTGGTGATGAATGCAACGTGTGAGTACTGGTTGCCGATGTTCAGTGCCTGGTGGAAGAAGAAATAAAAAATATCCATCTTCTTCTGATAAAATCTCCCCAGCACACCCGCTCGCAACTCTCGAAACATCTCCTTGTGGCCTTTTTCTCCAACATAGGGAGGATTCGCGATCACTACGTCGAAACCTTTATTTGCATGGAAAACCTCGGAGAAGTAAATCTCAAAATCGAATATTTCGCGGCCGTTGGTCAACTCACGGATGAGGGCTTCGATTTGCTCCTTGAAATTTTCCTTTAGTTTCCGATCAGTCTCGTTGAAGAACTTTGGCTTCAAATCCTCTAGGCTATTGAATTGCTCGTTGTTAAAGAGATTCTTCTCAACGCCTAACAGCGAATCACCGACCACAACCTTGTAGTCGAGATTGGGCAAAGGCTTGACCTGTTTGACGTCCTCTTCATCTACCACGAGCGACAGCCAGAGGCGAAGTTTTGCGATCTCGACCGCACCGGGGTCAATATCCACGCCGTATAGGCAGTTTTGAATGGCATGGCGCTTGAAAAAGTATGGCGTTCTTTCATGAGCGTCATTGAAGTAGGGTGTAAGGGTGGAGCGGGAGCGCACAATTTCGGTCATCATGCCGACTGGAAAGGCTCCCGATCCGACGGCAGGATCGCAGACAGTGATGTCTTGCAACTTGTCGTCAATCAATCGGGCATGTGTTTCTATAGGTTTAGGCAATTCCGGTTTATAGCTTTTCGTGCCTGACATGCGCGCAGCTTCGTAATGGGCGGCCTGATCGCCTGTATGAATAAGGGTTTCGATGTCCTTCCGTGGGACCAGTTTCGCTTCTTTGTTTATTGCTGTGTCAAGATAATTGATGAGGCTCTCCTGGCACATGTAGTGGACAATCTCACGGGGGGTGTAATAGGCGCCCAACCCTTTCCGGCGGTTTTCCTCGATCAGGTTTTCAAAGACCTTGCCCAGCATTTCGGGATCAATGGCGACTTCTTTTTCCAGTGGCTCGGCCTCGTTGACGGTGAAGTTGTACCGGTCGAAAACATCGAGAACGCCCGTTCCGGTAATCCCTTCTTCGACAGGGTCATCGTTGGTAAACAGCCTGTTGGGGATGATAATGTCCGTTTTACGCCAGTCATAGCCGCCAAGCGGCTCGAATAAACCACCATTAAGGAAAGGGATGCGGCAATTGAAACTTTTGCACCATGCCTCATGACCTCGGTCGATGGCCAGCGTGTCATAAAAAAGCGGTTCGAGGATATCGTTGAAATAATTGTCGTACTTGCTATATTCACCTGCAGCCAAGCGACGCAAAAAATCGTGGGGGCCTGTGCCCCAGTCTTTTCCCTTCTCGACGCCGAGCCATCCCTTTTTCTGAAGGAAGTAGAGGAATACGATCTGACCCATCAGTTTCTTGGCAAAGTCCACGGTGTTGACGTTTCTTGACTGGAATTCCTCGTGAATGGACTTGTCCTTCTTAATGATTCTATCCAGCGCCAGATGAATGTTTTCGAAAAGATCCACATATCGCTTGAAAAATTCCTTTGTGACCGCTTCAACGCTAAAGGCCTCCTCAATATCCGCAAGTTTGGGATCGGTTTTTGTGTCCTGGAGCAGGGGAAGGAATCTTGTTTGCGCCGTATGGCAGCTTTCGCCTTCCCCTACAATATAGGAGAAACGGCGCGCCGGGGTGAGCCGGGTTTCCACGCCTACCTTGCCGGATTCTTTTTCCACGGTTGCGTATTCCATTTTGACATAGGATAGACGCCACTGTTTTTCCGTCGGCGACACAAAAGCGACAAGGGCGGCATCCTTTTCATCGCGTGTTTTAAGATGATGGGCAACAAAATTCCGGATGGCAGTGCGAGCCCGTGCCAACTTGGTTTCATTGGTCAAATGAACAATCAGAACATCCAATTTATCATTATCGGGTGTGGTGTAGGTGCCGAGCCGTTCGTAGCGGCTGACGTGGTCTTTGAAGGCGGCCTTGACATACGTGCTGTTCCACCCCTGGGCCTTGGACTCATCAATCCGGTTCAGCAGATTGATGGCAAAATTTTGGAATCGTCCCTTGTCGAAGCCTTGGGTAAAGGTCTGTCGAATGAGGGTATATGATTGATCGCGGTTCATTTAACCTCCAAAAGATAGGATGAAAGGATCACCTCGCGCGGGCTGAGAACATGCGCCGTCATTTGCGCGCGAGTGGTTTGGAAAAACAACGGGGAAATGTCCCGCCGCAGAATCCCCAGGACCTTCAGGGGCTGGATCTCCTTCTTCATCGCTTCGGCTACCTTTTTCGTAGTGGGCTTCGGGAGCGCCCCGTCTATCAGCAATTGGACAACCTTTTGAATGTAAAGCTCGTCATCCTCGGTAAAACCGTGATAGTGGCGAATCTCTTTTGCTTTCAGACGCTTCAGAATATAGGTGTCATTTGCCGTACCTTTTTGTTTGGGGATGGCGTCGTCCAGATCCGGGCTGGTCGCCTCCTCAATGGCGTGCTTATTCTTTTCCAAGAGGGTATAGAAGTCATGAGGAATGGCTTCACGTTTTTCTACCGGATCAGCCGGTTTGAGGGTTTTCGCCGTGGCGAAGAAGTCAATTTCAACAGATTCCGCAGTGCCCGGAGGGGCCAGAAAAAACTTGTCGAGCCGCCCCTGGCGAAAATAGGTAAGCAGCGCCGGAAACTCTTTTACGCCGACATTGTTATCGGCTGCGAAGAGTCTGGTTGATCGGGCCTTCTTAGGCAGGCGTTTGATGCGGGTGAAGAGTATGGGTTCCTTGTCGCGCACTTCCCGGATTTCGGCGAGATATTCCAGTTCGCTCTCTTCGTCCTCCCCCTCGCCCGTGATCGTTTTCTTGGAGGTCAACTTGGCAAAGAGGTCATGCGATTTGATCTCCTCGCCTTCCGTCAGCAGACGGGCATCCGCGCCGAGCATTTCGATGAACGCGTGTATCTTGGCTTCAGCCGATTCCTTGAGTTTAATCAGGTCGTTGCTCTCTTCCGTCGGGAAAAAGTTGTACGTGTGGATAGTGTCGAATGTGGTATCCACCCGGTTGACGCGACCGACGCGCTGAATGAGACGGGTCGGATTCCATGGGATATCGTAATTGACCACGATATTGGATCGGTGCAGGTTGACGCCTTCGGAAAGCACTTCAGTGGCGACCAGGATCCGGTATTTGTCCTGGGGCTGAAAGGCGCGGGCGTCGAAATTGGCGATAACCTCCTTACGCGCAGACTCATCAGAGCTGCCGGTGAAAAGTAATACCTTCCGATCAATGTCATTGGCGATCTGTTCATGGAGATATTCCGCGGTCTCCTTGGATTCGGTAAAGATAATGACTTTGCCTTTTTTGAGAATGGGGTCTTTACGGAGAACCTCAGAGAAGGCCTCCCACTTGGGATCGCGTTTGATCTGCTTCCAAAGGGTTTCAATTTTTTTCAGGATCACGCGATCAGCTTCGAGGTCACGGAGAAAATCTGCATTGAAGTCTTTCGCGGCCAGTCGTTCGGCCCTGTCCGTATCGAGCAGGCGATCAATGGCCTCCTGGTCGTCGGTTTCCAGCAATTCAAAGATTTTGTTGATGTGCTTTTTGCTGATATAAACGTTGCCCTTATGAAATTCTTCAATGAAACGGCCGTAGGACCGTATAAAACGCTCAAGGCTCAGGCGGAATGCGTGGAAGCTACTCTCCAGGCGTTTGATCAGGAGGATCTTCATAAACTTCGCCAAGTTTTGCTGGCTTTGTACCTCGCGGTGCTCGCGTTTTCCCTCGTAATAGGTCAACGGCTTGTAGCGGGCGTATGTAAAATCTCGTGTTATCAAGCGGACCGTTTCGATGAAGATGTCGTTTTCCGTCTTGTTGAACTTATAGAATAGAGGCTGGGGGTCTGAGACATTGGGAAATTTCAGACCTTGGAGCGTCAGATCTTCCCCGTAGTATTTCATGATTTCTCCTCGTGTCCGCCGAATCATCAAATATTTGAGGATTTGCTCGCGCGTCTCCTTAGCATTGGCCTGGACAGTCGCAAAATACTGTTCACGGTCGGCCTGTCGGTCAAGGCCATTGAGGCGTTTCTCAAGACGGGTGAAGAAGGCTTCAAGGTTCCGGACGTTGGGAATGGTGCTGTTCTTTCCGTTCTGGAAAAGTTTGACCTGGCTGAGAATGTCCCTTGGAGTATTGTTCAGCGGCGTTGCCGAGACCAGGATCACCCGTTTGCCGCGGCAGATTTGCGCCAGCATCTCATAGGTCTGATTCGTCTCGGTGCGGAAGCGATGGGATTCATCAATGAAAACATTGACATACTTGGAAACGTCCCGTTCCAGGAGATCCTCCAGTTTCCCGATGGATTCAAAATCGGTATGCGGAACGCGGAAATCCCCGAAAACATTCGGCCACGATCCGCGATTGTGCATGTCCAGCAAGTGGGGCGGCGCGATCACCAGCGACCGGCCGTCCAGTTGTTGGGCAAGCAAGGCTGCCATGTAGGTCTTGCCGAGGCCGACAACGTCGGACAAAAACAGGCCGCCGTATTCCTGGAGCACCTTGCGTGCGCTGAGAACGGCTTCCTCCTGATACTTCAATCTCTTGAACCCATCGGGAACGTAGATGTCTTCGAGTTGATCCGGGCGGTTCAGCTCGTCGCGGAAGTATTCGTACAGGAATTTCAGGTAAAGCTCATAGGGCGTAAAATGAGCAAAGGGAGATCGGTTAACGATAGTGTCTTCGTAAGGCCTGGCAACATTCACAGCTACAGCCCAAAGCTCATTGAACTTGGCGATTGCAAAATCATAGTCGGCGCGGTTTTTCAGCTCGACGTTGAACTCGAGGTTGTCCTGTAGCCCCGACTGAGTAAGGTTGCTCGACCCCGTGATCACGCGGCCTTTATCCATGAACCCCTCGTTGAAGGTCATGATATAGACCTTGGCATGGAGTCTCTCGCCGGGGTAGGCCTTGATCTCAAGTTTCCCGGAGCGAATCCATTCAACAAATTTGTGGACGCCGGTTTCGATTGCCGCACTGTCGGCGGAATTTTCAAGTTCGTTGAGCACATTATCCGGGATTTTCTCGATAACTGCCTTGTGGGACTGTAACGGCAATTCGCCCTGCTGTCCTGCTTTCTGCATAAGCTCATATGCAGAGCGATCGGTATGCAGTCCGATCAGGATACGAATCTTCTCGACATTTTCCAGCGCGGGATAGAGCTTGTAAAAGCCACTGATGAAAAAATAACCGACCAGGCAATCGAAAAAACGTGCGTCCGTCTTGAGGATGACAGAAAACCGATCACGGAGAGTTTTGCCGGGCTCATTTGTAAGGAAGGTGAGATCAGAGGACATCGTTATTTGCTCCGATTAAGAATTTCTTATCTACGGATAAAAAATACAAAACCCCGCTCTCTTGCATGAGACACGGGGTCTATTGGGTGATCATTCCATGGCTTCCTTTCTCGACGACGTTAAAAGCCTCCTGCTGGATCAGATAAAGCTTTAAGGATCAAATATTTATGTGTGCGAGAGTAATCAAATAAATCCAGTTTCGTCAAGCTTTTCTTCTACCGTTTCCCGGTAATCGGGAAAGCAGCACACAGGCGCGCTGATACCGCTTGCTTTTATTCAACACGATCAGCCTCCTTGCGCCGGCGCGCTTTTTTAGCCTGATACCAGTTGATTCTTTTTTTATACTCATCAATGAATTCCTTAGACGACAGATACTTGTCCGCAAACGACACGATGTAGGACTCCTTGTATTTCGGCGGCACGAGGGTCAGTGGCCACATGTGCTTGCGGATGATGTCCTCTTCAATATCGTTGAGAGAAAAATATTTTTTGGCGTTGGCCACGGCGATTTTGGGATGCTCCAGGCCGTGGAATTTTTCCCGGGGCAAATCCGGCACGTCATGATTGCGCCAGTCATAGAGAAAAAAGTCGTGCAAAAGCGCACCCCGGGCCGCGGAGCGGTAATCGAGCCTGAGAAACTTGCTGATCCGGTAGGACAGGTAGGCCACGTCGTGGACATGGTGGTAAATGGAGGAGTTGTGATGGAAGTAGTCCTTCAGCTTTCGGAATTCCTCATGCTCGAGAATATCCCGCACGGTCTCGTAATACTCCGCCTCGAAAGGCTTTCGGCCGTCGAGCTCCTGAAAAATTATTTCCGAAACGGGCTTCAAGAACGAACCGACCTTGATTCGAATGCGGCGGTTGATATTCTGGTTGACGTACTTGTTCAGGTCGGGGAAGGCTTCCCGCAGACGCTGAAAGGATTTCAGAATATCCTCGATTTCGAGGCTGCTTAGGTTGAAGTACTCCTCGTAAAGGTAGGCAACGCCCTTTCGGAAGGCGGCCAGCGAAATCACGGAGAAAGTGTAGTCGATCCAGAAATACAACAGGAAAAGGATGGCGGCAATTTGCACCAGGCCGGCGGGCAGCATGGCCACCCGCCGAAGGGCTTCGGGGTGAACCACCATGACAAACCCCATTGCCAGAAGGGTCCAGAGAATGGAAAAGCGCAGGCACACGCGGCCGTGAAGATTGAACCGGTATTCCGAGTAATCCCACAAGGTCAGTTTAAAAATCTTTTCGGACAAATAACCGGCCATGTATTCCAGAAGCGTGATCACCAAACCAAAGGCAGCCAGACGAAGCGCGACGGGCCAATCCCGAAGAACGTGCTCCAGAACAATGACGAGAAAGGCGCCGATCCCGTAAATAGGAAGGAAGGGACCGAATAGAAATCCCGCATTGACGAATTTCCGCCGGGTCAGGGAACGGTAGATCACCTCCACGACCCATCCGGCAAAGCAGTACGCCGCAAACAGGATCATATAATAAAAGAAATTCAGCTGTTGATCCAACATAGGTTTCACCCGCCTTTTTGTGTCGCCCGATGCTACACAATTGCCCTCTTTTTGTGAAGATATTTTGCGGCCATCTGTGGTATGAGACGGAACATTAAAATTTCACCGCCTGCCGTCCAAGGCAAAAAAGCGGGAAGGAACCTGCATGATCAAAGAATATTTCATCGCGGCGCTCAAGGGAATGGGCATGGGCGCGGCCAATGTCATTCCCGGCGTTTCCGGCGGCACGATCGCCCTGATCACGGGCATTTTTCAACGGCTCATCGACGCACTGAAATCATTCGACCTTCAGGCGCTCCGGCTCTTTTTCACGGGCCGGTGGCAAGCCTTTGCCCGGCACACCGACTTCTTTTTTCTACTGTCCGTCTTTGCGGGAGCAGCCGTGAGCATCCTGTCGCTCGCGAGGCTGTTCCGGTATCTGTTCGACCATTACCCCGTCTTCATCTGGTCGTATTTTTTCGGACTCATCCTCGCCTCCGTCTTTTTTGTCGGAAAGACGATCGGCCGCCGGACGCCTGCCGTGGTCCTGGTGTTTATCCTGGGAACCGCCATAGCCGCCGCCGTTTCGCTCTTGAGCCCGGCGGCGCAAAACGATTCCTTCTGGTATCTTGTGGCCTGCGGCGTGGTGTCGATCTGCAGCATGATTCTGCCGGGCATCTCCGGCTCCTTTGTTCTGATTCTGATGGGCAACTATGAACTGATCGTCATCGATGCGATCAACGCCCTGAACTGGCGCATTCTGTTTCCCGTGGCCCTGGGCGCCGTCGTCGGGCTGGTGGCCTTTTCCCATTTCCTGTCCTGGATTTTCCGCAGATTCCGCGCCGAAACGATCGCCGCGCTGACCGGCTTCATTCTGGGGTCCCTGCTCATCCTCTGGCCCTGGAAGACGGCCGTCTGGCGACTGGACACGGCAGGCGCCGCCGTCGTTCGGAACGGGAAAAAGCTGGTGGAGGGTTACACGTATTTTTTGCCCCCGCCCAACGAAGAATTCTGGTGGGCGCTGGCCGTCATGGCGGCGGGCGTCCTCACGATATGGGTGACGGAGAAACTGGCCGTTCGCAATGATTCCCCATAATCCATTCGCCGGAAAAAACACCGCGCGACAGGGAGGCATCATGGAAAAGATCAAACTCGGCATCAGCACCTGTCTTCTGGGAGAAAACGTCCGCTATGACGGCGGGCACAAGCTCGACCGTTTCCTGCGCGACACGCTGGGAAGGTATGTGGACTATGTGCCGGTCTGTCCGGAAACCGAATGCGGAATGGGCATTCCCCGCGAAGCCATGCGGCTCGAGGGCAAACCGGACGCGCCCCGGCTTATCACCCGCAGCACGCGGATCGACAAAACGGACAGGATGGTTTCCTGGGCGAAAAAGCGCATTACCCATCTTGCGTCCGAAGACCTCTGCGGCTTCATTTTCAAAAGCGACTCGCCGTCGAGCGGAATGGAAAGAGTCAAGGTCTATGACGAAAAAGGCATGCCCGCAAAAACAGGCGTGGGCATCTTTGCGCGGATGTTCATGGACGCTTTTCCCCTGCTGCCGGTGGAAGAGGAAGGACGGCTGCATGATCCGCAGCTTCGCGAAAATTTCATCGAAAGAATTTTCGCGCTCAGGCGCTGGCGCGAGGTCCGCTCCGCCGGCTCTCCCCGGGGCGCTCTGGTGGATTTTCACACCCGGCACAAACTGCTTCTGCTGTCGCACAGCACAAAACTTTATCAGGAGATGGGAAAGCTGGTTGCCGAACAAAAGCGCTTCCCCCCAAAGGAGCTCTGGGCAAAGTACGAAGAGCTGCTTATGGAGGCGCTGAAGCTGAAAACCACGCCGAAAAAGAACATCAATGTGCTGATGCACATGATGGGCTACTTTCGGGAAAAGCTCTCCGCCGATGAAAAAAAGGAGCTGCTGGAACTTTTCGAGCGCTACGCACAGGGCTATCTTCCTCTGATCGTACCTCTCACGCTGACTGGCCACTATGTGCGCAAGTACGATGAACCCTATCTGAAAGAGCAGGTGTATCTGAATCCGCATCCGCTGGAGCTGCAACTGCGCAACCATGTGTAGATTCTCCGTCCGCGGGCGTGGCGGTTCCCATCTGCGCTGAAAGATAAAGATGTGATTTTATGAAGAAACTTCTGGACACCTTCCTTCCCCCCTTCTCCGAGGCCAGGCGCGAAAAGCCCAAAGAGATGCTCTACATCGCGCAGGAGATCCCTCCCCCGTCCACGGTTCTCGTTGCCGCGTTTCAGCATGCGCTCGTCGCCATGATGATGGTGATCTACCTGGTGATCACGGGCACGGATGTCGGTCTGGCCGGCGGATCACTTCGGGGGTTTATCTGTATGGGCATCCTGGTCATGGGAATCGGCACCATCCTGAATGGCCTGACCACACGCGTCAGCGCAGGTCATCTGCTTGTTTTTATCCCCGGCACCATGACCATGATGGTCTTCATACCCGTTGCGAATACGTTCGGATTGGGCGCCGCGATGGGAGGACTGATCCTTTCCGGCCTGGTCGTATTCTGGATGGGGCGATTCCTTCCCCGAATGCGTTCCCTGTTCCCGCCGGAAGTAATGGGAGTGCTCCTTCTGCTCTTGGGAATGAGCCTGCTCCCGGGCGGCGTCCAGCGCTCTACGGGTCTCACAACCGGAGGCGCTTCTCCCCTTGACCTCTCGCATGTGCTCATCGCGGCCGTCACCCTTTGCGCCGTTACGGCAACGGCCGTCTGGGGAGCAGCCCGTCTTCGCGTTTTGGGCCTGATCATCGGTGCGGCGGCCGGCCTGCTGGCGGCGGCACTCACCGGCGGCTTCGGCGCAAAGGAGCTGGCGGACGTCGCCGGCCAGCCTTTTTTCTCTTTTCCCATTGAAGGCCACACCTTACCAACACCGGTGTGGGTTGCCGGAGCGATCCTTCCGCTGGTCTTCGTCAGCGTCATCGGAGCCGTAGATGAGATGGGCTGCGGCGTGGTCGCGGACCGGATGAACAACGACCAGTGGCGGCGCGCGGACCTCCCGATGATCGGCCGGCTTTTAAACACCTCCGGCATCTGCATTTTTCTCGGCGGACTTGCCGGCACGCTGATGGCGGGCAGTTCCTCGGCAAATCTCGGCCTGGCGCACGCGACCGGCGTCTCCGCCCGCCGGGTCGGGGTTGTCGCCGGAATCCTTTTGATCCTCGTCGCTTTTCTTCCCCAGTTCGCCCAGTTGATCATGCTGCTTCCCGCGGCTGTGATCGGCGCCATGATGATCTATACCGCGGCCTACATGATGGTTTCCGGCATGGAGCTCATTCTTTCGCGCCTGCTGAACGGACGACGGCGCGCTACCGTGGGATTCAGCGTTGCGGCGGGAGCGGCCGTGATGCTTATTCCGGAACTTGCCGCGTCTGTTCCCGTAGAATGGAAGACGATTTTAGGATCCGGCCTGATCGTCGGCGTTTCGCTGGCCATCATTCTAAACCAGGTTTTCCGGATTGGAATATCCCAGAGCCGGGAAATTCAACTGGATGAACCGAATCCGGCGGAACAGGCGGCGCGTTTTCTTGAGGATTGCGGAGCGGCTTGGGGAGCGCGTCGAGACGTTATCAACCGGGCGGGGCTGGCCATCGGCGAAGCGCTGGAAGTGCTCGCCGGTGCCGGATGGATTCTGGGGCCCGCAAGGCTGTCCGCCGTGTTTGACGAGTATCATCTGGATCTGGCGCTGGATTATTCAGGGAAGGCGTGGCGGCCGGCCGAGTCCCGTCCCATCGACTGGAATGCGCTTGTCGAACCCGACAGCGATGACCAGACGATCGACGAGGCCATCAACAGCGTGTCCTCGGGCATGATTCGCGGCCTGGCCGACCGCGTCGAAAGCGAAGAGCAAAACGGGCAGGCCCTCCTGACCTTCCGGTTCGAACATTGACGAAAACAAAAAGAGGGAGCCGGACGGCTCCCTCTTTTCTCCCGTTTAGCGCCTGAAAAACGCGCTGATTATTTTCTTACGCCGCTTGTCCGGCAGAGCGCTTCAGCGCTTCGATGCGGTCTTCCAGCGGAGGATGCGTCATGAAAAGCAGTTTCAGCCCGTGTTTGGACGGTTTACCGCTGATGCCGAAGGCGGTCATCTGGTCCGGCAGGGGTTCGTGAGCGCTCTTCTGCAAACTTTCCAACGCGGCAATCATGCTGCCCACACCCGCCAGTCTCGCGCCGCCCGCGTCCGCCCGGTATTCCCTCTGGCGGCTGAACCACATCACAATCACGCTGGCCAGGATGCCGAAAACGATCTGGGCCACAATGGTGGTGATAAAAAAGCCCAGGCCGTGGCCTTCTTCATTTTTGAGGACAACGCGATCCACAAAATACCCGACGACGCGGGAAATAAAAATGACAAACGTGTTCACGACACCCTGAATCAGGCTGAGCGTGATCATATCCCCGTTGGCGACATGGCTGATTTCATGGCCCAGTACCGCCTCGACTTCATTGCGGTTCATGGTGCGCAAAAGACCGGTGCTGACCGCGACGAGCGCGTTGTTCTTATTCATGCCGGTGGCAAAGGCGTTGGGCGAAGGCGAATCAAAAACAGCCACATCCGGCATACCGATTCCCGCCTGAGCAGCCTGCTTCTGTACAGTATTCATCAGCCAGATTTCCACGTCGGAACGGGGCTGCATGATCACCTGGGCGCCGGTGCTCCACTTAGCCATCCACTTGGAAATGGCGAGCGATAAGAACGACCCTCCGAAACCGAACACGGCGGCAAACGCCAGCAGGCTTAAGTAGTTGATTCCATTGGCGTAAAGAAATTGATCCACGCCCAGAAGCTTTACAACAATGCTTAAGACCACCAGCACGGCAATATTGGTTCCTATAAACAGCAATACTCTCTTCATTTTTTATATCCTCCTCCACCCGTTTAAATCGAGACGTTTGCACAACCAATAAAACCAACAATTTTGTCATTCCCGCGAAGGCGGGAATCCAGTTATTTCAAGGCTTTCTGGATACCGGCCTTCGCCGGCATGACGAATAAGAGTAGTTTTTCAAAGCTCTCAAATCATTATGGCAGACGGTTCGTAAAACCAAGTCTTTTTCAGTACGCTCTATCTTAGTGTCAAGCCGTAAATTGTCAAGTTATTCTGAAGCTGATTATTTCGTATACGTTTGAAGAGAAAGCATGGTGATCCCGCATATGCCTATCAAAACACCTATCCAGCCGGCCCATCTGATTTTTTCCCTGTAAATGAATGAAATGAACATGCCCAGCATAATCGGAGCGCTGAGTGTAATGGGAAACACAGCCGCGGCAGGCATAAGTTTCAGCGCTTCAAGGGTGCAATAGACGCCCACATAGCTTGCAAAAGCCGCAAGGACTCCGTACAACAAAGCCCTTGCTTTCACTTGCTTTTGCCTGGCCAGGAAGAAAATCGAGAGCAGGATAAAACCGACGGCGTATGACATAAAGAGGTAGGCAAATGAATTGAGCTTTTGATGGCTGATTAAAAGCTGCCCGATTCTTGGAAGACCGCTTAACGCAAAAGCGCCGATGATCATGAAAAACCACGGCATGTTGCTATGGTTCCTGTCCCCGGCAAAGGCATCGTTCGACCAGGAGACCAGCACGATGGATGTTAAGATGAATAATATTCCGGCTATGGTTATGACATTCAGCGTTGCCCTGAAAAATATAACGCTGAAAATAACCGGGATGAGAAACGATGATCTGTAAATGGCGTTGGAGTAACCGAAATGACCCATCCGAACCGAATTATTAAAAACAAAAACGGCCGTTGCTCCGCCGATTCCGGCTATGGCGGAAACGGAGCATAATTCAAATGTGTAACTTGCCGTCTCCACATGATTCAATTCCGCGAAAAGATATCCCAGGACGCTGGCGGCGGCAAACATCACAAAGGTTAAATCAAAGGATGATACGCCGTCCTTCGCTGAAAGTTTCGCAACATAGGCGACGGATGTAATGCCGAGCACAACGAGTAAAATATATATAAAACTCATATTTAGAACTTCTTACCGAAGGTTGACCCTGTCATTCATTCTTATCGGGACACTGAGACACGCACGACGCCCGCAAGCGCGCCGGCAAAGATTGACCGCTGCCATATCAAAAGACGACGGGCATGGCAATGAAAGAAAGTTTCGTCACCGGCTGCTGTGTGTTTCTTTTTGTTAAAAATTATGATAGAGGAAAATCATTATTCGGAACATCGGCAAAATCGGTGTTCCGTTTTTTATCAAAACGGTTTTCGGCGGTTCGTTTTAAAATCCGGCATCCAGTAAACAAACCCCAAACATCCAGTAGAACGGAGGACACAGCATCATGGCAGACCGTACAATACACATTACGAAATACGACATGGACAGGCTGACGGAACTGATTGACGGGCTGCGTTTATCGCCCAAGACCAATCAGGCCAATCTCGATCTGCTGGAAAAGGAGCTGTATCGCGCCGTGCTGGTGGATCCTCCGAATATTCCCCGGGATGTCATTACCATGAATTCCAAGGTAATCATTTCGGACACGGAATCCGGCGAAAAAACAACCTATACGCTGGTGTTCCCGTCCGCGGCCAACATATCGGAAAACAAACTTTCCATCATGGCGCCGCTGGGAATGGCGCTTTTGGGATACCGCACGGGCGACATCATCGAATGGCCTGTTCCGTCCGGCGTCCGCAAGCTGAAAGTGGATGAAATCATCTATCAGCCGGAAGCGGCAGGCGATTACCATTTATAATCTGGATTCCGGGTCGAAGTCCGGAAGGATAACAAGATGTGCATTGACCCGAGTGCTTTTAACCACCGGAATGCCTAACGGTAAAAATACACAATGGATCTGATCGATACTCTGAAAAATAAAGCCATGAAACACAAGGGGATTCGGGAATCCGAAGCCCTGGAGCTCTTTATTGAAGGCTGCGCCGCCCCCTGGCGTATTTGCGCCGCGGCCTTCGAAATTCGGGAACGCTTTAAAGGAAAAGAAATTATTCTTTGCTCGATTACCAACGCCAAGTCCGGCAAGTGCTCCGAAGACTGCAGTTTCTGCGCGC
>Ga0209606_1003936_pt1 | contig 14327 bp, 13 predicted proteins | sample AD_UKC057_MetaG_FD_184412 | JGI IMG/M metagenome (GOLD analysis project Ga0209606, IMG submission 184412) | Active sludge microbial communities of municipal wastewater-treating anaerobic digesters from USA - AD_UKC057_MetaG (SPAdes) (version 2) | ecosystem: Engineered > Bioreactor > Anaerobic >...
CCCGCTTGCCCGTAAGTGCCGGAAAATCGTTTCATGAGGGTGATGGGTTTACGGTGAAACCAATCCGGTTGAAATTTACCCGTTGCCCCGAGGAGGCTGGTATCGACAGTCGCTACCTGAATGCTTTCGATTCGGTTGCCCTCAGTGGTGTTAAAAATGGGGCTTACCCTGGTTGTCAGGTCATTGGTGTGCGCAAGGGTATCGTATTCTATAACCGTTCATTCGGGTATCAGACTTACGACAATAAAACACCGGTTACCGATTTTACCGTGTACGATATGGCATCGGTTACTAAAATTATGGCTTCTACTTTGAGCATTATGAAGCTTTATGATGAAGGAAAACTACGGCTCGAAGATAGCCTGAGTGCTTATATTCCCGGATTATGTAACACCGATAAAAGCAAAATCACGGTTAAAGATGCGATGATGCATCAGGCTAAATTAACTCCCTGGATTCCATTTTACACCAGAACCACCAGAACCGATTCGTTGCGGCAGGTGTATTATTCAGCCAAATTCTCGAAAGACTTTACGCTACAGGTAACCGAAGAAATGTACTTAAGAGGCGATTACCGCGATACAATATTTGACGAAATTTACAAATCACCATTGCTATCGAAAAAGGAATACCGTTACTCTGATTTGGGACTGATTTTATGTGGCGAAATGATATCGAAAATTGTGGGAACCAGCCTTGACAATTATGCGAGAGAAAGTTTTTATCGCCCGTTGGGGGCCAATTATACCTGCTTTAATCCATTGAATTATTTCGACATTTCGAGAATTGCCCCTACTGAGAACGATACCATCTTCAGGAAAAAGCAGGTGCATGGGTATGTTCACGATCAGGCTGCGGCTATGTTTGGGGGCGTGGCTGGCCATGCCGGACTGTTTTCGAATGCCATTGATATGGCGAAACTTTGTCAGATGCTGCTTAATAAAGGTGAGTATGGTGGAGTGAGGTATATTCAATCATCAACCATAGAACTCTTCACAAAGACCGATGAAAAATCGCCTAAAAACCGGCGCGGTATCGGTTTTGATAAACCGATTATGTCCGACAGGGGATCAGGACCTGCCTGTAAATCAGCATCTGCATCGAGTTATGGACACAGTGGATTTACCGGGACGTATTTTTGGGTTGACCCCGAAGAAGATTTAGTGTATGTTTTTATCAGTAATCGGGTTTATCCCATTGCCGAAAACAATAAAATTATATCTTTGGGCATCAGAACAAACCTTCATCAACTGATGTATGAATCAATAATAACCGATAGTGTAGCACAAAAATGAAAGCAATCCGTTTATTAGTTTTAACCACCTTTTTTCTATTCCCGGTTTGTTTTCTTCATGCGCAATACCTCGAAGATTCTCCCACTCCGAAGCAACGCATTTTTTACGGTGGTAATTTCGGGATGAACTTCGGTACAGTTACCGTACTCGATATATCGCCTGAAATCGGATACCGGATAACAAACCGTTTATCGGCCGGGCTGGGCGCTACGTACATCTATTACCGTGATAATGTCAGCGACGAAGTATTTAATATCTGGGGATTGCGCCAGTTTGCCAGCTTTACTCTGATTAAAGACTTTTCGAATATTCTCCCGTTTGGAACCGAAACAGGTGGTTTACTTCTGTATGGTGAATTGAACTCAATGAACCTGTACAATTCATTTTTAAACCCATCGGAACCGGGGCGTTACTGGGTTGTTAGCCCCTTGGCCGGACCTGCCTATCAATTGCGCATCGGTGCACGTTCTTATATGCTGATAATGCTATTATACAATTTCAACGAAACCACGCGTTCACCCCTCGATAACCCCGTTTTTAGAATAACCCTCCAGTTTTAACCTGCAATAACTGTTTTTTGGTTCAAATAATTGAGGATGGGTATTATTATTTTTTAATATCTTTACGGAGTAAAAAATACAGACAATGAAAATAAAAAACGACAGTACTGTTAAATTGGCTTACACGCTGTTTTTCGATGATTACGACGGCGATGTTTTCGAAGTGGTAACCGAAGAAGAACCCGTTGAGTTCAAGCTGGGTTCAGGCGATATGCTCGAAGAATTTGAGAAGAGAATTTTGGGATTACAGGCCGGCGATGAGTTTAAGTTCATGATTAATATGGATGATGCTTACGGCGAAGAAGATGAAGAAGCTATCGTTGAAATGCCGTTGAGTATGTTCGAAGATGTTCCTCGCGAAGACCTCGAGCCCGGTAATGTAATTCCGCTCGAAGACGAAGAAGGAAACGAATTCGAAGCATTGGTAATCGATATTGACGAAGAAAATATAACACTCGATTTTAATCATCCATTAGCCGGAGAAGATTTGTATCTGGTTGGGAAGATACTCGAAGTGAAGTAATCGGTTCAGTTTACAAGTTTCTGTTCCCGTGATAAAAATGTCCGGCGACGACCAGCATGCATTCGAAGAAATGATGTCGCTGGCTCGTCAGCAACCCGATAGGTTTTGTGTAATCGAAGCCCAGGTTGATGTGGCTACCCAGATGGAGTTTTTCGATTTATCGGCTACGCTCAGCGAAAAGGAAGATAAGCGCAGCACAGATACGCTTCTCGGATTGTTGTATGATGTGGATTCCGACGAAGAAACCACCAAGGAAATACTGGTGCTGCTAGCCGGCAAGAGCGAAGATGTGGCTGCTTTCAGGGCTATCGAAAGTTACCTCGAAATAACTACTGCCTATCTCAGACCATGGTGTATGCTGGCATATCAGCAGGCCAGACTAATGCTCGAGGCCTCCTTGCTCGAAGAATCAAAGATTTTTATTTCCTCAGCGTTGGGAGGAAAGGCAAACAAAATCAGATATTCCGTGGCTTTGCGATTGAAAACCAGAAATGAATTTGATTCCTTTCAGAAAGACATTACCGAAAAGGAGCTTGCCTATTCGCTCAGTAAAGCCGAAAGTGTGCTCGAATCGGTTACATTCAGCGAAAATACGGCTTTTGTAAGTTGCCTGATACCCATATTTGTGTACCTGCAGCCCATTTTCGACGGGGTTATCGAAGAAATTAATCAGTATGGCGATTTCTTGAGTAGCAAGTGTATAATTAGTCAATCCTTAAATTAAGTCTAACCTGTTGATAATCAACAACAAAATGTTGATAAAGCGTTGGATAATAGGGTTTTAAATTGCAAGGTTTTTTGTACTTTAGTGAAAAAGCTTGCAAAAAATGAAAGGGAAACTGCCTAATCAAGATCAAAAGAATTTGTTTCGTCCAATTTTGAAAGAGATTGTCAATCCCAAACACGAATTGGTAGTTTTGGCAAATAAAATGGATTGGAAATACTATGAAAACTGTTTCGGAGTACATTATTCTCACCTTGGAAGACCAAGCGTTCCGATACGCACCATGGTTGGTCTTTTATTGTTGAAACGGATTTATAACCTAGGCGATGAGACTGTAATGGAGCAATGGCTTCAAAACCCATATTTTCAATATTTCTGTGGAGAGTCTGAGTTTCAGTGGGAGTATCCTTGCGACCCCTCCGACATGGTTCATTTTCGTAAGCGTATTGGTGCTGAGGGGGCAGAACAGATATTTCAATCATCGGTTACAATCAGAAAAGATGAAATAAAGAACAATGATGTATTAATAGACACAACAGCTCAGGAAAAAAATATCACTTACCCGACTGATGCAAAATTGTTAATCAAAGTAATAGAGCTATGCAACAAAATTGCAGAAACAGAAAACATATCGCAGCGACAAAACTATAGCTACACAATAAAAAAACTACTGATTAAGCAACGGTTTGCCCATCATCCAAAACGTAAGAAAGAAGCCACATCGGCTCTACGCAAACTCAGGGTAATAGCCGGTCGTTTGGTTCGCGAGCTGGAAAGAAAACTAAGCCGGGCAGCGTTAAAACTGTATCAGGAACAGCTAAAAAACTGCAATAAAATTGTTTTACAAAAACCTCAAGACACTAACAAGATTTACAGCTTGCACGAGCCAGATACCGCTTGTATTGCAAAAGGCAAAGCACACAAGAAATTTGAATTTGGCTCAAAAGTATCTATCGCGATTGTTCCTGGTTCAAACATTATTGTAGGCATTAAAAATTTCAATGGAAATCCCAATGATACGTCCACATTAGAGCCAGCTTTGACGAATATCGAAAAAATCACAGGAATTAAATTCAAGAATGCAATCGTGGATCGTGGATACAAGGGCAAGGCACTAGTAAACGGAACCCAAATTATAAGCCCTAAACCACCGAATCAAAAACAGGCATACAGCAAATCTGTTATGCGAAAGAAATGTAGGTCAAGGGCGGCAATAGAACCAGTAATTGGACACGTAAAACAAGATTGCCGGATGCAAACAAATTACCTAAAAGGTAATATTGGCAACGAAATGAATGCAAATTTGGCTGCCGCAGGGTTCAATTTTAAAGGATTGCTTCGAAAAATCAAAGAAGCGATTCTTTGGCTCAGTTTTTTACCTCAAATTTTTTCGCTATTCAAGAAAAAAGATTTCCTAATTTTGAATTGTTAAGGATTGACTATTTAGCGGTGCTCGGGTAAAGGTATAACCTCCGGTAAGGTAAAAACCAACATTCTGTGTACTCACGGTGTTCGGCAAAAAAACCGCAAACATCACGATGCATAAAATTACTATATTCCTTTTCATGATAGCTGGTGTTTTTTCAATTATTCCGACACGAAAATAGAACACTAAAACCAAAACTGCAATAATTCACTACAATTTTCACCGGCACTGTTGCCATTATTTATCTTCATACTTTAAGCCCAAAACCTCAACGGCTCAATTCTTCAATTTGCCGGTTCAGTAATACAATTTTTGCCTCGGCATCAGCCTGTTTTTTGCGTTCGCCTGCCACCACCGCTTCGGGAGCACCACTTACAAACTTCTCGTTTTGTAATTTACGCAGCACTGAATTCAGAAAACCCTGTGTGTATTCGAGTTCGGATTTGAGTTTGGCAATTTCTTCGTCCTTGTTAATCAGATTGCCCAATGCCAGATAATACTCATCGTTTTTAACCAGCAAACCGGCAGCACCATCGCGTTTGTTTCCATCGAAATGAATTTCGGAAATACCAGCCAGTTTCATTACGACCGGTTTCATCGATTCAGCCAGTTGGGTAGTGGCTGCTGCCGAAAGTGCGAGTTGTTCACGGGGTGAAATATTTTTGCTTTGCCTGATATTGCGGATAGACGCCACCAGTTCACGGGCATAATCAAATTGGTCAACAAGCTGTTGGCCAAATTCAAAATTTACAGGCCAGTCGGCAATCATAATGCTTTCGCCCGCACTGCGCTGGTTTATTTGCTGCCAGATTTCTTCTGTAATAAAAGGCATAAAAGGATGCAGCAGTTTGAGCATATTTTCGAAATGGGCTACGGTTTGGTTGTAACTTATTGTATCGATACCCTTGCCATATGCAGGTTTTACCAGTTCGAGGTACCATGCTGAAAAATCATCCCAGAACAGCTTATACACCGTCATCAGGGCTTCCGACAGACGGAATGAATCGAACTGCTGGTTGAGCGTGGCAAGTTCCTGCGCAAAACGGTGGGTAAACCATTCGTTAGCAGCCTTTGCCGCATCGGGCTGTGTTTCGTTTTCGTCGATATTCCATGATTTTACCAGCCTGAAAGCGTTCCATATTTTATTGGCAAAGTTACGGCCTTGTTCGGGCAAGGCATACACTTCTTCGCCGGTACTTTCGTCAATCTTCATCTCAAAAAGGAGGTCGTTACCTGCAGCCGAGCACAGCAGCATCCCTACCCTTACCCCGTCGGCGCTGTATTTTTCGATCAGTTTCAGCGGGTCGGGTGAGTTTCCCAACGATTTCGACATTTTGCGACCCAAACCGTCGCGAACGATTCCGGTGAGGTATACATTGCTGAACGGCTTCTCGTCGCGGTATTCGTAACCGGCAATAATCATGCGGGCAACCCAGAAAAACAGAATCTCGGGAGCGGTAATCAGGTCGTTGGTGGGATAGTAATAACGGATATCGGGGTTATCGGGATGGCAAATTCCGTCGAATACCGAAATAGGCCACAGCCATGAACTGAACCAGGTGTCGAGTACGTCTTCGTCCTGATGCAAATCGTTCAAATTAAGGTTCGGGTTGCCCGATTTTTTACGGGCCAGTTCGAGGGCATCGCTTTCGCTCAGGGCCACCACAAAATCGTTACCACCCGGAAGATACCATGCCGGTATTCGGTGTCCCCACCACAACTGACGGCTGATGCACCAGTCGCGCACGTTTTCCATCCAGTGGCGGTATACATTTTTAAATTTGGGCGGATGCAACTTCACTTCATCGCTCATCACAGCATCCAGGGCCGGCTTTGCCAGTTTCTCCATGCTCAGAAACCACTGGGTAGAAATTTTGGGTTCTATCACCGAGCCGGTTCGTTCGGAACGTCCTACCTTATTATTGTAGTTTTCGATCTTGTGCATTGCCCCTGTTTCGGAAAGCAATTTTTCAGCCGACAGGCGGGCTTCGAAACGATCCTGCCCCACAAACAAGCCGGCAGCTTCCGACAGCGTACCATTGGCATTGAAAATATCTATACTGTCTAGTTTATGCTTCTGCCCTATCGTGTAGTCGTTCATGTCGTGTGCCGGAGTAATTTTCAGGCAACCGGTCCCAAATTCCATATCCACGTAGGTGTCGAATACCACGGGTACCGAACGGTTCACCATAGGAACTATAACCCGCTTGCCCTTCAGTTGCGCATAGCGCGGGTCGTTGGGGTTTACGCAAACCGCAGTATCACCAAGAATGGTTTCGGGACGCGTAGTGGCAACCACAATATAATCGCTGCTGCCTTCGATGGTATAGCGTACGTAATAGAGTTTGCTTTGCTCATCGGTGTAAATTACTTCTTCATCCGACACGGCCGTTTGTGCAGCCGGGTCCCAGTTTACCATACGCACACCACGGTAAATCAGACCTTTGTTGAACAAATCGACAAAAACGCGCAGCACGCTTTCGGAGCGGATTTCGTCCATGGTGAAGCAGGTACGCTGCCAGTCGCACGAAGCACCCAGTTTTTTGAGTTGTTCGAGAATGATACCGCCATGCTTTTCTTTCCATTCCCAGGCGTGCTTCAAAAACTCCTCGCGGCTGAGGCTGTTCTTTTCGATGCCTTCGCTTTTGAGTTTGGCAACCACCTTGGCCTCGGTCGCTATCGAAGCGTGATCGGTACCGGGAACCCACACAGCATTTTTGCCCAGCATACGGGCACGGCGCACCAGAATATCCTGAATAGAATTGTTCAGCATGTGGCCCATGTGCAGCACACCGGTAACATTGGGCGGAGGAATTACATTCACATACGGCTCACGCCCATCGGGTTCGGAATGGAAAAAACCATGCTCCATCCAGTATTGATACCATTTATCCTCAATCTCGGCCGGGTTGTACTTGCTGGCAATATTCGTCATAACATCACAAATTTTCAGGATGCAAAAATAATAAAATACAGGGAAAGGCAGATATGAATAAAAATGTGTTTATCTGGATGTATATAAAACAGATGAAAATCGTTGAGGATTCTATTTCAGCAAGTTCTCAACTTCCTGCTTCAACACCGGTAGATGGCGAATTATTGTTCCCCAAACAATCTCGTTATCAATTTTATCGTATCCGTGAATTACCCGGTTACGCATGTTAATGATTTGCATTTTGTTTGAAATGTTAACAGAAGAATCAATTTTTTCGATTTTATTCAAAGCTTCACCAATTATTTCAAATTCACGTTCGACTGCACGGCGAAGCATCTTGTTTTTCAGATACAATTTGTAATCTTTTCGTTCGCCAATAAAACTTTCAATTGAATCGACTGATTCTTTAATATCGAAGAGTAATTTCTTAATTTCAATCTTCATAAACTGAAATTTTCGTCTGATTTATCGACTCAATAAAATATGGATTTGACAATGATTTATCGGTTACCAAATCGACTGGCTTCATTAACAGGGATTCAAGTTCTTCCGCTAATCTAAAATAAGCATCAGCATAATCGCCAAAATCCATTGGATAAAAAGCCACTAGCAGATCAACATCACTGGTTTCGTTAAAATCATTAGTGCACACCGAACCAAATGCACAAATATATTTTACATTGTACTGGATGCATAAAGCTTTTAAACTTTCCAAATTATCGGTTATAATCCTATTCATTAATGTACTTTCAATTATTACAAAAGTAAGCAAAACTAAGTATAAAAGCAAATCAAAAATACAATGGATTGATTAATAGGCACTATGAATCGGATTTTACATCTTTGAAGAGTATTAAATCACTTCCAAATTCAATGAGATGTTTCCCCGCATAACCGAACCTCACCGGTTTAACATAACCAGCTAAAGAATTAACATCCGGCATAAAAATCAAGCGATAATTCAAAAACCAGGATTGCTAATTTTAAGTATTTCTAAAATCCATATATAGATTTTCAACATAAAATTCGATACATAATCAGAACTCAGGTGTAATTTAAAATTTCCTCCTCTAAATTACAGATGCCTGCCATTTTAGATTTGTTTCCGAAAGGTTTAGTCGAGAATTTTAATAATTACATTTGCCCGGTTTTCGAAAGCAATTATGGGTTCTTGAGCTTTCGGATTCTGAAATAAAAAAGATACAGAGCCCTAAAAAAAATAGAGTTTGACCATGAAAAAAATTCTCAGTTTAGCGATTATTCTGTGTTGTGCTGCCGGATTTGCCATATCGCAAAATGCCCAGGCCACCACCATTTACAACGGAAAATTGTTATTTGTTAAAACCATTCCTACCAACGAATACACGGTGGTGGGTAAAACTAAAGTTTCGAACAGTAATAAAGACGAAGCCGCAGCCGGAATGGACCCATCCGGGATTAAAGAAGTGATTATTGCCATTGACAAATCGATTAAAAAAGAAACCAAAGGCAAACAGGTAGCATTTGATGCTGTAATTGTTCATAGCCCCAACAAAATTGAACTGATTAAATTCAAAAGCGGAACACTGGCCGAAAATGCGGGCTGCAATATTATCTCGAAAGATTACAAGAAAAAATGTGGAAAAAAAGACATATTCTTCCTCACCAAACCTGCGTTTGCTTACACCGAGGTCAAAGAAATTGAAGTAAAAAACTTCACCGGTTTAGGACAGATGAAAATGGGTAAAGACGATATTGACAATTTCTTCAATAAACTATACGAGCGGTCGTGCAAAGAAGCCGATGACGGTGTTGATTTTGATGCCATCATGATGGTTGACGACAATGTGGCCGTGAAAGGCTACTTCGAAGCCAAAACACTGAAACTAATAAAATACAAATAGAAAATTTCAAAATACACTACAAGGCAACCGGAAAATTCCGGTTGTTTTTGTTTTGTAGCAAAGCTTGGGTGCGTTAATTGCGCCAAAACATTACGCAGCAATTTTCACAAATAGAAGTAGCGAAAATCATGCCCCGGCCATATATTTCTTCCAAGAGCTGTTGCTTTGCGCTTGAGAATACCATTGCAGTTTTCCTCCATTATAATACCGGTAATTTTGCTAAAAATGGTAATTTCGTTAACTCTGATTTTCCGGAGGTCTTCGGGTTGATAGTACCAAATTTCGTAAGAATCATCATCAATTTGTAATAGGGCCTGATGACAGGTGCAGTCAGCAATAGTTTTGGTTTCGCCGGTAAATTTGAATATGATATTTTTCTTAGGGCTTTCGCGCAACACATTACGCCAGTACTTTTTTTCGTCGGCCTTGCCAGGGAAATCTCTAATACATTTCTCCCAATCGATGTTCCTGCTGTTGGTCTGATGGTACCATCTGAATTGAAGTGTATCGCGATGAATTCTTATATCGGTTTCTGAAGTATAAGATTTATTATCGCTAAGTGAAACATACTTATTATTAAGGCAAACATTCCGAACTTCTTTATTCCGGAAATCAATGGTTTCTATGTGTATAAGATATGGTCCGGTTACCAATTCATTGATAATCAAGCTGTCGCTGATATAAGAATGACTTTTTAAAATACTGTCGTTCACATAATTATCATACGTGATATGATACGATTGAAACGATTGAAACGATTGGGAAAATAGTCCATTGGCAACAACAATAAAAACAATAAAATGTATTAGCAGCTTCATAAAAATATTTTCATGCATTTCGTTTACAAAATTAAAAAATCAATGCGAAATAGTATAATTTGGATTTAGCTCCCTTAAATAGGCAAATACAACCCCTGAACTAGTCCTCGTTTGCAACGAGGACTTATTTATCTATGTATTTTTAATACAATACGAATATCGCATTGCAAATGCTTAGTGAAACTCGACCTCGTTGCACACAATGTCGAGTTGTTGGTTAAATAAAACTACTTTTACTATTTTTGCATTTCTTAACACAGGTGTATGATAGATTTTGAAAAATACCATCTGCCTAACGGGCTCAGGGTAATACTCCACCGCGACACAACAACGCCCATGGTGGTGGTGAATGTGATGTATGATGTGGGTTCACGCGACGAAAATCCCCAAAAGACAGGTTTTGCCCACCTCTTCGAGCACCTGATGTTCGGCGGCTCGTTAAATGTGCCCGAATACGACCGTGTGGTGCAGAAAGCCGGGGGCGAAAACAACGCCTTTACCAACAACGATATCACCAATTACTACGTAAGTCTGCCAGCCGAAAACCTCGAAGCAGCCCTGTGGATCGAATCGGACCGGATGCTCGAACTGGCATTCTCCGAAAAAAGCCTCGAAGTGCAACGCAACGTGGTGGTGGAAGAATTCAACCAGCGATACCTGAACCAACCCTACGGCGACGCCATGCTGTTGCTGCGAGAGCTTGCATATCGGGTACACCCTTACCAGTGGAATACAATCGGTAAAAAGCCGGAGCATATTCGTCAGGCCAGCCTGAAAGAGGTAAAAGAATTCTTCTATTCGCATTATGCCCCAAACAATGCCGTGCTGGTAATTGCCGGAAATTTCGAACCTGACAATACCCACAGGCTCATCGAAAAATGGTTTGGCAGCATCGGTTCCAGAGATGTTTCGCCACGCAATATTGTACAGGAACCTGTTCAAACCGAAGCCCGTAGTCTCAGCGTAGATCGCGATGTTCCACAGAACGCATTGTACAAAGCCTACCACATGGTAAACCGGCTTCACCCCGATTATTACGCCACCGACCTGATAAGCGATATACTTTCTAACGGAAGGTCTTCATGGTTTTTCGAAAAACTTATCAAAGAACAACACTTGTTTTCGGAAGTGGATGCCTACATAGTGGGTAGCATCGACCCGGGATTATTTATCATTTCGGGGAAACCCCTACCCGACAGAAGTTACCCGGAATGTGAAACTGCCATTGAGCAGTTGTTGCAAAGAATCACCACCGGAGATTTCACCGACCGGGAACTCGAAAAGGTTAAAAACCGCTGTATTGCAGCCCGCAAACTAGAGTGGGCAGGGGCACTCAACAAGGCGATCGACCTGGCATATTTCGAAATTCTGGGTGATGCTTCGATGATGAACGAAGAAGAAGACAAGTACCGGAATGTTAACCGTGACCAGATAGTCAGGGTGGCCCAATCTCTTTTCGATAAAAAAAACTGCAGTACATTGTATTACAACAAAAAGAACCCTCATGAACCACTTCCGTAAGAAAGGCGCTCCGATATACGATTTCGATGCCGGGGTTTTGAACCCTGCCACACTGAAAAAATCAGCCTGTGGAATTCCATTATATCACATTACTGGTAACACGATGAATGTTGCCAGAATTGATTTTCTGTTCGATGCCGGCGCTATTTTCCAAACCGGAAAGCTGATTCCGTCACATTGTGTTTCGCTGTTACGCGAAGGCTCTGAGCTACATACCGCCTCCGAAATAGCCGAGATTCTCGACTATCATGCCGTGTTTACCGAACCCTCGTTCTCACGCAACAAAGCCGGAATGGGTTTTTATATTGACCTGAAATCAGCTGCAACCGTATTGCCCGTAATCGCGGCATTCTTATTCAGGCCGGTTTTCCCGCAGGAAGAGCTCGACATTTTTAACCAGAACAGTTTTCAGCGGCTGAAAATTGATTACGAAAAGGTGAAAATTCTGGCCGGTAAAAGCATTTCGACCCGTTTATTCGGAGCAAAGCATCCCCTCGGTGCTGAAATTATTTCGGAAGATGTGTTTGGTGTAACACGGAATCAATTAACAGACTTTCACCGCACCCATTACCATGCACAATCTTGTTCGATTGTGGTGTCCGGCAACGTTGGCGAAGAACTGTTTCATATAATCGACAATGCAATTCAGCCCTACATCGGCGAACAAAAGACCGCGTTAATAAAACCCGTTTACACTGAGGAAACTTCGCCCGAAAAGTTTGAATATATCACCAAATCGGGAGCCTCGCAGGCTGCGATAAGAATGGGCTGTCTGATAGATATCGACAACATGCCGGATTACCACATGCTCAAGGTACTCAACACATTGCTAGGCGGATATTTTGGATCACGTCTTATGAAAAACATCCGGGAAGATAAAGGTCTGACCTATGGAATTGGCTCATCAGTTCACCTGAGCGGTGATAAGGCCGTATTCAATATTTCTGCCGAAGTAGCCGGCGACACATGGCAACAGGCCCTCAACGAAATCGACAATGAACTGTCGGCTTTGGTGGATAAACCCATCACCCACGAAGAACTCATGCTGGTAAAAAAGACCATGCTGGGCGATAAACTCGCCATGTTCGACGGTGCATTTGCTTCATCAGCCGCATTGAGAAGCTTGCTCGAAGCAGGTCTTTATTACAATTTTATTGAAGATGGGATATCAGCCATTCATAAAGCCAACGAAAAAATTCTGAAAAATATAGCCACAACAATGATCACACGCGATAAAATGACAGTGGTTGTTGCCGGACCGGAAGCGTAGCACAATTTTCAGATTACCATACAATAAGTGAATAACTGTGTATTTTCAATTCAACCAGTTATTTTAATTTAACTATTTAGAAATATTCTAAACAAAATCAAAATTTTTTGGTTTACACGATACATCAAAACTTAAAATTATGAAAATTCACAGATTCATTTTAATTGGCATATTAGCCGCTATACCCTTTGCATATTCTTGCACTGACGATTCAGCCGACCTCACTCCCGACAATGTGAACAACACACTTCAACAAAGTGGCTGGACTGTTTCCTTATTTACTGAAGATGACAATGATGAAACCTACCACTTTACAGGATATGTTTTCAGTTTTGCAGATAATGGAGTAGTGAGTGCCGTAAAACAATCGACCACAGTTTCGGGCACCTACAGCTCCGGCACCGATGACAGTACAACAAAAATGATTCTCAACTTTGGCAATCAGGTCCCCTTTGATGAACTTAACGAAGATTGGGAAGTAATCAGCAAAAGTGATACAAAAATAAACCTGCGGCATGTAAGTGGCGGCGATGGCAGCATCGATGTTCTTGAGTTTACTAAAAATTAGGCAGCCATGCGGAAAATAAAAATTAATGCTGACGTCGGACTTTTGATTCTGCGCTTAAGTGTGGGGGTTTTAATGCTGCTGCACGGAATTCCTAAACTGATTCACGGACTTGACTTCATACAGCAATTGCTTGTATCGAAAGGAATGCCGGGATTTATTGCCTACGGTGTTTATCTTGGCGAAATAGTGGCACCGCTGTTGATAATTATCGGGTATAAAACTCGCATTGCAGCAGTGGTGTTTGTAATTAACATGCTAACAATTATCGGACTGATGCACACTCAGGATATTTTTGCCTTTGGTGAATATGGTGGCATGAAACTCGAATTAATATACTTGTACCTGAGCGGAGCACTGGCATTGTTTTTTACCGGTGCGGGGAAATACGCTGTCTCACGCAAAAGTATGTGGGATTAGCAATTATGTAAATTCTTACATATTCTTTAATAAATTCTTCCTAAAAGAATATTGTATCCCTTGCAATATTCTTTTTAATTTTAATTTTGTAGGTATTAACTACAAAAATAAAAAGGGATGAAAAAATTATTCTTTCTTGGCGTATGCCTGAGTCTGCTTTTTAGTGGAATGGTGCAGGCCCAGAACACGTGCTCGGCTCCGGCCGAAATTCTTACGCTGCCCTATTCGGCCACCGGTCTGAATACTGCGGGAACAATCGACAATTATGGTCCAGACGATGCCTGTGGCAGCGATGCCATGGAATGCGAAGATTATGTATTCGAATTCACCCCTGCATCCGACATGAGTGTAAGAATCGCACTGAGCAACACAGTTATCACATCGGAG
>Ga0209606_1003941_pt1 | contig 14314 bp, 8 predicted proteins | sample AD_UKC057_MetaG_FD_184412 | JGI IMG/M metagenome (GOLD analysis project Ga0209606, IMG submission 184412) | Active sludge microbial communities of municipal wastewater-treating anaerobic digesters from USA - AD_UKC057_MetaG (SPAdes) (version 2) | ecosystem: Engineered > Bioreactor > Anaerobic >...
ATTCCCTTCGAACAGGATAGCATCCAGCAATACTTCGACACGAGCGGCATGAGTATGCGAAAGACATTTTTAAAGGCTCCGCTGCAATACAGCAATGTGAGCAGCCGATATACCAATGCCCGCATGCATCCCATATTTCACAAGGTAACAGAACACCGGGCGGTGGACTATTCAGCACCCTATGGCACCCCGGTTTTTGCCGCTTCCGATGGGCGGATTGCGGTTCGCGGATACGAATCGGGTGCTGGAAATTACATTAAAATTGTTCATAATAGTGTGTATTCAACAGTCTATATGCACTTCAACTCGTTTGGCAATTTTCAGGCCGGTGATTACGTAAAACAAGGCGACATAATTGGTTACGTGGGTAGTACCGGTTGGTCGACAGGCCCTCATCTCCATTACGAAATACACGAAAACGGTGCCAAAATCGACCCGCTTACATTTCAGGCACCTCCTGCAGAACCCGTAAAACCCGAAAATCTGGAACGTTTCAATTTTGAAAAGCGCAAATGGATACACGCATTATCACGAATTAAAGACCCCAAATAAGTCGTATTGAGTATTTTGAAGTTATTCTTTTCTTCAATTTTGTGCTGGCATAAAAATTGTTTATTTTAGTGTTCTAATAATCTCTCTATGAAAAAGAAACCGATACTTCTGGCATTCATTGTTACTATAGCAATAGGCTCATCGGTTCAGGCTCAAACCGACGATGAATTTGAAAAATTCAAACAGGAATACGAAAAAGGTCTTCAGGAACTTCGTGACGATTATCGAAAATATGTAGAGCAGGCGGATAAAGAATTTGCCGATTATCTGAAAAAAGACTGGGAACAGTTTCAGCTATTTAAGGCCATGTCGGTCGAAGAGATGCCGGGTCCCGAAAAAATCCCGGTTTATAAGCAAATTATTAATGTTGAGCCTGTTCGAAAAATACAACCCAAACAAATTGTGAATCAGGTTTCAACCGAGTCGTATTCTATGAAACCCCGGCAGGCAATCCCCATTGACGAGAAGCGCAAACCCAACATCGACTATAAAGCGGCAACATTTACATTTTATGGTTCTATGGTTCAGATAACCGTACCGATGGAGGTTTGCACAAAATTTGGTAATGATGTTTCGGAAAGCAGTATTGCATCGTACTGGGAAAAAATGATACAGTTCGATTATAATTCGATAACCGGGCAGGTGTTAAAAATTAAATCACACATGAACCTGAATGACTGGGGCCTTTGGGAACTTACCCGTCAACTTTCGGCACAAGTATCGGGCGACCAGAACACCCAGAGATTGTTTCAATGGTTCATACTTACCAAAATGGGTTATAAAACCAAGGTTGGATATCAGAACAACATGGTGTATTTGCTTGTACCATCGGTGAATCAGATATATGGCTACAATTATTACTCGTTCGACGGATTGAAATACTATCTTTTCGGTGATAACCCGGGAACCCTGTTTACCTATGCCAACGATTACCCGGAAGCCAATCAGATTATGAATTTCAATCTTTACAGCCCACCGGCTTTGCCGGTAGATACGCTGAAGCGCAATATCAGTTTTACCCATGATTCAAAAAAATATTCGTTTTCGGTGCAATACAACAAAAACCTGGTTGAATTTTACAAAAACTACCCGCAATGCAACATTGGGCTGTATTTTGATGCAGGAGTTTCGGAGCTTACCAAAGAATCGCTGGCTAAATCGCTCTGGCCGGTGGTACATTCGATGAACGAAAAAGAAGCGGTAGCATTTCTTTTGAAGTTCGTTCAAACCGGTTTTGAGTATAAAACCGATCAGGAGCAGTTTGGTAAAGAAAAATATTTTTTCGCCGAAGAAATGCTGTATTATCCGGCTGCCGACTGCGAAGACCGCTCAGTTTTCTTTGCTTTTCTGGTCAGCGAATTTATGCAACTCCCGGTTATCAGTCTGTGTTACCCGCTGCATGTGGCTACAGCCGTTAGTTTTGGAAAGAATGTTTACGGTGACTTTATTGAATATAAAGGCGGTAATTACACCATCTGCGACCCAACCTACATTAACGCTCCAATCGGTGCATGTATGCCTGAATACAAGAAATCGAAGCTGAACGTTATTGCCCCCGAAAAACGCAATCCGGCAACCGATCAACCCGAATATGTATGGGAGCGCATCTACAAGGCCGGCGGAGCGCGAACCGGAAGTTCCAACGACTTAATTCAACTAAAAGACAACAGCTACGTGGTGGCAGGCTTTTTTAAAGACAGCCTTCAGCTTGGGAAAACCATTTACAACCCTGATAAAAACACAACCGGTCTATTTCTGGCCACCTACGACAAGGGAAACAATCTGGTTTGGGTGAGCACGTTTCAGTCGAATGGCTACATTGCTCCCGGAGGCATTACTTCCGACAAAAACGGCAATATTTATCTCACCGGCCAGTTTAGCGGAACCCTTACATCGGATAAAAACACACTGAAAGCGAAATCTCCCGACGACCAGTTTGTGCTGAAAATGAGCCCATCGGGTAATATGGATTGGCTGGTACAGATTTCGCTCGACACAGCTACCCGAAACAAACCCTATGCGTTTCAGGGACTGCTTTCGGAAACCGGTGAAGTACAAGGCTTTATGTATGTACAAGACGACACATGGGACGAAAACATTACCATCTATCAAAACGACCGGAATGCCATTGTGGTAACTGCTGAAAGAGGTCTTGGAGAAGCCCGTTATACAATAGGTCCAGAGTTCAGGGCAGCAGGAAGCTTTGAGTTTGTTGATACATGGAAAAAACTTACCGACCAATACATTTCGATGAAATACAATCGCAGTATCGCCGGTTTTTTTGCACTCATGGAAACCCTCGAAAACACCAACCTCGACATAACGGGAAAAGAAATACTGGCGACCCTGAACACGCTGAGCCCATCGTTTAAAACTACATACAAAGGATTTTACACAAATCTGCAAATGCTTACGCGTTTAAGCAGCCGCAACGGGGTGGTAAGTTTTTACACCAACAACGGCCAGGTTCTGAAATGCGGACCGATTAGCATTACCAGTGGTGCTCAGGCCCAGATGCGCGACTACAAAAGCGGGAACAAACAAATCAAGGTTATGAAAGGTATTTACTACGATACGCTGTTCAGGAGCTTACATGTAAATTACATTAAATTCTTCAAGGTAAATGGCGATTTGATGATTGATTACAGCGATGACCACTACCAGAAAGTTGTCAATACCGAAAAAGACATCCTCAGACAATAATAAATATCAATATGTTTTATAATTTTACCAGCTATAAATTACGAGGACTCGGCCTATGAAAAAGTTTACATCGATTCTTTTGATTATCGGAATGGCAGTGTTGGCAACAGCCTGCCTGTCGTCGCGAATGACAAAAAAAGGCGCAAAAATGGAGGAAGCCGGAATGTATGCCGATGCTGCCGATTATTACTATCAGGCAGTGGTTGCCAAGTCGAGTAATGTGGAAGCAAAAATGGGAATGAAGCGCACCGGACAACGGGTACTCGACAAGAAGCTCTCGGCGTTCAATAAGTCCTATAACGAAGGCAATAATCAGGAAGCCGTTTACAATTTTAAGGATGCTGATGATTACTTCAATAAAATAACAGCCATTGGAGTAGAGCTGAATTTCCCGGCTTTTTATCGTGAGTATTACGATGAGGTAAAAGACATATATCTTGCCGATAAATATTTAGAAGCAAGCAAGCTCCTTGAATCTGAAAAATTTCCGGAAGCCGAAAAATTGTTCCGTGAAATTACCACCCTTCAACCCAATTACAAAGATGCCAAAGAAAAACTTGGTATTGCCCAGTATGAACCGGTTTACCGTCAGGCACAGCTTAAATTCGACAATAAACTGTATCGGTCGGCCTATTATCTGTACGATAAAATCATAAACGAGTATGGTAATTACAAAGACTCTTACGATTTAAAAGCCGAGAGCCTTAAAAAAGCCACATTAAATCTGGTTATTTTTCCGGTCGAAAATAAGACTACCAGCCGTGATATTGAATCGGGACTTGAAGCACTGATTTATAAATCGATTCAGGAAAAACAAAACCCGTTTATTAAACTCATGGAAGCTCCGACACAATCGAATCAGATGAATTCTGCAACTGCCCGATCGGCTGCTGATATCAGTTTATATACCAGTATAACCGCATTTGCATACGACAAAGGCACCCTGAAAGAAACCGAAAAACGGGGCTACATAAAAAAGCTACGGCAGGTAAAAGACGAGGCTGGCAACGTAAAAACTGTTACCGATTACGAAAAAGTGATTTATAAAGAGTTCTCGATGGGACGCAGTGTGAAGATTTCGTTTACCTATAAGCTCGTGAAAAGTAAAACCGGCGAAATTATCAGCACCAACAGCCACACCTTTATCAGCGAAGACAATATAGTGTACGCTGATTATGGGGGTGATAAGAAGAATCTCATACCCGGTTACTGGAAAAACTCAGGTTCTGCCAGTTCCGAAGATGTGGTTAACGACAACCCGAAAGATATAAAAGCATTGCAGGATTTGCTGAATGGCCGCAGGGTAATCAAAGATTACAATACCTTGAACGGAGAAGCCATGACTGTAGCTGCAGGAAAAGTTGCTGATGCTGTAAACACTTATGATCCTGAAAAATGAGAATCTCAATTGTTTTAATATTCGCATCTCTCCTGCTGCTTACGGCTTGTGATAGCCTCAAACAGTCAGCAAGCCAGAAGTCGCCACCTCCCGAATGGGTAAAAACCAAACCGGTAAATTCGTTCTACTATATTGGAATCGGCTCGGCTCCAAAAACAGGATACGACCCTGCCGACTACACACAGACAGCCCAGCAACAGGCATTAGGTGATTTGAGCCGCGAGATTTCGGTAAATATTTCGAGTTCATCTGTTTTGTCGGTAATCGAAAACAATTATCATATCAACGAAAACTGGTCAAGCGAAATAAAAGCTTCCTCCGACATTTTTCTGGAAGGATACGAACTGGTCGAAACCTGGGAAAGCAAAGAATACTATTGGGTTTATTACCGGCTCTCGAAAGAGAAACATGCCAGCCTGAAAGCCGAGCGAAAAAATCAGGCAATCAACGATGCGTTACTGAAATATAACGAAGGACTGAAGCAACTGAAGAATAATGCATATTTTGAAGCTTTCAGTTTTTTTGCCGATGGACTTGCCGTTCTTAAACCCTATATGGGAGAAAGCACCGCCGCTAATGTCAATGGAGAATCGACCGATCTTGCCCGTTTATGCTTTTCGTCGATGATAGAAATATTGCAGTCGCTTCAGGTAAAATATCCCCAACCCGAACTATCGGTTGTACGGGGTAAAACCATTGCAGCTGCCGATAAAACATTTACCGTTTATGATTCGAAAAACATACCCGTTGCCAACATACCGGTCGAAGTAAACCTGTCGTCGGGAAATCTCATACAAACCAAATATATAAGCGACAATACGGGTAGGATTGTTTGCAATCTGAATAAAATCACCAGTTCCAACAAAAACGAGACACTTTCGTCGGGGCTTGATATGGTTGCCTGGTCGCGCGTAACGAAAGATCCGTTGGTGAGAAGTATCATCCGGCAAATTCCGGTCAGCAAAAGCACATTATTGATACAGATTAGTAAACCCTCATTTTTTATCGAAAGTTTCGAGAAACAATTGGGGCAACCCAACAACAAAACCATTATGCGTGATGCCATGCAGGGCTCACTGGCCACAAACAATAGTATTGTTAAAGCCGATTCACTGGCTGATTTTAAAATTCAGATAGCATCGGATGCCACCATCAAGGAAAGCTCACACGGATATTGCAGTGCAGGTGTTGAACTCACGGTAAGCATGTCGGACAACCAGAACAATCTGCTATATCAGAAGCGTTTTACAGCCGAAGGCGAAGGCGAAAACAACACCGACGCCATCAACGACGCCTATAAAGAAGCAACCGTAATAATAAACCGGAAGGTAAGCAGCGAAATAAACAACTTATTGTTCGGATACCTCCCTTAGCACAAAGTATCATGTCTGTACTGATGAGTTTTGCCATGTTCCCTACCGACTGCGGAAGCAGTGTAAGTCCTTATGTGAGCCGAATTGTCAAAATGGTTGCCGAATCGGGCTACGATTACCGGCTGACCCCCATGGCTACCATCGTGGAAACCGCAACCCTGCAGGAATCGCTAAACCTGGTCGACAAGGCGTATGCATTGGTGGCAGATGCGGGAAACCGTGTGTACTGTACAGCTACATTCGATATTCAAACCAATAAACCGATGGGCAGAATTACCGGCAAAATTGCCTCGATTGAAGAAAAAATTGGTAAGGTAAAATAAACAACTACAAATATTCGCTTTCGTTTGTATTGGTGGTGAACGGGGCCACAGCACGCTGATAAATGCCATGCATCCAGGCTATTGCCATGCCATAGTTGGTTACCGGAATACCGGCTTCAACCGCAGGCCTCAGCCGGTTGATAACCTGCCGGCGGGTTAAAACACATCCCCCACACTGAACCACCAGGGCATAATTGTGAATATCGCGGGGCAGTTTGTCTAAGCCGGTTACCACATCAAACTCCAATTGCTTTCCGGTATAATTGGTGAGCCATCTGGGTATTTTCACCCGGCCAATATCATCACACGAAACATGATGGGTGCAACTTTCGAGAATTAACACCCTGTCGCCGTTTGTCAAATCCGAAATTTTTGGGGTTCCTTTCAAATAGTTTTCGAAGTCGCCTTTGTAACGCGCCAGTAATACACTAAAACCGGTTAGCGGAATTTCTTTCGGAATACTTGCATCGGCTTTAAGAAAAATCTGAGAATCGGTGATAACCAATGCGGGTTTGATGTTGGTTTTCCTCAGAAAAGCATCAACCTCACGCTCTTTGACCACGATGGCAGTACAATCGTTGTCGAGTATGTCGCGGATAGTCTGCACCTGTGGTAGAATAAGCCTGCCTTCGGGAGCCTCTATGTCGATGGGAGTAATCAACAGTACGATATCACCATAAGCCACCAGTCCGCCCAGCATCGACTGCGTTTTCCACGATAAGTCGGGAATGCTTCTTTTAATAAGCCCGATAATTTGCTCAATATTATTGTCGGTGGCTGCCGAATAATCAGTCACCGAAACATTGAATTCCTTTTTTAATTTGTCAGCCAAAACGGGGTCAAGCGGACTTATATCTGACTTATTGTGAACGATAAAAAAGGGGATTTCCTTTTTTTGGAACAATTCAAATAGTGTTTTTTCACTATCCGCAATGGTATTATCAGTAATTACAACAATTGCCAAATCGATACTATCGACCGAATGCAGGGTTTTGGCCACCCGTTTTTCGCCCAGCGGACCGACATCATCCACACCGGCAGTATCAATAATAATCACAGGGCCAAAACCTGTAATTTCAACGCTTTTTTTTACCGGATCGGTAGTTGTACCGGCGTGTTCCGATACAATGGAAATCTCCTGATTGGTAAGACGGTTTATCAGCGTACTTTTCCCGGCATTACGCCTCCCGTAAATTCCAATATGCGGTTTGTTTTCTTTTCCTGAGCTCATAGTTTCGTGCACAATCAACAATAATAACAAATAAAACAAATAAATGTTATGATTAAAAATATTTGATAAATTGCGTTTTTCGATTCGACACATGATTTATTCTTTATGAAGTACCCGGAAAAACTCAAATATCGTTTTAAGGTTTGGCTTGGCGTAGTTTCAACCTTAGTATTTCTTACAATTGGATGTAACGCAGGAGCCCAATATCTGGAACATGGCCTGCCCCGTTTCATTAATTTTGCTCCCAAGGAATATAAACAGGAAAGCCAGAATTTTTCGGTTACTCAGGATCAGCTGGGCATTATGTATTTTGGAAACCTGAACAACATCCTGCGATTCGACAATGCAAGCTGGCAAAGTTACCCGCTCAAAGGAACACCAATTTTATGCGTTACACCCAAAGGGGATATTTATGCCGGAGGGTATAACTCAATTGTAAGACTGCAATCCCACTTCAACCGGGTCGAAATTAAAGAACTTGCAATACCTGAGAACATATTTTTCGGGCAGATTAATTTGATTACAGCATTGGGGAGTCAGGTTTATTTTATTGGTCAGGATATGATTTTAACCAATAAAAACGACTCATTGCAGGTGATATATAAATCTCAGGAACCCATAAAAGCTTTCGAAGCTCAAGGGAAAATTTATATTTCGACTCCACGCATTGGTTTACAGGTTTTCGATCCGGGAAGCAAAAGAATCAAACCTGTGAACAACAATGAGTATTTTATAGGTAATCGTGTGATTGATGTTTTAAAATTTAACGATACAACAATCTTAGTAAAGTGCCTCGAAACCGATGGATTCTATTTTTTGAGTCCCGGAAAAATCAGCTATTTTGCTACAGATGCTGATTCTTATATCAACGAGAACGGATACGTTAAAAGCATCATGCTCTCGGATCGTTCCATTGTCACAGGTACCGAGTATGGTGGTATAATTTGTTACGACGATTACGGGCAATATAAATTTTCACTCAATAAAAAACATGGCATGCTCGACAATCGGGTAACCGATTTGTATGTAGGTAGAAGCGGTCAGTTGTGGATAACCACCTATAACGGAATTACCATGGTCGATTATCCTTCTGCGCTGGGATACTTCAACACGAGTTATGGCATTAACGGGGCCATCAGTACAATGTTCCGCTATCGTGGAACGCTTTACCTGGGCAGCACACAGGGCCTGTATTATTACAATACGCCCTACATGAGAAATCCGGAGTTGAGCGATTACAACGACGAAAATTCCTTTGTACGGGTTTCGGACATTGCGGCTGAAACTCATGACATCACCGAGATAAACGACGCATTATTTCTAGCCACTTCGAAGGGTATTTACCAGTTATTAGAAAACGACAAAGTAAAATTGATTTTTGAGGGAGACTTCAGGAAAATACACCTGAGTAAGATATTCATCAACTATGCGTTTGCCATCGGAAAAAACGGAATTTCACTGTTTGAATATCATGGCGACACCCTCACTCTTACAGGAAACATACAGAATTTGAATTATGACGTAAGAACCATTGCCGAAGACAATAATAAAATCGTCTGGATTGGCTCAAACAACGACGGGCTTTTCAGACTAGATTTCGGTAATAACAGCTTGCTGAAACCCGCAATTACACATTATGATGAAAAAAACGGTCTACCTGCCGATTTCACCTGGATTGATGTTTACAAAACCAGGGATGGAATTATATTCAGTACACAGAAAGGTGTTCTCGAGTATGTAAACAAAAAATTTGTCCAACATCATCTATTTAAAAATATCGAAATCACCGGCACCAAAAATTTCTTTCCGATTCTGGAGCAATATCCGCGTAAAATCTGGTTTAGCAGTATAAACGAGAGAGAGTCGAACCGGGTTACCGGTTACCTGACCTACGACGATAAAAAAATTGTGCAATATCACACCCATGAACTTGAAATACTGAAGCAAACCAATGTTGAAAGTATTTACTGCGACAACGACAGTATCGTATGGTTTGGTGGGTTCGATGGTTTGGTAAAATACGATTATTCAAAAACAAACCATGGGAACAGAAAAACCCATTGCCTGATCAGAAAAACCGACTTGCCTGATGAAATCGAAAACAGTTTATTCGATCGCACAGGAAAACAACATAAATTTCCGGTACTGAATTATTCGAAGAACCACATACGCTTCGATTTCACAGCCCTGTTTTATGATTCATACGGAGAAATTGAGTACACTACCCTATTGGATGGATTTCAGGACGATTGGTCAGAATGGGGAAAAACTGACTTTAAAGAATATACCTACCTTCCTGCCGGCGATTATACTTTTAAAGTCAGAGCACGCAATGTTTCTGGTAATATTTCCGAAACACTTGAATTTAAGTTTTCGGTTCAGTCACCCATATACCTGCGTTGGTGGGCATTTGTTTTTTATGTTTTAATTGTTGCCTCAATCATTTATCTTATTTTAAGGCTTAACGGGTTAAAACATTCTGCCGACAAACTCAAACTCGAAAAAATGGTTGCCGAGCGAACCGATGAGCTAATACGTCAAAAAGAGCAAACCGAGAAGCTGGTTCAGCGGCTGCTACCCGAAAAAACCGTGGAAGAAATTCAAAAAGACGGAACGGCACAGTCGAAACGATACGAACTGGTAACGGTGCTCTTTGCCGATATACAGGGATTCACACAAATTGCCGAAACTGTTGAAGCTTCGGTACTGGTCGGTTATCTTAATAAAATATTTTCGACATTCGACAGTGTAATTGCAAAATACGAAATCGACAAAATTAAAACCATTGGCGATGCATATATGTGTGCAGGCGGAATGCGACAGAAAGACCGGTCAACGCCCATAGAAGTAGTGCTTGCAGCCTTGCAGATGCAGGAAGCCATAGCGGTTATCAACAAAGACTTCAGCGTTGATATTAATATTCGAATTGGTATTCACACAGGTTCGGTAATTGCCGGAGTGGTTGGTGCTCAAAAAATTGAATACGACATTTGGGGTGACACGGTAAATATTGCCAGCCGAATGGAATCGTATGGGGTGGTGGGAGCAGTAAATCTATCATCGGCAACCTACGAATTTGCCAAGGATTTCTTCGAATGCGAAGCACGTGGCAAAACTGCCGTGAAATATAAAGGCGATCTCGATATGTTTTTGGCCCACCGTATTAAATCTGATTTATCGGAATTTGGTACCGGAAAAACACCCAATAAAGTATTCAGTCTGAAACTTCAAAATATGCGGTATGCCGATCTCGAAGAATTTATGTTACAGAAAATTGAACGCGACCTACCGAAAAACCTGTATTATCACAACGTACGACACACGGTGAATGTTTGTTCAAGGGTTGAAACCATCGGCATAGATGAAAAAGTAAGCGAGGAAGAATTACTGCTTCTCAAAACCGCTGCACTATTTCATGATGCAGGATTTATCATTTCGTACGATAACAACGAGCCTCTTGGGGCAAATCTGGCTTCGGATATTTTGCCTATGTATCGCTATAAACCAGAGCAAATTCAGCGCATCAGAGAATTAATTCTGGCAACAAAAATGCCACCTAAACCTAAAAATCATCTGGAGCAGATTATTTGTGATGCTGACCTTGATTATTTAGGGAGGCCCGACTTTATTGTAGTTTCACAAAACTTATTCAGGGAGCTTTTCGAACGTCATAAGGTAAACACCATCGAAGAATGGAACCGATTTCAATACCGGTTTATCAGCAAGCACGAATACTTCACAGCCACAGCGAGGAAATTTCGCGATGAAGGAAAGAAAATGGTACTCGAAGAGTTAAAGAAAAGAATCTGAAAATCTAGTCTTCAAAATCGTCGTGTGTCTCCCGTAATTGGTTAAACACCTCGACTGCCTTTTCGAAATCGCTTTCGCGCACCAACACCATTACGCCATCGATTTGTCTGAATACAGACTCACTCGTTAATGCACATTCAATACCCGCTTCCAGTAACTTGTCTTTCAACAAATAAGCCCTGTACTCATAACGAAAGCGGGCAATAGTCACCAATTTATCTTTCATCTTGCAGAAGCTTTTATCGCTTATACTGCTTTATCGTATAAAATGTTTCAATTAAAATTGCTTCTTCGATCTCATTACGAATTTTTGACAAATGAATTTTGTAGTTTTGTGCTTTATTATCAGGTATTATGCAAAAAGTTGTTGATTTTTTGGTTATAGGCTCAGGCATTGCCGGATTAAGCTATGCTTTAAAGGTTAGCCGTTATGGCAAGGTTTGTCTGGTGACCAAAAACTCACTTGAAGACAGTGCTACTATTTATGCTCAGGGAGGAATTGCTTCGGTAACCTACCAACCCGACAGCTACGAAAAACATATAAACGACACCCTGGTTGCCGGCTGTTTTCTGAATCGTGAAGAAGTAGTCCGAACCGTTGTGAACGAAGGTCCTGAGCGGATTCAGGAACTCATCGAATGGGGAACACATTTCGACAAGAACCGTGATGGAAAATTCGATTTGGCCAAAGAAGGCGGGCACACCGAATACAGGGTATTACACAGCAAGGACAGTACCGGCCGCGAAATACAACTTGCATTGATTCATCAGGTAAAGCAAAATTCTGAAATAGAAGTTTTAGACAATCATTTTGCTATCGATTTAATTACCCAGCACCATCTGGGACATCTGGTCAAACGTATTTACAACGATATTGAATGTTATGGTGCTTATGTTCAAAACCGAAGCACACGCGAAATCATTACCATTCTGTCGAAAACCACGTTGCTGGCTACCGGTGGGGCTGGAAACGTTTATCAAAACACCACCAATCCTTCGGTGGCAACCGGCGATGGAATCGCTATGGTGTATCGTGCCAAAGGGATAATCGACGATATGGAATTCTTTCAGTTCCATCCAACAGCCCTGTATCATCCCGTCGACAGGCCTTCGTTTCTTATAACCGAAGCCCTTCGTGGTCATGGAGCCATCCTTAAAAATCAAAAGGGTCGCGAGTTTATGCAAAAATACGATAGCCGGGCTTCGCTGGCGCCCCGCGATATTGTTGCAAGGGCTATCGACAACGAGATGAAATTATCGGGCGACGATTACGTTTGCCTCGATGCAACCGGTATCGCTGCCAACGAACTAAAAGAAAAGTTCCCCAATATCTATAAAAAATGCAGTGAATATGGTATTGACATTACCAAGGACTATATTCCGGTAACTCCGGCCGCTCATTACATGTGTGGAGGAATAGCGACTGATATCAACGGCCAATCGAGTATTAATTTCCTTTATGCTGCCGGCGAAGTTGCTGCAACAGGACTCCATGGAGCCAATCGGCTTGCCTCTAACTCGCTGCTTGAGGCTGTCGTATTTTCGCACCGTGCAGCAGAAAAAGCAATACAAGATATTTCAAATTCTAGCATTAAAACCAATATTCCTGATTGGGACGATTCAGGGACTATACACAACGAAGAAATGGTACTCATTACCCAAAGTCTTAAAGAAATGCGCCAGATAATGAGTAATTATGTGGGCATTGTGCGGTCTGACCTTCGTCTTCAAAGGGCATTTGTCCGCCTTGAGATATTATTTCGTGAAACCGAAGCATTGTACAAATCTTCGAAAATTACACCTGAAATATGTGAACTTCGCAATATGATTAACATCTCGTATCTCATTATTAAAATGGCTATGGCACGAAAAAAAAGCATTGGCTTGCACTATAATATTGACCATCAATAGTTTTTTGTATAAATCAATTTAAGCTGATACATTTTTGTTGAAATATAATTTATCTTTGTTAGCAAACTTTAATGACTTAAAATGAAAAAATTTGTTCTCTTCTTACTGATTGCCATGTTCAGTATGTCGCTGTTTGGCAATATTGTCAAACAGAATGACGCCGAAAAAGTAGCAAAAAGCTATTACTACCAACACGTTCAGCATTATCAACAACTTTCGTGGGATGATATCCGATTAACCCCGATAATGAAACCTGAAGATGGAATTTGTCCGTTTTATGTGTTTAACATAAACGAAAACGAAGGCTTTATCATTATTTCATCGCTTGACATTGTGCAGCCTGTGCTCGCCTACTCATTCGAAGGACCGTTTAACTACGACAATATGTCGCCGGGGCAGACCACTTTTATCAATTATTATTCATCGGTATTGAATCGCCTGATTCAAAACCCGGAACCGGCAAAAGATGGCGTAAATGCGGAATGGGAAAGCCTTCTATCGTATAATCCTTCGATGGGTTTACAAAAAGAAACCACTGTTGGGCCATTCATTTTAGCAGAATGGAATCAGGATTGGCCATTTAACGCAGATTGTCCAACTGATACTGATTGTACTGCTCCGGGTGCCAACGGACACGTTTATGTTGGTTGTGTTGCTACCGCCATGGTGCATGTGATGAAATACTATAACTGGCCTCCCAGTGGTGAAGGTTCTAAAACACACCTCTCATGGGTAAACGGTGGATATGGTAACCGCACTGTAAATTTTGCCCAGCAAACTTACAACTGGTACTCGATGACCAACAGTGTAAGTGGCGAAAACAGTGAAATAGCCAAAATTTGTTATCACGCCGGAGTTGCAGTAGCCATGTATTGGGGATGCGACGGCAGTGGTTCTCAGACGTCGAATATTGCCAGCGCAATGAAAAATTACTTTAAGTACTCTACTTCGATACAGTACGTTGAAAAATCGGACTACACCGATACCAACTGGAAAAACTTGTTGCGCACCC
>Ga0209606_1003945_pt1 | contig 14303 bp, 10 predicted proteins | sample AD_UKC057_MetaG_FD_184412 | JGI IMG/M metagenome (GOLD analysis project Ga0209606, IMG submission 184412) | Active sludge microbial communities of municipal wastewater-treating anaerobic digesters from USA - AD_UKC057_MetaG (SPAdes) (version 2) | ecosystem: Engineered > Bioreactor > Anaerobic >...
GAGCAGTTGCATGTCGTCCAACGGATGGTGATCATCGTCAAGAAGGCTTTTCAAAATCTTCTTGCCAAATCCGATACCCCACCGCTGCTACCGGCGCCAATTTAATCGTTCAACTGCCGTTTTTAGGTTTATGCCTCTGGCACCGGAGAATGATAATTCAATTAATTGTTGTATGGTGTTACTATTTACTGTTAGATTTGAATTGTGTTTCTTACGGATTGAAATGTTGTGATTTTGTGTAAGTTTGTAATTTGTGGATTACCAGGAAGGATTCTTGCCGCCACCTATTTCTTACTTTAAATATTGGTGATTATTTTTATCGCTTCCATCTGTGTCATGATTTCAGTCATTCATACCTGTCCGCTTGCATTCTTCGCAGCCTTTCGACTCTCCTTTCCACAGGTGGGTGGGTGCTGAACAGCCCCATGATGGTTCCGCCGGAAAGCGGGTTGACGATAAATATATGCGCTGTTGCGGGATTGGCCTCCATGGGTTTCTGGCTTGCCATTCTGGAGAGTTTCATGAGCGCCTCAGCTAATGCTTTAGGGTCGCCTGTTATTCTGGCACTACCTGCATCGGCTTCGTACTCCCGGGAGCGGGATATGGCCATTTGGACCAGCATAGCTGCGACAGGGGCCACAATGGCCACGGCAATGGAGCTAACAAAGTTTCCATCGTCATTGCCGAAAAAAACCGCCCAACGGGAAAGCAGAACAACAGCACTGGCCACCGTCGCCGCCATGGTGCTGATCAGAATGTCCTTGTGCTTGATGTGTGACAACTCATGGGCAATAACGCCCTCCAGTTCGCTTGGGGACATGAGGCTCATTAGGCCGGATGTAACGGCAACTGCCGCATGATCTTCATTTCGACCGGTGGCGAATGCGTTAGCTGTGTCGGATTGAACGATATAAATCTTCGGCAAGGGGATTTGAGCCTTGGTGGCCAAGCTTTCCACGACGCCATAAAGTTCAGGGGCCTCCGCTTGTGTTACCGGTCGGGCATTGTACATTTTCAGGACGATGGAGTCTGAGAACCAGTAACCCCCGAAGTTCATCAAGGCGGACATAACGAGCGCAATAGCAACTCCTGTGCCTCTTGCGACCATGTATCCGACGATTATCAAAAGGCCGGAAAGGACGCTCAACATCAAAACGACTTTCAGTGTGTTCATGGTGCTACTTCCTTTTAAAAAAAATCTTCAAAGCAGGATCATCGCTTTCGATCCTTCTCCCTACTTCATACTGGGGATGAATATTAGTGGGAAGGGCGGAAAATGTCAAATTCATATGAGAGCGTGATCACAGTCACTTCGAATAAGTGTCTGACCAACCCACCTTGCAGGAAATTACCGGCCAGCATATAGCATGACAACCGACGGATACCCGTTGCCGTGGACAAAGCCGTTGATTTAAATAGGCAATTATCTTGAAGTTCTTTGAAAACAAAATAAAAGAATAACGGAAAAAATCTGAAACAACGTTTGCTGCTGCCGCCAACACCAGTAAGTAATCGGCGGCAGGTTTGAGATTGCCATTTATCATCCGATATAAGCCGAAGCAAAAGCGCAGCAAAAGAAAAATCAATTGCTTTTATCCATCAGGTTTTCTTTATAGACATCCTCACTCTTGTCCAAATTAGTTGATAAAAAATAAGCGCATGCTGAGCCCTGATTTGCTATATTGCTGTCAGAATATCGTTTGTTTCATTTCAACCAGCAGTTCGCATCAGCCGATCAAGTTTAGGCATGTCATTCAACCACAATACATTCGCAAAAAACGGATCGGTCATATAGGTTTTTATGTATTTCCAACCACATTTTGCACATAGCCAAAACATCAAGGCAGACGTCCTTCATTTCGCAGTCCGGTCAGAATCTGCTGAATGGCCGGCATGGCTTCCGCTGCCGCTTTTTCACCTTCCATGATCGCTTCATGCCTTTTGGTGAAATCAGTGGAACTGAAATGCCCCACTTTGGGCCGAATGACCACATCGGCGTTTTTCAGTTGAATAACCGCCATTCTATTATTCATAATGTCAATCGCCTGAAGAATGGTTTCCATCGTGCTGGAAGGAGCCGCTGACGACAGCCTGGCGGAAATGTCCACGGCAATAACGACATCGGCGCCATACCTGCGGGCGGCATCAACCGCAACCGGACTGACAACGGCGCCGTCCACATGCGACTTTCCGCCGATCACAACCGGATGGAATACGCCCGGCACCGAACAGCTTGCCCGCACGGCGTTGCCCGCATTGCCGCGTCCGAAAACATTCTCTTCACCGGCTTGGATATTGGTGGCCACGGCATAAAAGGGAATTCTGAACTTTTCAATCGGCGTGTACTTCACTTTTTGATTGATAAAATTTTCCAGTTTTTCTCCCTTGATGAATCCATTATCCGGAATCATGTAATCCGCCACGTCATCTTTCTGAACGGATAGCGCCAGCGTCTGCAATTGAAATGGATTGTACCCATAAGCATAAAGACTTCCCACCAAGGAACCGGCGCTGGTGCCGACAACCATGTGAATGGGAACTTTGTGAGACTCAAGGACTTTCAAGACCCCGATGTGGGCAAAGCCTTTGGCTGCTCCCGCTCCCAGTACAACAGCAACTTTTGCAGCTTTCTGCGGAGGAGAAGAAGGAGTAAGCGGGGGTTTTGGCGCACAGCACACCAGTAAAAACACACAGCAAAACAACACCGGACGGAAGAATCCCGACAGCCGGGAATTAACAATCGTCTTCATATTATGAATGACTCTCCTTTGAATTTCTCGCCCGAGGCTTTTTGTTCGGGCGTTTGCGTTTCGGTTGGACCGGATGTTCCTCTGCGGATTCCGGTAAGGGCTGAACAGGTGGCGCATGCAGAGACTGCTGATAATAATCGTCCAGAAGCATCGTCACGATGGCCAGCTCCTCTTCGGACTGCGCCAGACTGCGGGCCAGCGGGACGAATCGCCGCATACGTTCCACCTGAATATTATCTCGACTGCGCAGCCGCGCCTCCAAAAGCGCGGTAATTCTTTCGGCCACCACCCTTTCCAGCTCCTCGTTGTCGGGCAACGGGCGTTCTTCCATGCGAATATTGTAAAAACGGGCAATGCTTTGAATTTTATATTTTTCCATCTCCGCTACGAGCGTAATGGCCACACCGCTTGACCCCATTCTGCCCGTGCGTCCGGCTCGGTGAATATAGGCTTCTGGATCTTCCGGAGGCTCATACTGAATAACATGCGAAAGTTCCGGAATATCAATTCCGCGAGCCGCGACATCGGTGGCCACCAGAAAACGCAGCGCACCCCGCCGCACCCTTGCCATCACCTTTTCTCTGGCATTCTGAGCCAGGTCTGAACTCAATTCATCGGCATCATAGCCGAAGCGCTTCAGCACAACGGAAAGATAATGGACCGTGTCTTTCGTATTACAGAAAATGATGGCCGAGGCAGGATTTTCAATCTCAATGATTCTGACCAAAGACCGTTCCTTACGCATCCCCGGAACCACATAATAAATATGCTCGCTTTCGGCCACATGCACCTCATTACCGCTTAAGCTTAAAAGCTCCGGCTGTCGCAAAAACTGCCCCGCCAGACGAATCACCTGTGGTGGAAAAGTGGCGGAAAACATGGCGCTTAAAATCTTGCCACCGGGAATATAGCGGCGGATTTTGACCATATCCGGATAAAAACCCATTGAAAGCATCCTGTCCGCTTCATCAAAAATCAACATCGTCAAATGATCCAGCGACAGCGTGTCTTTGAGCAAATGATCCAGAATTCGCCCCGGCGTTCCAATTACCAGTTGCGCGCCTGCCCGGAAAGCTTCCAACTGAGCATGATAACCAACACCGCCATAAACAATTGCGGACCGCAAAGCCGTTCCTTCCGTCAGGATCTGTGCTTCGCGGGATACCTGTAATGCCAGTTCGCGTGTAGGCACCAGAACCAGTGCCTGGGCATAATTTTTCGTCAGATCGATTTTCTGAATGATCGGAAGCAGATAGGCCCCCGTTTTGCCGCTGCCCGTTCGCGACTGAATCATCACATCGCGACCAGCCAATAGATAGGGAATCGCTTTGGCTTGCACCGGAACCAGAGACGGCCAGCCGGCACGCTCGCAGGCTGCTTGGAGTTCCTCCGCCAGATCTTCCATTTGGATTTGACCGGAATTGCCGCTTACAGGAGCATTTCCTTCCTTCTCCAGTTCAATTTCATTCATAAAACACCAACCTTTTCATTTCAAAATATTATTTTGAAATCATTTAGTTTAACGCGCCTCAGGAATCAAGAAAAAACTTGTGCTGAATGCTTTCACTGCAAACCGGTAAACGGAAAAAATCTCCGGAATATCATCAAAAGCCGTTTTTCCTATTTTTGCTGACGGGCGAGAGTCAGTCCAATTAAACGCGAAACCACTACGGCAAGATATGCAATTCCGGAAAATTGCTCGATCATCACCAGCAAACGTGCGGGCGATGATATCGGAACAATATCACTCATTCCTGTGGCGGAAAGATTGGTAAAACTGAAAAAAAGCAGTTCAAAAAAAGTCAGAGGAGAATGAGGACCGCCTGAAAAAGCGCCGGCACTCCACGCCTGGCAGACAAGGTAGAGAAATGCAAATCCCCAGGCAAACAGCGTAAATGTGGCTCCCGCGGAAAACAAGTCATCAAGAGTGACATGTTCATCTCCCATCATGTAAATAATCAAACCGGCGGCTCCATAAAAGTAAAGAGTTGCCTCAAACAAAGCAGCCCATATCAAGAGTGCAGGATTTTCCAGGAGCCATGCAAGGACAGAAAGAAGAATGGCCGGCGTTGCAAGTAACCAGGCGATCCATGAAATGGCGGGACTGCGGACGACCACCCATACGATTAAAAGAAGGATCAGCATGCCGAAAATGCTCAAAAGGGGCTGACCACCTGGCACTCCCTCTAAAACCGTGTAAAAAATCAGGCTTAGAAATTGAGCGGCAAGCAAAAAGGCGGACGGATTGCGGCGCGCAACATCACGCCACCGCATGGAAGAAATTGCATCCTGATTCATCATGCCTCCGAAGAATTATACATCATCAAATTCGTCCGCCATGGTTGAGATTTAAACGCCCATCCGGATAACGAACAGAAGGCCAACAACCCGAAAGTCAAAAGAATTCACACCAAACTCAATATGAAGATCAGAATAGCAGGAAAAAGCTCGATCGTAAACAGTTTAATCAGAGGCGAAGATGAATTGACAACACCATAAAGATGTTTTAGAAGAAGATAAATAGCCTAATCCTGATTTTCAGGAACGGAGGAACCAGTTTTTTGGGGCGTATCGCAACCGCGTAGGGTAACCTCTTCGACCCGAGTCCTTCAGCTAACTTCGTAAGCTTCGATGAGGAGAACCAGCCGGAGATATCCGGGAGAATGATTCTCCCCTGAACCATCTTCGGAGGTTATCTATGTCATCACTAAAGTTTGAGACGGACAGTTCTGACGAAGCAAATGGGAAATCCCTTCTCAAATACTTTCATAAAAAAAACCTATTGCTTGCCCTTGGATCCATTGGCGTCGTTTTTGGCGACATCGGCACGAGTCCTCTTTATACCATCAAGGAATGCTTTCATGGAATACATGCCATTAATCCCAGTATGGCAAATGTTTTGGGGGTTTTGTCGCTAATCTTCTGGTCCATGATCATTGTCGTGAGCATTAAATATGTTATTTTTATCCTGAAAACCGACAATCGTGGAGAAGGGGGTATTTTTGCCCTGCTTGGAATTTTAAATACCGCACTTCTGCACAAATCAGAAAACAAGGGAAAACGACACATCCGGACATATCTTCTTTTTGGCGGGATTTTGGGTGCAGGACTTCTTTACGGTGACGGGGTCATCACTCCCGCCATATCGGTACTTTCTGCCATTGAGGGCTTGGAAGTTGCCACCAGAGCCGCAAAACCTTTTGTCATACCTTTGACTTGTGGAGTTCTTATTTTGCTGTTTTCTTTGCAGCGAAAGGGTACCACCCATATTGGAAAGTTGTTCGCTCCGATCATGATTCTCTGGTTTGTAACCATCGGGGCCTTCGGCATTTTGCAAATTCTGCGGGAGCCAGCTGTTTTCTATGCCGTCAATCCGGCTTATGCTGTTCATTTTTTTATGAGCAATGGGTCACATGGCATTATCGTGCTTGGATCAGTTGTGCTTTGTATTACAGGTTGTGAAGCTCTCTATGCGGATCTGGGGCATTTCGGGAAAAATGCCATCCGTTTTTCCTGGTTTTCATTTGTTTTCCCGGCGCTGCTTTGCAACTATTTCGGACAGGGGGCCTTGTTGCTTGCCCACCCGGAAATGAACATCAATCCTTTCTATAATCTTGTGCCTGAATTCCTGCTGTATCCCATGATTGCTCTTTCCACCATTGCCACGGTGATCGCTTCCCAAGCATTGATATCCGGCGCGTTTTCCCTAACACAGCAAGCTGTACAATTAGGTTTTTGCCCGCGTCTCCGGATTGTTCACACATCCGGCGAAATGCAGGGACAAATCTATATTCCCTTTGTGAATTACGTTCTGATGATCGCCTGTATTGCCGTTGTACTGGGATTCAGAGAGTCCGGAGGACTGGCTGGAGCCTATGGAATCGCTGTTACAGGAACCATGATTATTACAACTTTCCTGTACTTGATGCTGCTCCTTTATAACAGAAAGTGGGCTTTATGGAAAATCATTCCCCTGATCATGGTTTTTCTGGCATTTGATGTCGCCTTCTTTACCGGTAACATCTTCAAGATTGCCGACGGCGGATGGTTTCCCCTGTTTGTCGCGGCCATAATTGCTATAGCCATGACCACATGGAAAAAGGGAAGGGATGAACTATACCGTAAACTGATCGGATCAAGACTGCCACTGGAAATGTTTCTATCGGAACTACCGGGAAGCAAGACGCCGCATGTATCAGGTACAGCCGTCTTTATGACGCTGTCCCCTGTAGGCACACCGCCGACATTGCTTCATCATATCAAACACAATCACGTTCTGCATGAAAAAGTCGTTCTTCTTTCCATTATATCCAGGGATGTTCCAACAGTTCATATCGACGAAAGAATAAAATTGAGTGATCTGGGACAGGGCTTTTACCGGCTGGAAGCGTTTTTCGGTTTCATGCAAAAACCAAATGTACCGCAGATCATGAAAATGGCCGCCCAATATGGATTGGTAACCGACCCAATGACCACAACCTTTTATATGGGAAGAGAAACGCTTCTGACAAGCGGATCATCAAAAATGATGCGGTGGCGCAAGGCGGTCTTTGCTTTTATGTCCAGAAACGCCGGAAATCCCACCTCTTACTTCGGTATTCCTGCGAATCGAGTTGTTGAGCTTGGCACACAAATAGAACTTTGACGCCGGAGGTTCAACAGGCTTAATCATTCACCGTCCGAACTCAAACGACTTGTCCGAGCAGTCTGGGCAAGAGAAGCGATCATTCATGCCCCACCCCCAGCTTTTATAAATCGTCATCATTTCCCGTTTTCGGTAAAATATTGCTGGATCCGGTCGGCGGCGTTCTGTCTGACATTAAAGAAGTAAAACGGATAATCAAATGAGTGATAGACACCCAGGGGAAATCCGAAATCGTAATCATGCGGGTCAACGGTACTGCAGATGACCACGCCTCTGGCCTTGTTGACAGTGGCATCAGCCAGATTGGTCACGCGGATGATTTCTCCGTATTGGTCCAGCTTTGGAAGCCCTGTCGAGAAGTCCAGATCAAGGGAACCGCGGTTAAGAGAGGCTTCCGCCGTAACTTCTTCCGTCGTCCATGTGATCGGATTGATGGCAATGCCTCCCGGCTGCGTGACGGGGCTTGTGCCGTCGATGACAGGAGCTTCGGTATTCCAGGAAACAATGACTCCTGTATCACGGGGACCTGTAGCAAACTTCAGGTGCGGGTTCTGCTCCAGATACTCCGCCGTGATCGATTGTCCGACAACATAGGCAGCAATCATCCGCTTGTACACATCCGGATGGTGCTTCATGTAGCTTGACAGGAGATACTTGAGGACAGCCGCACCCTGCGAGTGTCCGACAAGGATGAAAGGACGACCGTTGTTGAAGTTCTTCAAGTAATACTCAAAGGCCAAAAGGACATCAGCTCCCGGCACCTTGCGGATGTTTTCATCCTGCTGGGCAATTGGTAACGCCAGCTGATACTGGGCGTCCACTTGACGATAATAAGGCGCGTAGATATTGGCATAAGGGGTGAAAGCCGTGGCCTGCCGTTGGAATGCGGCTTTTGCCCCCTTTACCATTGAAGGATTGTCGATGGTGCAGAAATTCGGGTCGCTGGGAGCGGCCTTGTTATAAGCAGTCGGATAGACATAGAAAACGTCCACGTCTTTGAAAGGCGAAGAAGTGAGCGTCAGCCAATTTGCTATTTGTGTGTAATCATTACCTTGTATGGCCGCGCTGGAACTCCCTTGGCATGCGGAAAGAGAAATACTGAGTAATAACATTATGATACTGAATAGAATGTTTTTAACTTTCATCTCTTGCCCTCCTTGGGAGCATCATTTATATCACAATAACACAGGTTCATTTCGAATGATATTTATTTTCGTAACTACAAATAAATCGACATCCAGAGGGTGGAACTCGTCAAAATTGATTTCTCGTTTTTTGCACACCGTGATAAGGAAAACAAAATCAGGTTTTTTGATTTTTCAATTCACGGGAAATCTCAGAAGATGGAATCAAAATAGCAAAATAGGACCGGGCATCAATAGTCCGTTATTTATGCAAGATATTCTGACCTCCCTTATTTTCCGCTCAGAGCTTTCATCATCGCGCGCACAGCCTTCATTTGCGGAGCATCTTTGGTCAGATAGGTTTCTTTTCCACCTCCGAGATAACCCCACCAATCAAAACAGCCGTTGGGATTGGTTTTATTTTTTTGCGCCTGAGGATAAAGCACAATGATTTGATTGGCGGCGGCCCATTCGTTGTAACCGGCATGCAAAACCATTTGCAACCCATAGGGTGTTCCGCCCGCATCCAGATCCACCCCCTGCGGATCCTTGTTGTAAACCTGACGGCAACCATGAAAAACAACGTGGATCCGGCACAGTTTACCTTCTTGACAGTCTTGCGGAACAAACACATAACCGAATTCGTTCAGATTGGTTCTTTCGGCCAGAGCATTCGGTGATAAATCTGTTGGTTCGACAAAATTTCGCTGGGCGAATTCAATCAATTTTCCCTTTTTACCGGTTTCCGGCCGGGGAGGATGGAGCGCTCCATAGATGTGCTGTAGAGCAGCGCCGGCCGCGTCGTAATTACAGGCGCTGATCCATGGCGCGCGGCTGATTTCTTCACAAGAATTGCCATAATTTAGCGTGGACATGGCGTGGCCCGCCCGCAAATCATTCTTATAAGCAATATTGTCGGGGATCACTCCCATCTTCAGATACGCCTCGCGGGTTTTATCCACCACCGCCGGATCCACCGTCTTATCCAGTGTGCCGCTATATAAAAATATTTTTTTATTCGGGAGATTGTTCAAGGAGTCAATCCGGCCTTCCCTTGAGAAATCCCGTGCCTGACGGACAAGCTGCATCAAAACATCATCCGTCAGACGAGCAGGAGCGGACATGCAATCCTGCAATGCATTCCATAGGTTACCCCGCGCACAGCCATAGGGGCCACCCGCAAAAACACCGACTCCGGACATGATTCCGGAATTGGCCACAAAAAATTGACTGGCCATAAAACCACCGGCAGACAAACCGGAAACGGAACTCTGATGAATATCCACATTGTACCGGACAAGATTTTGCCGCGCAGGCTTTAGTTCATCCGCCGCCGCCAGCCAGACAAACGATGCAATCATGAGCACCGCCGCGCAAATCCTTCTTGTAATTCGGAACATTTTAAACCTTCCTGCAAATTCTCCCGGAGTTTTTTTCCTTTTCAAATCATCACGGCTTTGTTTGATCTTTGGGGCTTGGCCAAACACCAGATTCCGTCATCAGGGAAAAAATTTCCCCGGATTCAGCAGATGGTCCGGGTCTATGAGCGCTTTGAGTCGCTTCATCAGGTCAAGGCTGTCGCCGTGTTCCCTCTCCATAAAGCGAATTTTGCCGATGCCCACGCCATGCTCACCGGTACAGGTTCCTTCAAGCTCCAACGCCCGCAGGACAATGGCAACTCCGGCCTCCTCCACGCGCGTCCAACGTTTTCGATCCTGCGGGTCATCCATGACATGCACATGGATATTGCCGTCTCCCGCATGTCCAAAAAGGTATGCCTTCAGTTCTCTGACTTCTTTTTTGCAAAACTCCACCATCTCGCTGTATTTGGAAATCGGCACGGCCACATCCATAATCAGGGGCGATAGACCAATGTGATACCGTTTGATGGATTCATAGGTTTGATGCCTGATTTCCCAAAGACGCGCCCTCTCTTCGGCTCCGATTCCCTTGTCCATGGAAAGTGCGCCATTCATCCGGCAGATGTCCTCTACAAAGTCCATTTCCTCGCGTAAGCCCTGCTGACTGAATCCGGAAAATTCCATTAAAAGCGTGGGATTTTCTTCAAGAGCCAGATTCCGGTCGATATTCAACACGGAAACCACATTGGCATCCAAAAATTCCATGGCGGCAGGCGCAAGTCCCGCGCGCATGATTTGATAGACGGTATCGGTGGCGCTTAACACGGTGGAAAAAGTTGCCCTTACAGCCATAAAATTGGCCGGCAGGCCGACCAGTTTTAACGTCGCTTCCGTGACAATTCCAAGGGTTCCTTCCGAACCGGTCAGAAGGGAAGTAAGATTGTATCCGGATGAACATTTTCTCGCACGGTTTCCCGTCCGGATCACTTCACCTCCCGGAAGCACAACGGTAAGACGCATAACGTAATCCTTTGTCGCCCCGTACCGGACGGAGCGGATACCGCTGGCGTTATTTCCGATCATGCCGCCAATGGTGGCGGCCGCACCCGGATCAGGCGGAAAGAAAAGTCCTTCCCTGGCAAGGGTTTTGTTTAATTCCTTGTAAATGACGCCTGCCTGAACATCCACCTGAAAGTCTTCCGGCCGAACGAAAAGAATCCGGTTCATTTCATTGAAATCGATCACCATTCCGCCCTGAACCGGAATGGGATTTCCTTCCAGGCTGGTGCCCGCCCCCCAGGCGGTAACCGGCATCTTGTTTTTACGGGCCCAGCGCACCAGACGGCATACTTCTTCGGTACTGTGAGGCCACACCACCACATCCGGTCGCCTCGGCGTATGAAAAGATTCATCATGGGAATGCAGGTCAAGGACGGATTCACCCGTAGAAACACGCCGGTCATCTAAAATACTTTTCAACTCAGAAGAGTCAAAATGTCTCATCGTTCAGCTTCCTCCCCGGCTCCTATTCAATGGTCTCTTACAAATTCATGCTGGGTTACAAATTCATGCTGGGCTTCGCGCTCGAAAGCTCCATTGGCAGCTGCTTCCCGGACATACTGGGCAACCATATCACCGTAGCAGGTTACAAAAGTATGTACAATCGCATCAAAAGGAAGATCGGCAAAAAAGCCGTGATCGGTGATATATTCCATGTGACGGCGGCCCTCCTGATCGAAGGGATGAAAAACCGCGTCGTTGACGCCGTCGAAATCCAGCGGCTTTACTTTGAATTTATTGCAAAGCGACAGATTAAATGTCGGAGTCACCTTGACCCAGCGACCGGAAAGCCAGATGTCATTATAGCCGTGATAATAGAAAATGTCCGTCTGCATCATCTTTCTGAGTCGTTCGGTGGTCAGGTGATTGCGCACGTCGGCAAAATGCAAACGGCAGGGAATATCCGATGCGCGTAAAGCCGCGGCCAAAACAACGGCTTTGGCCACGCAATACCCATGGCCTTTCCTGAGAATGCTGCTGGCCTTGAAAGATTCGCGGCTGGGTTCGATCCGGTACGGATCGTAATAGATGCCGTCCCGAACGGCATAGTACAGTTTCACGGCCTTTTCACGAGGCGATTCCGCGTCCGCAATGGCTTTTCGGGAAAATTCACGAACTTCCGGCGAATCGCTGTCCACAAACTCTGTCGGTTTCAAGTATGCTTCCATCCTATTTCTCCCTTTATCCATGCCATTTATCTGTTTCATAACTTTGAGCCATCTGTCAAAGTATTTTAAATGGCGACACAGCGGAATCCCAGAATATTGGATGCAGTGGTTTTCTCAATATAATGACGGTCGATGAGGCTGATTTCGGAACTTGAAATCCAGCTGGCGCCCTTTACAATGTGCATATCCGATGTTTCCTGATCCCCGATGACATCGCAGGTCCATTCCAGCACATTGCCCAGCATGTCCGCAACTTCCGCCGCATTGGCATGTTTTATATAACGGTCCACGGAGGTCGTGTCACCATGAAGGCTCTGTTCGATATTGCAGGCCCCCTCCTGCCACTGGTTACCCCAAGGATAAAAAAGGCCGCGGGGCGTCCGGGCCGCCGCTTCCCATTCGATTTCTGTCGGCAGACGCTTGCCCGTCCACGCGGCAAAAGCCTGGGCATCATCAAAACTGACATGAACAACGGGATGCGACCTTTTCATATGCAATGAGCTATCCGGCCCAAACGGTTTATGCCAGCAGGCGCCCGGTACTTTTTTGCTGTAGGCCTGGCTGTGCAAAGAAAATCTCTCCGCGCCAGTCAGCGGATCACGGCTTCGCTGCATTCGGGGATAATAGACCAGACTGAAACCATACTTCTCCGCCATGGTGATATAACCGGTTTGTTCCACAAATATTTCAAAAACCGCGTTGGTGACAGGAAATTTGCCAATGTAATAATCCTGCAGCACAACGATTTGCTCCTCCAAAACACTTTTCGCAAGATGTGCGCCTCCCACCAGGTAATCGCCGCCTTGAACCAGCACATGGGAGTTGTAATATTTATCACGCATGCTCAGATAGCGATCGAATTCTTCAGAAAGAAAACGAGCATTTCCGCGGATTTGTTCTTCGGTATAGACACTGCTGTTTAAATCCGGCCCCAATCCCTGGAGTACGCTGGCTGCCTCCGCCAGACGGGTAAGCAAGTCTGTCTTCTCGCGCAAATCTCCGTCAACAACACCATCCGACGCAATGACGGTGATCGATGATCCGCCTGCCTCGCCTTTACCCTCTTCTTCAATAATTTCTGGACCTTTGGTCTCTTGCCCCTCATCGGGTTGCCCAAGGACACCTTCCGCCACTCCATGGTCTGCCGGCTCCTGCCCACCGACGGCCTCCATTTGAGCTTCTTGTGCTTCTTCCGGAAAGCCGGAGATTTCACTTCCCTCGCCTTCGCCCTCTTCTTCAATAATCTCTTCTTCAAGCTCCGGCTCTTCGGGCCCGGCCTCCTTTTCCTCCTGACCAACTCCCTCCGCAGCTTCCAATTCCTCAAGCGATTCTCCGCCTGCGCCTTCCGCACCGGGTTCTCCCCAGACCAGACCGCCTTCTCCAACACCGGGTACAGCCTCTAAACCTGCTCCAGTCGTCTCAGCAATTTCTTCACCTTTCGCTTCTTCGACCGCACTCGCCCCTTCATCAACAATTTCCTCAATCACCTCCAGACCGGAGATGTCCTCACGGGAAAAAACATCAAGGTTATCCTTGATATTATTCATTAAATCACGAAGCCGCGCCAAGTCTTCTCCATCTTGTCCCAGACCTCCCGTCGAAAGCGCCTCGCCAACCATCTCATTGACTGCTGAGAGGATTTTACTGATTTTGTCTGCCGCATTCAGACCGGAATCCTGAAGAACATTTTCTATATGCGAAATCGTCTCACGAATGGATTCTTCGCGACCCGCTGCCGCAACCTCCTGAATTAATTCACCTTCTGCGACTTCCGCCCCTTCTTCGCCTCCAACTCCGGCGCCAGCTTCCGCGCCAGCTCCTGCGCCCTCACCTTCTCCAACAATCTCTTCGACTATCTCGTATTCGCCGCCTTCTCCTGCTGGAACTTCCGCAACTTCCTGAATTAATTCACCTTCCGCGACTGCCGCCCCTTCTTCGCCTCCAACTCCGGCTCCCGCTTCCGCGCCAGCTCCTGCGCCCTCACCTTCTCCAACAATCTCTTCGACTATCTCGTATTCGCCGCCTTCTCCTGCTGGAACCTCCGCAACCTCCTGAATCAATTCACCTTCCGCGACTGCCGCCCCTTCTTCGCCTCCAACTCCAGCTCCGGCTTCACCTTCAGCGCCAACTCCAGCGCCCTCGCCTTCTCCGACAATCTCTTCGACTATCTCGTATTCGCCGCCTTCTCCTGCTGG
>Ga0209606_1003947_pt1 | contig 14303 bp, 10 predicted proteins | sample AD_UKC057_MetaG_FD_184412 | JGI IMG/M metagenome (GOLD analysis project Ga0209606, IMG submission 184412) | Active sludge microbial communities of municipal wastewater-treating anaerobic digesters from USA - AD_UKC057_MetaG (SPAdes) (version 2) | ecosystem: Engineered > Bioreactor > Anaerobic >...
CTACAGCGTGCTGGAGACGCTGTTTGCGGCGTTGTTCGCGTTCCTGAAGTATCCGGACGATTATCTCTTGACCGTGTCCAGCGTGATCTACGCCGGGGACAACGCGGACACAACCGGCTTCCTCGCGGGCGCCTTCTCCGGCGCCTTCAACACCTTTGAGCGGATCCCAGAGAACCTGGTGGCCGGTTTGCGGGACTACGAATTTCTGATCGACCTGGCCGACCGGTTCTACTCTTTCTCATCCTCGCTTCCGTCGTAACCGTACTGCTTCAATTTGAGCCGGAGCGTCTTCCGGTCGAGTCCCAGCAGCCTCGCCGCCATGGACTTGTTGCCGTTGACCTGGCGCAGCACCCGCAGGATGTAGAGCCGCTCCACTTCAGCCAGCGGGACGATCTGGCTGGATGCGGCGGCCGGAACCTGCTTTTCGATGAAGGAGTCTTCGAAGCCGGCCGTCCGGACTTTGAGCGGCAGGTTGTCCGGTCCGATGACGCTGGTGGGTGAGAGCGTCGCGGCCGACTCGACCACATTCTCCAGCTCGCGCACGTTGCCGGGCCAGTGGTAGGTGTCCAGCGCCTGCCGCGCGTCGTGACTGAAAGAGAGTCCCTTGCGGCGGTTGCGGATCATGTAGCGGTTCAGGAAATGCTCCGTCAACAGCGGGATGTCGCCGCTTCGTTCGCGGAGGGGCGGCAGATCCAGCCGGACGACGTTGAGTCGGTAGAACAGATCCTCGCGAAACAGGCCCTTGGCCACCAGCGTGTCCAGCTGGCGGTTGGTGGCGGCCAGGATCCGGACGTCCACCCGGATCTCGCGGGTTGAGCCCACCCGCCGGATCTCGCCGTCCTGCAGGACCCGCAGCAATTTGGGTTGGACGGCCAGCGGCATCTCGCCGATCTCATCCAGCAGGCAGGTGCCCCCGTTGACCGCTTCGAAAATGCCGATGTGCGTCTTGTCGGCGCCGGTGAACGCGCCGCGCTCGTAGCCGAACAGCTCGCTCTCCAGCAGCGTTTCGGGCAGCGCGCCGCAGTTGACGGCCAGAAAGGGTTTCTCGCGGCGGAAGGAGTTCTCGTGAATGGCCCGGGCGACAAGTTCCTTGCCGGTGCCGCTCTCGCCGCCGATCAGGACGGTGCTCTCGGTGTTGGCCACGCGGCCGATCAGCTTGAACACCTCGATCATGCGTCCGGATTGTCCGATGAGCTGGTTGGCGTGGCTCTTGAGCGTGTCCACCGGTTCTAGGCTTTCCGCCTCACGGAGAAGCCCCCGCTTCTCGACGGCGTTGGCGACCACCTGCCGCAGCCGGTCGGGGTGGAACGGTTTGGAGATGAAGTCGAACGCGCCGTTGCGAATGGCCTCGATGGTGACGGCACTGTTGCCGAATGCGGTCACGACAATCACGAGGACGTCCGGATAGCGCTCGGCGATCTTCCCGACCAGCTCGATCCCGCTCATGCCGCCCATGCGCACGTCGGTGACGACCAGGTCCACCGGCGCGCGCGCCAGCAGGGCCAGCGCCGCTTCGGCGCTGTCGGCGCCGCGGAGCTGGTAGCCGGAGCGGCGCAAGGCCTCGACCATCATGACGCGGGAGGCCTCATCATCATCAACCACCAGGATAGAGAACGTGTTACTCATCGTGCGGCGGAGCTCCTCTGAATGTCAGGGTCACAGTCCAGTCGGCCGGCGGCCGGCGCAGCAGGCGCAGGCGGCCCTGAAACCGGTCGATCAGGGCGGCCATGATCAGCCACGGCGTGGGGAACGATTGCAACAGAACGTCGCGGCAGCGCGGCGACTTGGCGGTCAGCATCCGGAACTCGTCGGGGATCCGCACCCCGCGGGTGTGAAACCGGAGGCTGCCGCCGCCGCCGGCATCGGTCCAGCTCATCCGGATTTCGGGCATGGGCTGCCCGGCGGCCGGGGCGGTCCATGCGGTGCATTCCGACAGGAATTTCCAAACCAGCTCCATGAATAGCTCGGGGCGTCCCGCGAGGATTGCGCGCCGGCCGAGCCGGCCCAGGGTCAGTCGCACACCCTGTTCGTGGAGGTAGGGCCGCGCCGCCTGCGCCAGCGAGGCCAGAGCGTCGGCGGGTTGAAAGCGCGCCGTCACCGCATCGAGGCCGCGCAGAAATTCCAACAGCCGCTCGATGGCGCGCTCCAGCCGCTGGCTTTCCCGGCGCACGCTCGCGACCAGCGACCGCTGGTCGTCCGACGGCTTCTCCTCCAGCAGGCTGGCGCTGCCGGCGAGCGCGTGCAAAATGCTGCCGGTGTCGTGAGCCAGGCGGTCCGCCACGAGCTGGAAGATCAGATTGGTTTCCTCTGCCTGGAGGGTCTGCAGAAGGTTCACCAAATTCAAGGGATCGCGCTGATCGGCCATGGCAACTGCTTACCGCCACGGATTGTCGATTCCGATTATAGAGGATCTGCCGAGGAATGAGAAGCGACCGGTGAAAAATTCTCCACTTGAGACATTTTGTACTAGAAGGTTTTGCCAGAATATCATTTAACCTGTTGTAAAAAAAACAGATCGGTCAGGTGTCGGTTTGGCAGATATTTTGCACTGGGGAACCTGACATTTTGAGAAGGGAGAGCAGTCGACATGGGAAAAATCATCGGCATAGATCTGGGCACAACCAATTCGGTGGTCAGCGTGATGGAAGGCGGCAACCCCGTCGTCATACAAAATTCAGAAGGCAGCCGCCTGACGCCCTCGGTCATCGCGTTCACCAAGGACAACGAACGCCTGGTGGGGCAGATTGCCAAGCGCCAGGCCATCACCAATCCGGTCAACACGGTCTTTTCCATCAAGCGGTTCATGGGCCGAAAATTCAGCGAAGTGAGCCAGGAGATCAAGCTCGTGCCGTACACGGTGACGGCGGGCCAGAACGGCGACGCTCGCGTGGATATCAGCGGCAAGCTGTACTCGCCGCCGGAGATCTCCGCCATGATCCTACAGAAACTGCGCCAGGCTGCGGAGGACTACCTGGGCGAGAAGGTGACGGACGCGGTCATCACGGTGCCGGCCTATTTCAACGACTCTCAGCGGCAGGCCACGAAGGAAGCCGGCCAGATCGCGGGGCTCAACGTCCGCCGGATCATCAACGAACCGACGGCCGCCGCCCTGGCCTACGGGCTGGACAAGAAGAAGGACCAAACCATCGCCGTATTCGATTTCGGTGGCGGCACGTTCGACATCAGCATCCTCGAGGTGGGCGAGGGCGTGGTCGAGGTCAAGTCGACCAACGGCGACACGCATCTGGGCGGCGACAACATCGACCAGCGGATCATGGAATGGCTCATCGCCGAGTTCAAGCGCGACCAGGGCATCGACCTGTCGAGCGACAAGATGGCGCTGCAGCGGCTCAAGGAAGCCGCCGAGAAAGCGAAGATTGAACTCTCATCGATGCAGGAGACCGATATCAATCTGCCGTTCATCACCGCCGACGCATCGGGTCCCAAGCACCTCAACCTGAAGCTGAGCCGCTCGAAGCTGGAGCAGATGATCGCCGACATCCTGGAGCGCACGCTGGCCCCCTGCCGTCAGGCGCTGACCGACGCCGGGATGAAGCCGTCCGACATTCATGAGGTGGTGTTGGTGGGCGGCTCGATTCGGATCCCCAAGGTCCAGCAGATGGTCCAGGAGTTCTTCGGCAAGGAGCCGTGCAAGGGCGTCAACCCCGACGAGGTGGTCGCGGTGGGCGCGGCCATCCAGGGCGGCGTTCTGGGCGGCGAAGTCAAGGACGTGCTCCTGCTCGACGTGACTCCGCTGTCGCTGGGCATCGAGACTCTGGGCAGCGTGTTCACCCGGCTGATCGAGCGCAACACCACCATCCCCACCCGGAAGTCCGAAATCTTCACCACCGCCGCCGACGGTCAGGATTCGGTGGAGATTCACATCCTGCAGGGCGAGCGGGCCATGGCCACGGATAACAAGAGCCTGGGCAAGTTCCACCTGGTGGGCATCCCGCCGGCGCCCCGCGGCATTCCCCAGATCGAGGTCACGTTCGATATCGACGCCAACGGAATCCTCAACGTCTCCGCCCGCGACAAGGCCACGGGCAAGGAGCAGAAGATCACCATCACCTCGTCCAGCGGCCTGGCCAAGGATGAGATCGAGCAGATGGTCCGCAACGCCCAGTCCTTCGAGGCGGACGACAAGCTCCGGCGGGAACAGGCCGAGCTCCGCAACCAGGTGGACAGCCTGACCTACAGCCTCGACAAGCTGGTCCGTGAAAACAGCGCCAAGATCGACGGCGCCCTGGTCAGCCAGGCCCAGGAGCTGGTGAAGGAATCCCGTGACAAGATGGGCAGCCAGGATCCGACGGGCCTGGAGCCGCTGCGTGACCGTCTCAACAGCCTGACGCAGCAGATCGCCACGCAGCTCTACCAGCAGGCCTCGGCGGGCGCTGGTCCCGCGGGTGGCCCCGGCGCCGGTGCCGGTCCCGGTGCGGGTCCGTCGGCCGGGCCCCAGGCGGGTCCCTCCGACGGCAAGAACGGCCGCGACGACGTGGTCGACGCCGAGTATTCGGAAATCAACTGACCCAGCCAAGCGGCGCCGTGCCTTTGCGGTCCGCATAAAATAAAACCGGCCGGAGCCACGCTCCGGCCGGTTGCTTTTTTGCTGGGCGCTGTTTCAGTAGACGGACGGCTGCTCCTGGCCGCTCATCACCCGCCAGGCGCCCATGGCCAGCGATTCCAGCTCGTTCTCGCCGGCGAACACCTCGACGGGAGCGATCCATTCCAGGCGCCGCTGCAGCTCGCCCGACAGGCGCCTGGAATGCGCCAGGCCGCCGGTGACCAAAATGGCGTCCACGTGGCCGTCCAGCACCGCGCTCATGGCGCCCACCTCCTTCACGATCTGGTAGGTCATGGCTTGAAACACCCGGGCGGCGGCCGCGTCACCGGTGTCGATCCGGCGTTCCACTTCGCGCAGGTCGTGGGTGCCCAGGTGGGCCAGCAGGCCGCTCTTCTTGGTCAGCGCGTCGTTCAGCGCCTTGGCCGTGGGGTACTTGCCGGAGTAGGCCAGCTCCACCAGCTGGGTCACCGGCAGCGTGCCGGTGCGCTGGGGCGAGAACGGGCCGCCGTCGTTGGCGTTGTTCACGTCGATGATCCGCCCGGCCCGGATGGGGCAGATGCTGAAGCCCGACCCGAGATGCGCGACCACGAGGTTCAAGTCCCCCAGTTGGCGGCCCAGTTTCTCGGCGGCCTTGAAGGCGGTGGCGCGCACGTTCAGGGCATGGACAAGGGAGCGCCGTTCCATGCCGGGCAGACCCGTCAGCCGGGCTTCGTCGTCGAACTCGTCCACCGACACGGGATCGACGATGAACGCCGGAATACCCAGCGGCGACGCGATCGCCTCGGCCAGCAGCGCGCCCAAGTTGGACGGGTGGTCGGCCTTCGTGCGCCCCTGCCGGATGTCATCGAGCATGGCGGCGTCAACCTGGTAAGTGCCGGCGTGCAGCGGCTTGAACAGCCCGCCACGGCCGACGCACGCCGCCAGTTGGCCCGGCTCGACGCCTTTCTCCGCCAGCTTGGCCCGGACCACACCGAGCCGGAACTCGAACTGGCCGAGTACGGAGGCAAAGCCCTTCAGCTCCGCCTCGGCATGCTGGATGTCCTCCGTCCAGAGCTGGGTGCGCCCCTCGTAGAGGGCGATTTTGGTGGATACGCCGCCGGGGTTGATGGTCAGAATTTTCATCGATGATCCTCTCGATTCGGGTAATCGGGTGCGCGGGAGGGCCGTGCATCAGCCCCAGATCGCCCCGAGGGCGATGGAGCGGAGCTTGGTCCCGGCATCGTCGCTGCGGCTCAGCAGCACGATGGGCACGCGGGCGCCCACCACCAGGCCGGAGGCCTGGGCGCCGGCCAGGTAGATCAGCGCCTTGACGGCGATGTTGCAGGCGGAGATCTCCGGGGTCACGAAGATGTCGGCGGCGCCGGCGATGCGGCTGTCGATTTCTTTGATGCGGGCCGACTCGGCGCTCAGGGCCACGTCCATGGCGATGGGTCCCTCGATGGTCGCCGGTGCCACGGGGGTCTCCTGGTGCAGCTTCAGGATCCGCTCGTAGTCCAGAGTCTCCTCCATCTTGGGATTGACTTTCTCCATCGCCGAGAGCAGGGCGACGTTGGGGACAGCCACGCCGAGTTTGCCGGCAAACTCGACGGCGTTACGGATCATGTCCAGCCGCACGTCCAGGGTGGGCCGGATGTTGATGCCGCCGTCGGTCCACAGCATCAGGCGGGGGTACGTGGGCATCGCCGCCACGGCCACGTGGCTGAGCACCCGGCCGGTCCGCAGGCCCGTGTCGGCGTCGAGGACCGCCTTGAGCAGCGTCGGCGTGTCGGTCTTTCCCTTCATGAGCAGGTTGGCCTCACCCGCCCGCACCAGGGCCAGCGCGCGGGCCACCGCCCGGTCCGGATCGGGCTCGGCTTCGATGCGCAGGCCGTCGCAGTCCCGGGCGTGGGTTTGCCGCAGCGCGTCGAGCTTGACCGGATCTCCGATGAGGATCGTGTCGCAGATGCCCGCCCGGCAAGCTTCGGCGCAGGCGGCCACGATGGAGCCGCCTTCGGCGGACGGAACCGCCAGCGTGCGTCGGGGCCGATTCCGAACGGCCTCGAAGAGTTGGTCAAAGGTGCAGATCATGAATGTCCTCCAGATGGGATGGCGGTCGGGTCACTGCTTGTATTGCTTCAGCGTATCGGCGAACTCCTGCAGCCGGCGGTTGACGCGGTCGTTGACCGAGCCGGTCGTCCAGTTGCCCTGCGCGTCCGCCTCACCGACGACTACACCGGTGAGCAGCTCGATGCCCTCGTCGACGGTGGCGATGGCGTAGATGTGGAATTTGGCCTCGCGGACCGCGTTGACGATGGGTTCCCGGAGCATGAGATCCTCGACGTTCTGGACCGGGATGAGCACGCCCTGGGTGCCGGTCAGCCCGCGCGCCGCGCAGATGTCAAAGAACCCCTCGATCTTCTCGTTGATGCCGCCCACCGGCTGGATCATCCCCTTCTGGTTCACCGAACCGGTCACCGCCAGATCCTGGCGCAGCGGCAGGTCGCTCAGCGCGGAAAGCAGCGCATACACTTCGGTGGAGGAGGCGCTGTCGCCGTCGACGCCGCCGTATGACTGCTCGAAGCAGATGGAGGCGTTCATGCTGAGCGGTTTGTCCGTGGTGTAGCGGGAGCGGAGCAGGTGGCTGATGATGAACACGCCCTTGTCATGGGTCATGCCGGACAGGCCCACCTCGCGCTCGATGTTGATCACCCCGTCGCCGCCCACCGACACCTCGGCGGTGATCCGGCTGGGCTTGCCGAACGAGTAGTAGCCCAGCTGATAGACGGACAGGCCGTTCACCTGGCCCACCCGCCGGCCGTCGGAGTCGATGAGGATGATTCCGTCCTCGATCAGCTCCTGCAGCTTCTCCTCGGGGAGGTTGCTGCGGAAAACGCGCTCCTGGTATGCCTTTTCCACGTGCTTCCGGCTGACCTGCGGCTGGTGGTCGCGGCCGGCCCAGTGGCTGGCCTCGCGCATGAGGTCGGCCACGTCGGAAAAACGGGTGGTCAGCTTGGTGCGGCGGCCGGCCATGCGGACCGACTGCTCCAGGACGGCCAGGATGCCCTCGCGGTCGAAATGGAGCAGGTCTTCCTCGTCGATGATTTTGCTCATCAGCGAAATGAAGCAGTTGATGTTGGCGGTGGTGTTGTTCATCACCGAGTCGAAATCCGCCAGGATCTTGAATATTTTCCGGAAGTCCTCGTCCAGCTGGTACAGCATGTGGTAGAGCTCGCGATCCCCGATCATGACGATCTTGACGTCGATGTCGATGGGCTCGGGGGTGAGGTAGAAGGACGCGAGCAGCGGGTACGGCTCGAAGCTCTGGATGGACACCTGGTTGTACTTGAGGGCCCGCTTCAGGTTCTTGTACACCTCGGGTTCCATCAGGGCATCGCGAGCGTTGAGCACGAGATAGCCGCCGTTGGCCCGGAGCAGGGAGCCGGCCCGGATCTGCATGAAATCCGTCCGGATGGCGCCGGAGCGCTCGACGCTCTTCTCGATGGTGCCGAAGATGTTGCGGTAGCTGGGCACGGTTTCGATGATGATGGGGGCGCCGGTGAGGTCGGAATTGTCGATGATCACGTTGACCATGTAGGGCAGGTACGGGTTGCCGGACTCCTTCGGCGCGGAGAGGAAACTCAGGATGTTGGACTTGTCCTCCTGCTTCTCCTTGAAGATCTCGATCCGGTCGAGGATGTCGGCCTGCACATCGGCCAGATATTCCTTCACCTCATCCCATGGGAAGCGGACGCGGATCTCGCCGATGATTTCGTCGACGAACGGCTGGACCGTGCTGCGGACCAGGTTGCCCTGGGCGTCGATGACCTCCTTCTGCAGCGCCTTGAGCTGCTTGCTCAACTCGCCCATCTCCAGCGCCAGTTCCTTGTGCACCGCCTTGATCCGCTCAAATTCCTCGGCGGGGTACTCCTCCTGGTCGGCCTGCTGCTCCAGCTGGGCCATGGCCACGGGCTTGTCGCCGATGACCGGCATCAGTTCGGGCCGCTGGATGGTGCCGTACTGGACCTGGACCAGTGCGAAACTGCGCTCGTTCACTTTCTTTTCGAAGCCGCGGATCAGCTCTTTCTCGCGGGCGTGGGCGCGCTCCATCAGCCCGTCCAGCTCCTTCTTGAACTGGTCGCTCTCGAGGATCTCCGGCACGTGCTCCAGGCAGTATTCCACCAGCCGGCCCATCTCCTTCTCGAGCAGCTTGCCGTGGCCGGCCGGCAGGTGGAGGCAGCGCGGGGAATCGGGATGGCGGAAGTTGTGGACGTAGCACAGGTCATCCGGGATCCGGCCGGACCGGTCAATCTCGGCCAGCAGCGACTGGATGGTGGTCATCTTGCCGGTGCCCGACAGGCCGGTGACGAAGACGTTGTAACCGATGCTCTTCATCTCCAGGCCCAACCGGATGGCCCGGAGGGCCCGCTCCTGGCCGATGATGGTGGTGCAGGGGGGCTGTTCCTGGGTGGAGTTCCACGGGAACTGGTGGCCGTTGAACCGGAAACGGAGAGCGTCGGCATTGACACGCAACTGATCTTCGATGGACATGCGGGACTCCTTGGCGATAATCGGCGCCGGATTTCATCGTCGCGCCGCGCATCGGGGCATTTCCGTCCCCGTTGAGGCGGAAGCAGGATGGCGGCTATAATGACTCATGTGAGATCACGGTCCAATTCGATCGGTCACCACAGGCAATGCCATATTACTTCGACTATACTAACAGCAGCCTCTTTTTGAAATCAACACTCTTTCGGGATCTGCCCGTGCGGCATGGCTTCGGCACCCGGTGGGGCGACGCGGAGGGCTGGGCGGCGGCGGGCGGCGATTGGGCGGCCCTGCGGCAGGTTCACTCCGCCCGGGTGATCCGGGTGTCGCGGTCGGCGGCAGGGACGGTGCTGGACGAGCGCGGAGTGCCGCTGAATGGCGGCTCGCTCCCGGCGGGTGACGCCCTGGTCACGGACGCCGCCGGACTCACGCTGGTCGTCCAGACCGCCGATTGCCTGCCGGTGCTCCTGGTCGATCCCGTCCGCCGGGTGGTGGCGGCGATCCATTCCGGCTGGCGGGGAACCGCCGCGGATATCTGCGGGGCCGCCGTGCGGCGGATGGCCGGCGACTGGGGGTGCGATCCGGCCGACATCCGCGCGGCAATCGGACCGGGCATCCAGGGGTGCTGCTACGCCGTGGGGGACGACCTGGCCGACCGGTTCGCTGCTCAATTTTACGGCTCGGTTATCCGGCGCGTAAACGGCCGGGCACACCTGGACCTGCGCGCCTGCGTGGCGGCGGCTCTGCGGCTGGCCGGCGTGCCACCGGAACAGACGGACGCCGCCGTCCTGTGCACGTGCTGTTGGGGCGCGTTGTTCCACTCGTACCGCCGGCAGGGAGATGACGCCGGTCGGTTGTACCACTGGATCAGGTTCGACGGTTGAAGATCAGCCGGCGGACGCCGTCGGCAAACAGCACTTCCATCTTGCCGATGCCGGTGATCTGGACCACCTTCCCCTTGCCGAACACGGGGTGGCTGATCAGGTCGTCCTCGTTGAAGACGCCGTTGATGATGTACGGCTTGTAATCGTCTTCAGCGACTTCGGCGGTGGCGTTTCGCCACTCCGTCATGATGGCCTGACTCTTCTTCTCGGCATCGGTGAGCCGGGGCGGTTTGGGAGTCTTGGGAGTCTTGGCGGCGGGAGTTTTCTTCGGTTTTTCCACTTGTTCCATATGCTGGCTCTTCTTGTGTTTTTCCGGCTTCCCGGCTGAGACGGCAGCCGGTTTTCCGCTCCCCGCTGTTTTCCGGGGAGAACCCGATCGGGGCGGAGTGCTCTTGGCGGCCGCCGCCGGTTTAACCGGCAGGCTTTTATTGGACGGCACCACCTTCTTGGCGGTCGGGGCGACCTTCTTCACGGCCGCCGCCGGTTTCGCCGGCAGGCTCTTCTTGGGCGGCGCCGCTTTCTTGGCGGCCGGGACGACCTTTTTCACGGCCGCCGCCGGTTTCGCCTGAGGGCTCTTCTTGGGCGGCGCCGCGTACTTGACGGCCGGGGCAACCTTTTTCACGACCGCGGAGGGCTTCGCCGGTTGAGTCTTTTTCGGAGCCACCGCCGGTTTCGCCGGCTGAAGTTTCTTCGGCTTCTCCTGTTTCCTGGCAGGCTGAGCAGCTTTCGCGGGCTTCTTGTCCGCTTGCTTCACCGGTCTGGCCGTCGGGTGTGTTGCCATAGCCGATCTCCTGCCGGATTTCGGGCACATTGTAACACGATTTTGTGCGGTGTGTTGCAAATAGCTGGAGAACACGGAAAATCGCTGGCGCTTCCAATCAGGCAACGGTGTCGGTATACTCTGGGCCATGGATCGGAAAGACAAACTCCGACATCTGTTAGCCGGCCGTCCGGGCCCGCTACCGCCCGCCGCGCCGGAGGCAGCGGCGGTCGGCGATCAGCCGCCGGATCTGGCGCCCCGGGTGACGCGTTACCCGCCGGCGCATCGCCACGGCGAAATACCGCTGGCGGCCGGCTGGCCCATCAGCGGCAACCTGCTGCGGCTGGCCGGACTCGACGGGCCTGAGACCGGCTACGCCGGCCGCCCGCTCCTGCTGGATGCGGAGACCACCGGCCTGGCGGGCGGCACGGGCACTCATATTTTTCTCATGGGCCTGGCCGACTGGCAGGATGGGATCTTGGAGGTGCGCCAGTACTTCCTGCCGGATCCGCGGTGGGAGCAGCCGTTCCTGGAGCGGATCGCGGCGGAGCTGGCGGCGCACGACCTCATCGTTTGTTTCAACGGCAAAACGTACGACCTGCCGCTCCTGCAGACGCGACTGGTTTTGAACGGCATGCGGCTGCGGGAACTGCCGGTGCTGGACCTGCTGCATCCGTCGCGGCGGTACTGGCGGCCCATCATCGGGAGCTGCACCCTGCAGAACCTGGAACAGGCGGCGCTGCGCTTTCAGCGGGAGGGCGACCTGCCCGGCTGGGAGATCCCGGACCTGTACTTCCGATTCTTGCGCCAGCGCGACCCGGCGCCGCTGGAGGGGGTGATCCACCACAACCGGCTGGATCTGGTGGGCATGGCCGCGCTGGTCGGCGCACTCAATATCCGGTTGTCGGTGGAGCTGCCCCGCGATCCGCGGGCGCTGGAGTGCCTGCTGCGGGCCCAGCTCCAGCGCGGTCGGCTGGAGGAGTTCCACCGCCTGCGGGAAATCCATGGCGAGGCGCTCGATGAGGCGGGACGCCGCCACGCCGGCCTGGGGCTCACCCTGGCCCGGCTCTGCAAGCGGGTCGGCGACCTGGAGGCCGCTTACCGGCTGGCGTTGCATCTGAGCGAACACCGACCGGACCAGGCGGCGGATTGCTTCGAGATCGTGCTCATGCACGAGGAGCATGAACTCCGCGATTACGCCCGGGCGGTCGCGCACTGCGAAAAGTATCTGGAGGAGGTGCGGCGCTGGCCGGATGCGGAGGGGCTCCGGGAACGGCTGTCCGGACGCCTGGAGCGTCTGACGGCCAAACTCCGCCGGCATCAGCCACCGGAATGATCGGGGGGAGGCGCCGGCGCGGGCCCGGCCGTCAGGATGCCGGCGTGTCGCCGGAGTACCGTCCCACTTCCACCCGGGCGGGCCGCACGAGCCGGTCACCCAGGCGATACCCCGCCTGGTGAACGGCCACGACGGTGTCGTTGGCGGCGGCGTCCGTCACCGCCCGCACCCCGATCGCCTCATGAATGTTCGGATCGAATTTTTCACCCGGCGCGCCGACGGGCTCGAGGCCGAGGCGCTCCAGCTTGCGCCGGAGACCGTCCCGGACGAGCTCGATTCCCTGGCGGATGGCCTCGGCGCCGGCCTGGTCCTGGGCGTGACCGGCCGCCAGATCCAGCGAGTCCAGCACGTCGACGAACTCCAGCAGGATTTTCCCTTTCTCCTCCTCGAGACGCCGCTCCATCTCGCGGCTGAGCCGTTCCTGGATGCGCCGGGTCTCCGCGCGGAACTCCTCGACGCTCTCGGCGTGCCGGGCCTTGACCTCGGCCAGCCGTGCTTCCAGCTCATGAAGGTAGGTGGGCTTGAGATCGAGTTCCGGCAGCGGCTCGTCGCCGGTCGCCCCGTCCGGATGCTGCGCCCAGAAGCGGCGGTCCACCACCTTCACTTCGGGCACCTCGCCGGCCGCCGGCCTCAGGTCGACGGGCGTCGCCGCTGACGATTCGGCTGGCTCAGGCCGCGGCTGTTTCTTTCGGGCGCGCATGGCTTGTGTTGCCTCCCGGGATGTCGGTCATGCCGTCCGCCGGATGGTCCAACGGCCGGTGGCCGGCAACCCGTCACGAAGGGAATTGTCGCCGAGTGCCTCCGACGGTCAGGACGTGACCTCGAACCGCTCGGTCCGTTCCATGTCCTGCCCGGAGATCCGGTCGTGGATCCGGATCCGGAGCACGTACTGTCCGGGGATGAACCGCTGGAGCGGCAGGCGGCCGGTGATGACGATGCGGTCGCCGGAGACGAACTTGAAGGTTTCGCCGGCCAGGTCCTGGAACCGGACGAACTCCGTGCCGTCGCGCTCCACCACGTATTCCAGCTCGATGTCGGGCTGGAGGCGGTTCTGGTCGATGCCCATGCTGTACACCTGCATGTACACCCACATGGGGTCGCGTACCTGGAACCGCTTCTCGAACTCGGGGATGATCTTCACGTCGCCCAGCACGAACTGCCCGATGTCGGAATCGGGGTCGGTGATCTTCTGCACCTGCCGGGCGATGATCATCGAGGAGCTGTTCAACTGGGTCGGCTGGTAGCTGGGCACGTTGAGCCGCAGCTCCTGCATGCCGATGCGCCCGCTCTCCAGGTCCTTCACCACGAGGCCCAGCTTGTAGAGCCCGGGGGCCAGCAGGACCAGCTTCTGGTATGAGGAGTGGTCCTGCTGAATGGCCTTCAGCTCGTCGGTCTTGGCGTCGCGGACGATGTCGTCCTCGAATTCCTGGACGAAGTTGCCGCTCACCGTGGTCACGATGCCGTAGATGTTCACCGTGCCGCGGGACACGCCGAACGAGCGCTCCTTGAAGCTGATGTCGCCGTTGAGGACGCGCAGCGTCACCGGTACCAGGACCTGCTGCTCGGAGATCTTGACGTAATCCACCCGGGCCTGGAACGGGACCAGGTTGTACATGATCCGCGTGTCCACGATGGAGCGGAGGTCTTTGTACTTGATCTCGGGCGGCTTGCTCATGTTGGCCAGCAGCTCGTACTTGGCGAAGGGGCGGTCTTTCTCGCGCAGCTTGTAGTACGGGTTGGTCGAGTCGCCGGCATCCGTGCGGCCGGACACCCGGTCCGCCACATTGGCCTCGCCGCGCAATTCGGCCATGGTGCGCCCGCCCGAGCTGGCGTGGAGGAGAATATCCTTCTTGTTGACGTCCATCTCGAGGGTGTACAGGCTGCTGCCGGTGGAGTCGACGAATTCCAGTTCGATGTCACTGCCGATCCCCTCGATGTTCCGGTATTCCCAGTACTGGGTGGGGAACACCTTCGTCTGGCCGCCACCCTCCCAGGCCGGCCGGTCATAGCCGGAGCCGTACACGTAGTCGTCGATGCGGTCGGGGGGGCCGTACTTGATGTAGACCATGCCGCGGTCGGTCTTCCAGCCGGGGATGCCGCAGGTGAAATGCTCGTTGACGTAGGCGATGCGGCGGTAGTGCTCTTCCTTGAATTCATTGTACGGCGTCTTCGGATCCGGATCGCGCCGCTTCCAGAACTGCTCGATGAACTGGTCCCGCTCCTCGTCGGTGGTGA
>Ga0209606_1003950_pt1 | contig 14291 bp, 18 predicted proteins | sample AD_UKC057_MetaG_FD_184412 | JGI IMG/M metagenome (GOLD analysis project Ga0209606, IMG submission 184412) | Active sludge microbial communities of municipal wastewater-treating anaerobic digesters from USA - AD_UKC057_MetaG (SPAdes) (version 2) | ecosystem: Engineered > Bioreactor > Anaerobic >...
ACTACTTTAAGAACGAATATCAGAAATATATTTATTTTATCAATATCAGGCATATTTAACCGCGCAACCTCTCTAATAACAGAGACATTATTATACTCTGAATAATCAACGTCTCGTTTGCGTCCGTTACCTCTCCGATTTTTTCTAAAACAAATTTTAGAAATGGCCAAAAGAAGAAAAGGACATACCATTTCGGATATAGATAACCAATGGGAGTCTTTGGATAAATTAAAAAACCTAATAAATAATATGGTTCAAAATAGAATTCAAACACAAGATATCTGTCATTGCAATGTTAGAACATCTTCATGTGATTGTTTTAATAGAAGTTCAACAGTTTCAACATGTCTTTGTAATTTAAGAACAGTTGGATGTGAATGTCAGGGGCGAATTATGGTTTGCCCCTCTCATTCACCAACACCATATTCTAATACTTCTATTAGTTTAAAAGAATTGCAAGATAAGGTAAAATCATTAAGAGGTCAAACATTGAATAATTATCCATATCCCGGATGTTCTTGCCAAAATAGAACCAGCGACCCTATTTGCACTTGTCAAACTCGAACTGGAACATGTAATTGTGTTTCTCGAACACCGTCTGCAGATATATGCATTTGTAATATTTATGCGTGTGTTTGTGTTTCTAGAACAAGTGTGCCGGGGCAATGGGGAGAACAATGTTATGAATATGCTCCAAGATATAAAGATTGGCCAACCAATTTTCCATCTGGAGGAAATCAAGGATGGGATAGTTCTTGGACTGTTAGTGGACAATATATTTATGATGTTTGTCAATGTAAGGTTCGGACTATCCATCAACATGCATGTCATTGCAATTACAGAACTGGATTATGTCATGCTGTATCGACATGCCCATCAGACAATATTAATGTTCCAGGTAGCACTTATTGTCAGTGTAATTGTTATCAATGGCCAAGTGGGCCACATTGTGAGTGTAAGTATCGTGTAAGTGGGTGTAGAGAACAAGAAAGATGCACGTGCAATATGAGATCACCCTGTTCAAAAGATTTAAAATTTCCAGGCACTGCAAGTCAGATCTGTTTAGTTTCCCCCTCGGCAACTTGCACAAATAGGTCGTATGATGGTGCACCATCATGCCCAAGTTTTATGCCAACTGGAACAGGTATTGGCGGATCAGATGATGAAGCATCTTCTATGTGTAATACAGTTTCAAATAATAGTCCACGATGTGATTGCCAGTCAAGAACTCCAACAACACCAGTTTGTAATTGCAACTTACAAAATCCATGTGATTGTGTTTCAAGAACTTATACTGATCCACATATATGCAATACGAGATGTGGATGCAATGTTGTTTCAACATATGATACCATTATTAATGATTAAACAACTTAAATTAGGCTAGGATAATTTCTAGCCTAATTTTTTATATTTGGTCGTGATAGTAATGATTAACAATGTTATGAAAACAATAAAAGTATCATTTCAGAAATTTTTCCAATCTTCAAATAAAATAATTCACGTTTCTGGTGATGGTTTTCTAACATTTTTAGAGAAATATAAAGGTGCTAGAAGAATTATTTTAGTTGTTGTCATTTATATCAACATGCATGCTTTTTGGGTAAGTCAAAAGTTAATACTAATGGGAATTCCACTTGATCCAGAATGGAATTATTATCAACTTGGATGGCTTGGATTGTTAGCAACATTTTTAGCCTTTTATACGATGAGTCGTGTTAATGAATTTAAATCAAATACCCCTTGGTCTAGACCAAATAGTTGGGGCAAAGAAAATGCAAAAACATCAGCAGAAATGTCAAAACAATTACCACCAAGTGCTGATGAATCAGAAGGCGAAGGGAATCCGCCAGAAGGAGTTTAAATATGTCAATTCAAAAAGTAAAGTTTTTATATGATTATGTAAAAGATATCAATGGAACTGCTAAGACGGAAGGAAAACAAATCAATGTTTATGGGTTTTGTTGCCAAATTTCATTGGAAACAGCTTATCTCGAAAAATATAGACATTTCAATTTAGCTGGTATTAAATGCACGAAATCATGGGTTAATCGTGGTGGAGAATGTTTTAATGCGAAAACTCCAGAGGATTTTGGTAAAGGATTTGTTAATACTACTGGATGTTTTAGAAAATATGCTGATATTGATCATTTCTTAAACGATTATTCTAGATTAATTCATTCATATTACCCTGTTTCAAGCAATAACAATGATTGTGTTTATGGTTATTTTGCCGGTCTTCATGGTAAATGGGCTACAGATAGACAGTATTTTAAAAAGCTTTGTCAAGTAGCTAAATTCTTAGGCCCTCATATTTTAGGTTCTGAATGGCAATCGAAATTAACAACTTCTTTCAACGTTGCACTTCAAAGAAATCTTCTCGAAGACTGGATGATTGAATGTGTAAAATCAAGTCTTGGAATTAAGGAATGATAAAAATGGAAGAGGAAAAGAAACCTTGGTGGCGTGCATTTGGTGAAAAAGTAATTGGGGTTGGATTAGCAATTGGAGCCATATTTCTTTATTTCTTCATGAGTAAAAAATTTGGCAATGCTAATGATGACAAGATCAAAGAACTTGAAGATCAAATTGAAAACAGAAATAAAAAGATCAAAGAAATAGAAGAGAATGTCTGTCATTTAGAAGAAGAAGATAAACTTGATGAAAAGAAACAGTTTGAATTAGAACTCAAAAGAGAGAAATTAAATGATTTGTTATCCGATAACAAAAAAGAAATTGAGGAATTGAAAAAGAAACCACCAGTTAAAAAAGTTGGTAGTGTAAAAGAAGCCATTAATTTTGTTGAAGATAGATATAAAAATAAGAAAGTAGGTAAATAAAGGATGAAAAAGATTCTTTTGTCATTTGTAATAATTCTTTTATCGGTTAATATTTGTTTCGCTTATGATTATCAAAATGGAAATGTCATTATTCCTGAAAACGATTTTATTCAAATGGCCAATGAACTAAAAGAAAAAGATATTCTTGAACAAGAAGTCTTATTGTTGAAAGAAAGAATTGATCTTTTAGAATCAAAAGATGTATTGTCAGAAGAACAAATTACTGTTATGAAAGAAAGAATTACTGTTAAAGATAGTATGATTACACTCTATAAAGAAAAAGATGAACTTCGTAAACAAAATGAAGAGGACTATAAAGAAATAATCAAAGAAGAGGAACGTAAGATTAATCAACAAATTCGAAGAACTACAAGAGTAAAGACTATTTCAACAGTGGCTATCTTAACAGCTGGTGCATTGGCTTATAGTAATTCGGATGATTCAGGTGCACAAGCTGCAGCCGTTGTTGGAGCTGGACTATTAACATATATGATTAACAATCAGTAGGTGAAATTATGGCCAATGGAACTTTAATATTGGGGAGATTTACAGTTTTTCATGTCGGACACTATTCACTAATTAAGAATGCTAAGAAAAAATATCCAGAAAACGAATTGGTTCTAGCTGTTGTATATGGTGAAAAATCATCTAAAGATGTTTCTAAAAATCCAACTTCTTTTGAGGAACGTGAAAGAATCATTACAAAAACATTAAATAAAAATGGTATGCACCCGTATATACTAGAAGCTAAAACAGGGTATATACCAAAAATGATTACGGATATCAAAGAGAAATTTGATATTGATATTACTGTCATTTATTGTGGCACAGATAGACTTTCTACATATCAGAATCAATTAGATAAAGCTCAAATGGGAAATATTAAACTAGAAGAAGTAAAAAGAGATTTGGATACTGATTTATCAAAAGTAGAATCAAAAGAAGAATTAACAAAAAAGGCTTCTGCTACAGAAGTTAGAAAATCTGTTTCAAACAATGATTTTGAAAATTTTAGCTCCTTAATGCCAGAAGGATTAGATACTGATGACATGAAGGATATCTGGAATATTATGAGAACAGCCTTTAAAGAAAAGGGTTTGATTAATCATATTCTTGTTTCTGGTATTACTCATTTGGAAGACCTTGATATTGATGAATTCATTCATTTTGTAGAAAACTTCTATTCTGAAAATATTGTTAAGATTCAAAAACTTGACGGAACTTTCAATATGTCAATTGTCAAAGAAAATGGAAAGATTCAATATAAGAGACTAGCTAAGAAACAAGATGAACCATTTACGGCAGATTCATTACCTGAAAATCCTATTTATAATGCTCTTCGTTCTGCCTGTCTTGCTTGTGATTTTATTCAGAATACTCTTGACTTTCTTTTGAGTGATGGGGATGCTGTTGATTGTGAGGTTCTTTATTCTTCACAGCCAAATACTGTGGCATACAATTTAGATAAAAACTATCTGGCTTTCCTCCGAATGCTCCAAGGAGACCAGTCAAAAATTGAAAAACTCCGTGAAAACCTTCAAGGAAATACCGTCTCGGTCAGGACACCGACCTATTTCTATAATTGGGATACAAATACTATTGAAATGAAAAATCAAGAAGATATTTGGGCCTTTACAACTCCACAAGTCATCACACAAGTTGAAGGGGAACAAACGGATCAATTAGAAATTTTGAAACAGTGGTTAGAAAATCAAAATGATATTCTTCCTGATAAGACAAATTTTGATGTTATGAAATTGTCTTTGGTTGGTCTGAATAAAGATACTAAACAACAATATAAATCAGCTAGGGAATCTGCTTTAGAAGAAGCTCGAAAGATGAAGATCAATATTAAACAACATCTTGTGGAAAATGTTCTAAAGAAAATGAATTTTGATTTAGGTGGAACAAATCAAGAAGGTATTGTTTTACGTGATGATGAATTGAAACTCATCACAAAATTAATTGATAGAGAAGGATTTACCAAGACAAATAAACTAAATTGGAAATATATTGAAATGTCTACAAAGGGAATTAAATTGGATGATGGAACATGGTTGACAGGAGTAATGGCACAATTAAATGAAAATATTTCAAATACCTTTAATGTTCCTATGTTGAAAAATCCAAGTCAATTTGTTCGATATTGCAAAAATCAAACTGATTTAAATTCTAATATTCTTGCTGTTTCAAGATTTGTTGAATCAAGTATTGATACTAACAATAGTAATTCAAAACTATTATTAATCAATAATTCTATTCGTAATGCTAAATTACAGATTAAAGAATTATTGGATGAATCAAAAATTGATGATAATCTTTCTCCAAGAATGAAAGAAAGAACTAGTGATAGTTTGGGGATGGTATTTAATAAATTGAATGACCTATCCTCTTTTATAGGAGACTTGGTATCAAAACAAGATATGACTGATAATGCTAGAATAACAGCTTTCTTAATTGCCTTCATTAATGTTGAGGATGAATAAAAATGAAAGATATTTATGATGAAATCATTTTATCTTTTGCAATGCCTCAAAAATCAACATTGACATTTGTTGATATTGATGATACACTATTCAACACGGCAGCACGAATAAGGGTAATTGATAAAGAAGGAAATATAATCAAAACATTATCCAATTCAGAATTCAATCATTATAAATTGAATCCCGGAGAATCATACGATTTTGCAGAATTCAAAAGTTCAAAAATATTTCATGATCAAAGTAAACCAATTCAGAAAAATATTGAAAGAGTTAAAAAGATTATAAATAAAATTCAATCTGGTTCACAAATGGGCAAAGTTATTATTTTAACTGCAAGAAGTTCTTTTGATGATAAAAATCTATTCCTTCAAACATTTAGAAATTGTGGAATTGATATTGACAATAAAGATATCATTTATGTTGAAAGAACTGGTGATATTGAAACGGATGAACCAATTCCAGAAAAGAAAAATAAAACAATTTTAAAATATCTTTCTACTGGTCAATATAATGTTGTTAAATTAATTGATGATCATATTGGAAATATAAATGGATTCAGGAATTTTGCTAATTCTTTTGCTGAGAAATATCCAGACATAATTGAAACGATTCGAAAAAACTTTCCACAAAATAAGGAGGTTCCATTCAACAATACAATCATCTGGTGGCCACTACTCACAGACCCAAATACCGGAACTGTGAAATTGATCCACGTCTAGAAAAAGAGGGGGCTTGACAGCTTCCTCTTTTTTTGGTATTATAGTCTTGTCAACGGTTGAGGACAGATCACAAAAAATTCGGAGGTGTGTGTGAGACATGAATTTTAAATGGTTTGATTTGAATCAAATTGATGACATTAATGAATTGAAAAAGTGTTTTCGGAATTTGATTCTTCATCATCATCCAGATCGTGGTGGCAAAGAATTTGATATGAAAGAAATCAATGATGAATACGAAAAAGTTTTTAACTATTTCACTACAATGCCCGGATTCAATGCAAAAAAAGATGGCCAGGTTGATGACATGTTCCGGGAAATCATTGAAGAACTTTCGAAGTATGACAATATTGATATTGATATTACGGGGAGTTGGGTTTGGGTTTCTGGAAAGGGAACTTTTTCAATCAAGTCCGTTTTGATGGAATTGGGATTTAAATATTCCGGGGTAAAAAAGATGTGGTATTATGTTCCAGAAGGTCAAAAGAAAAAGATTCACAAGGGTTATAAAGGATTTAAGGAATATTCCACGGTAAAAGCAATGTGGGGCGGTCAAACGGTTGTTCATAATGAGAAGAAAAATGAAGAACTTGTTGGAAAGAAAGGATAAAAATGAAGAAGTTTGAATCTTTTGAAGATAAGGTTGAGGAAGTTTCCCTTTGGTTTTTGAATGATGAAGGTCTTTATCGGGTAATGTTTCGAGTTGATAATGCGTATGATTTCTTTCCTACTCTAAAGAGTCTTGGCATTTTGTCGATCAATGATATCACCCTTAATCACGAACTTTGCCGAGAAGTTTATTATCGTTGTATGGAAGGGGAAAGTGAATAATGAATATTCATGTTAATAGGTTGATTGGTGGAAGCGTTCTAATAAGTAGTTATATAAGAAGAAGAGTATGGGAAGGGGGGGATCTTATAGATCCCCACTCCCTTAATAATATTATTAAAAGGAAGGAAGTGTATAAAATATGAATAATGATATCCTTTCTAAGCAAATTAGTATAATTTGTGAAGCAATTAATCGCGGTAATAATGATATTCAAAACATTCTAAATTATTATAATAATAAGATTAATGAACCCCAAAAGAAATTAACACTACCTATTATGAATGAGTTGGAAGCAATTAATGTGTTAATGATGATGTATCATCTATACAAGATGATACACATTAAGTATGATTATAACAATTATATGAATAATATGTATTATATAATTTAGTGTTTTGATGGGGAATCTTAAAAAGATTCCCCATTTGCGCGTAAGCGCAATATTCATTATATGATGGTGTTAATAAGGTTAGGAATGGTTAGAATGGAATGTATTCATCGCCATCCAATAATTCAAAAACTTTTTAAGAAAGCTGAAACTCAAAGTCATTTCTATTTTCTTTTAAAGAAAGAAAACATCTTTCATGTTCCCGGTCATACCGATTCTGTAATCACTCCGTCTATTGCCTATGAAGCTTTTGATATAATTCATTCGAAAGATTAAAGAAGACGGGAGAGGATAATTCCTCTCCCTTTTTTATTTATAGATTTTTCAATCCAAAAGGACAATAATTTATATACTCAACCATGACACCTTTATATCTTGGATCATCAATTTGTCTTCTTTGATTCTCCAAATTCTTTGCCATATAAGCAGCATATAGAATAGAATATGTAATACTCAATTCGATTTCGGATTTGCTCTTATCAACATGAAGATTTTCAAACTCTGGAAACTCTTCATACAACCATTCAACATACTGATTATAATGTTCAGGGATTAACCTCAAAGCAATATGGAAAATTCGAATCAAATGTTCAAAAAGTTTTCTTGTTGAATATTCCATTCCCGAAAGAATAAGAATACTATAATGATCATCTGGATAATTCTTCCAAGGTTTCCAATTGATATACCTCATGAATGTTCTATTTTCCAGATGCATATATTGAAGGGTTTTCCAAATTTCGGAAATACAAAGCCAATTATTATCTTCTATTACGGGCAATGAATGAACTTCCTGAATAATGTGAGAAGATTTTCGTTCGAGTGTTTCATGAACACAATTATAAATATCTGGAGTATTTACAATTAGATTTTTTAAACAAATATTATTAATCATATCTCTCTTTTCATGAGAAAGAATACATCTTTGTTCTTCAATATAATCAATATACTGAAAAATAAAATGAGCAACATCAACAATTTCTTCAATTGTTAAAAAATATTTCTTTTCTTTATCATACTGTTGATTACTCAAAGCATTGTCAACTTCATATAATTCATCATGAAGAGCCTGAAAATTTGTAGAATAAAAATTACGATAGTAATGATTCAAAAAAGGCAATCCCTTAAATTCTGAATCAACATGAAGCCAGTCAATATATCTTTTAGTAAGATAATTCCTTACCAATGAATATTGCATCTTCAACATATCATGAAGTAGCAAATTCCGATAAGCATCATTATGAACAAATTCAGTATACAAATTCGGAATCTTGCCCAGAACCTTAAATCCTCTATGGATGTTTTTATTAATTGTAATGTCCGACATTAATTAGTCCTCCGAATCTTCATCTTCATCATTTTTAGAACTACTTTCTTCAATTTCATTTAGATGTTCAGGGTCTTCAATTTCTTCCTGACCAATCAATCTATTAATTTCTAAGAAATTAGCATCAATATAGTTTTCAACATCTTCTGTTAATTGATTTAATTCATCTATTCCTTGAAGTCTCTCATACAATTCTTTTGCATAAAACTTATCATCCGGTTCATTGGCAAAATAACAATAGGCACCAGCCTTTTTCATATAACCAATATCAACCATTATTTTAGCAAAATTAGCAAGAGACTGTTGAGAGTAAATCCATTCATATAATCAAAATATGCTTCAATAGATTGACGTGGTTTGAACAGTCGATTTTTCACTGGTGTTGAAATTTTAACAATTTGACCTTCAATATCTTGTTTTCCTTTTGCAATTCGAACAAGAACATCTGAATTATGTTTCAATCCCTGTCCACCAGGCAAACTATATTTATCAGCGTGTCCAATAACTTGCATATTGATTCTTGATTGTTGAATTAAAACAAGACCAACATTAGCTTTTTCAATTATACGTTTTACTTTTTTCATATTACGATTGATGACTTTTGCAGCTGAAGCTATTTCAACTTGATCCATTTTTCTTTCATTTTCATCACTTGTCAAAGTTCCTGCAAGTGAATCATATACAATTAAAACACCTTTATCATTGACATTATGAGCAATTGCCAATTCAGAAATTTTCTCAACAATATCAAATGCTTCTTCAATACACGTAGGCCACAAATGTTTAATTTTTGACCAGTCAATACCAAGTTGGGCAAAACGTCTTTTTTCAAGGGCCCTTTCAGTATCCAGAAAGACAGGTAATACCCCTTGTTCAATGGCTACTTTCAGAAGCCTTGCAATCATACTTGTTTTGCCGCTTCCTTCCGGCCCATAGAACGTTGTAATTTTACCATTTAGGGGTATGCCCCCTGTTCTTGGTCTTCCAGAAATGAAAAAATTAAAATCAGGTAAACCAGTATCCATAAAGGTCGTATCTTTCAATTGTGTAATAAGAGAATTTGGATAGGCTTTTCCAAGAAATTTGTCCAATGCCGAACCAAAATCGCCAGAAGGTTTGGATGTTGTTTTAGCAGTTTTCCTTCCTCGTTTTGGTTTCTCTCCTACAGCATGAACAATTTCTTCAGCGGTTTCAACAATAGATTCATCAGTGGCGGAAGAATCAACTTCCGCCACTGCAACTTTCTTTTTAAGTCTTGGCATTAGATATTACTCCTTCATTTCTTTCTTCAAATCTTCCAACCAAGAATCATCAGACTGAACATCTTCATCCTTCGGCTTTGGTTCTGCCTTCTTGGATGGTCTGCCAGGTTTCTTCTTTTCCTTTGGTTCTTCTTGTTCTTCTATTTTAGCTCTAGATGGTTTCTTTCCACGATATGCCATCATTTCCTCTGTAGCTGAAATTTCCTCATCCATATCCATTGGCAATTCTTCAAAAGATTCATCTTCATCACTTTCACGAGAAGGTTTACTCTTAGAAATTTTCGAAGCTCTTGACATCAGACTTCCTACATTGCCACTACCCAATTTCTTACCAGTTTTAGAACCCGTTTTCCCTTTACTATCACCATCACCCAAATCAGGGCAGAAGCTTTTCTTAAAAATACTCAACATAGTTTCCATGTATTCAATCAATTTAGGACTTACTTTATTGGGGAAACAAACTGTCTCAAGGTCTTCAATTTCATCCATTGTAAAGCCCAACTCTTCAAAAGATTCATCGGAAAGTTTAACATCCTCAACAATTGGCCATCCTTCGTCCGAGGTGCCAACATAAAGATCAAAGCCTTCCGTTTCAATTCTTTCTACATCTTCATCATTCATATTTTCATTAATGAAAGAAAGAATATCCCTCAAGAACATATCAGAATAAGTAAACTGATATCTCTTACCAGTTTTATATGAGAATACCATTGAAGCAATATTATCTTTAGCAACAATTTTCTTCCAGATATCTTTACCTAGTCTATTCTTTTCAATAAATGAACACAGTGGGCAATCCCCTAATACATGACCTTCCCTATTGGTAGAAGAAAGACATGTTGCAACTTTCCATCCAGAAGACACTTGAAACATGTGCAACTTATATTCAAGAAACCAAAGATCATCCTTCTGTGGAAGGATTCGAATAACACCTTTATGTTCTGCAATATTCTTTGGGTATAGTCTTTCAAGACGATCTTCTTTATTTGAAGAAGATTTATTTTCAGAAGAAGTCTTTGCCTGGTTCAACCTATTTAACACCGAATTATAACGATCTTTAATGCCTGCCATTATATTTCCTCCCTATCATTTACCATCGTAATTGTTCCAACCATTTTCAATTTTAACAACGTTTCATTTAAATAATCTACAACTTTTTCATCCCCAACATAAACCAATTCATCATGGACTAGATAAGATGGCATCAACCCACACAAATTTTTCATATTAAAAGCAACCTTAATAATCTGATCATGAACATGTCCTTGAAGGTATTTTAAATGTTCTTTCCAAATATCCTTTTCATAGTCCTGATAATTCAATAGACAAATATAAGGATTGACAATTCTTCTCAATCCTTCATGAATGTGCAACTTGGTCGAATACTCCCTGCCTACTTTTCTATTATACCACAAAATTTCAGTTTGTAAAGAGGTGAGATTTTCCTGTAAATCGTTGAAGTTCTTGGAAGTGTATTTTACACCAAATTTATGTTGAACCATTTCAAAGATAATTTCGGGGTCATTGCCAGAATGTATGAAACTATTCAACACAAATTTAATCATGTCCGAAAGTTCTGGATTCTCATATCTTTTTTGAATAAGAAAAGGCAATACTTTTGAACCAGTAAACTTAGCCAAACATGTTGGTTCAGCACTTTTTAAATCCATTTTAATAATTGATTTTCCAGTAGAAAGAATTTTGTCATTGATATATTTTCTAGCTCTCTTACTATTCTGAATATTATCACTACCACTAAAATACCATCTTCCATAATTTGAAACAGTGATTTTAGGTCTTAAAATTGTTGATTCCAATTCAACACCAGATTCCAAATAATTCAACATCATTGATGTGAAATTCAATAAAGAACCTATTTTCAATCGTCTATTAAATATTTCATTGACTAGTGTTGATTCTAGAAGACAATGATAATTGTCAATTGGACATAAATTATATGAAGAGAAACAATGTGAAGTTGATCCAGTATAATAATTCCTAATCAATTCATATCGAAGATATTTCTTATTTTTAGGCCATTGAGTTAAATCAATTGGAAAATTTGTAATGATATTGGTAAATTGAAAAATCACATTCATCCATTTCTTTTTCGAATAAATGGAAATTTCTTCGTAATAAAATTCCTCCTTTTTAAAATAATACAGTTGCATATTCTTACCATTTTCAATAATGATAATGGTATTTTCATCAAAAGAAACCGATTTCTTCCACTTGATCTTTCTTAAATATTCCATAAAAAACTCTTCTGAATTAACTGCATAATTAAAGGATGAATCACATACGATTCGTTTTTTCAATTTTTTATTCCATATTTTAATAAACCTTTCTTCATTTCCAGTCAGTAATAAATTTTCGAAGATTGACATTGGACGCAGTTCCTTTCGGAATCCTAATTTGATTCTGTATTGCAAAATCATGAATTCTTGTGGATTGATTTTTCATAATTATCCTCAAATGATCAGGGCCCATTGATGTAAAAATGTCATTTGGGTCAGAATGTTTTAATACTACAATTTCGGTATCTGGATAATAAGACTGTAATCTTTTTGACAAATTCAAAATTGATTCAACATTTCCTTTATCTTTTTCAATTGAATCAAGAACAATTTTAATTTTTGTAAATGGTGTAAAATTATGTTTAAGTATTTCCAATCCATTCTTTGAAAGATTTTTACCAAGTAGGGAAATAGCAACATAATCATTCATGGATTTATTAACACTATAAGCATCAAAATATCCTTCTGTAATATAAAGGACATTTGTTTTTGGATTTGAAACAACTTCATCCAAAAAAGAAAAAGATTCAGAAGGTTTACTAAAATGATACTTTTCAATGTCTTTAGAAGAAAGATTATAATATCTCGGAGACTTACCAATATCATGATATTTTCTTCCTACCAAATGACTGACTTCATAATTATTAATGATAGGAATGTAAATATAATTCTCATCAACAAAATAATTGTCAATTTCTTCAACATCACCATTTGTTCTTTTAAGAGCATATTCATAAGCACTTGACACTTCTGAAATATGAAGTAGTTTGTAATCATTAATGAATTTACTAAAATTAGATTCTTTATTGGCAGTTTTTTCTTTGTATTCTTGAATTGTTAAAGAAGTAATTATTCTTGCCATGTCATAATGACTAACACCTAAGTCTTCTGCCATGATATAATAAAATTCATCCAACAAATCATAATCCTTGAAGTATTTAAAAATGGTTTTGGATTCCTTACATTTAAAACAATAAAAATTGTTCCATGTAAGATTAATTATACCATGAAACTTTGTATCTTGGCAATAGGGGCAATTGACAATCAGTTTATCATGTTCCGAACTGTTCTTTGTTTGAATATTGTTCAAAATAAATCTTTTAATTACTGGCAAGTGTTCTTTTGTGAGATGAATAAATTGTTTATTCATTGCTTTCCTCATCTCCAGAAGGGCCATCTTCTTTTGACCAATCTCTTGTTAAACATCTTGAATAATCAATATAGGCATTAAATGCTCCACCATCTTCCCCATAACGAGAAGCAGCTACAAACAATTTAGCCTTATGATTTCGTTTATCAGCAGGAGTGCAATTAATACTGACAGCAACAGTTGCAATTCTTACAATACCAAAAGATTCAGCAACATCTGCCATATCAATTAATTCTCCCTCTTCAAGTCTTCGAACAGAATCCCTATTTGTTTGAGAAGCCGTCACGAGTCTGATTTTCAATTCTTCAGCTACTCGTTTCAATCCATAATAGATATTGTCTATTTCAAATCTTTTCTGTGTATATCTCCTAGTTGGTGCCATAATATCAGCATAGTCAACACAAACCGTATCAGGAAAGAAACCAGTAACGCAATGGTGTTTCTTAATGAACATCAACAGTTGATCAGGTGTAAAAGCATCAGGAGGACATTCTTTCACAACTAATTTTCCAAGATAATCTTTTTGTAATTCTTTTAATCTACGAACAGTCGTATTCATTAGGAGTTCATTCTTTGTTAATCCAAGAAGTCTCATATCATATCTATCAATAATTCTTTTTTCTGACATTTCCAAAGTAATATGTAAAACATTTCTTTGTTCAAGTAATGCTTTGGCCCCAACATTTACAAGAAACATTGATTTGCCAGCTTTGGCAGGAGCTAGAAAAGTAAACAAATCTCCTTCTGTTAAACCACCATCCAATGCTTCATCAAGTCTTGAAAATCCTGTAGGAATTCTTAAATAGTCGGTATGTTCCAATCTAGCTTTATGACGAGTTAATATTTCCTGTTCATCATAAGCTACTGTTCCCATTTCATAAATATCAGTTCCAACAGATAATGCTTCTTCAATACGTTCCTTAATCTTTGGATATTTTTCAATTTCCGAAAGATCATTAATAGATTCAACAATACTCTTTTTCATTGCCTGGTGTTG
>Ga0209606_1003952_pt1 | contig 14278 bp, 19 predicted proteins | sample AD_UKC057_MetaG_FD_184412 | JGI IMG/M metagenome (GOLD analysis project Ga0209606, IMG submission 184412) | Active sludge microbial communities of municipal wastewater-treating anaerobic digesters from USA - AD_UKC057_MetaG (SPAdes) (version 2) | ecosystem: Engineered > Bioreactor > Anaerobic >...
AGCTAAGAATAATTTCAATATTTTAGCAAATAAAAATTTTATAGATTTTTTAGGTACAGATGCTCATGATGCATCATCTTTATTACACCTTAGAAATATTATACAATCGAGTATTATACAAAAAATTCTACCTAATGTTTTGAATTATTTTTTATAAATAAAAAATTCAATTGAAATAGCAGTTTAGAGAATAAAGTCTTTTTTATGTAATAAAAAAAGCTGGCTATTTAGCCAGCTTTTTATAAAGTATGTTAATTTATTTAATCAGTATAACTACCATCTTTGGGTTGTAAATCTTTAGTAATAATTCTAATCAAATCTATAAGTGCCCAAATACCCAAACCGCCACCAGTCAACAACTGAACTATACCCTGCCATGTATAACCAAGATAAAATCTATGTATACCTAAAGCACCTAAAAAGATACATAGTAACAAAGCTGCTATCCAGCTTTTACCACCAGATTTTGTGTTTTCACTAGCAGTACTTTCAGTATTAGTTGTACTTTGCTTTACAATAGTCTTGGAATCATTTTGAGTTTTTGAATTTTTTTGAACTGGAGAACTATACCAATTATTAGTTTGTTGAGAAGTATAAACATTTGGATCATTTGTAGTAGAAGCAACAAGATTTTCATTAACTTTTGCTACTGGATTATTGTATGCATTAGTAATTTCAGTATTTTCAGTTTTATTATTTGATATTTTTTCTTCATTAATAGTAGATACAGTAGCAATCGTTGTTTTGTTATAATTCTTTTGCTCTTCTGTTTGAGAATTATTTTGCTTAACAGTAGCATTATTACCATTAAGCCACTCGATGTGATAACCAGAGGTATAAACCCTCTTTTGCATCGTACAAGAGGTGAGAGCCATCATCATAGCCACACCTAAACATAAATAAAATTTTGTCTTTTTCATAAATTTTTGTTTTTAATTTTCTCTCCTACTCATATGGCTTTTCGAATTCCGCCCCGTTTTTTAAGTGGTTTCTGGTCTCCACTGTTAGTTTACTTACTTGTCTTGTTGATTGTCTTAAATTTCAAGACGAGTCAAAAATTGGTGGTTCTCTTGTTTGTGTCATACCGCTGTGTCGTTTTTTAAACTTGCCCATAACGGATTGCGGTATGGTTAGTTGCCGATTTCGAAGCACTTTCCTATCAAGTTACAACTACTTTTGATACGAGTTGTGCCGCTCAAATACTTACTGCACGGCAATTAACTATACCGCGTGTTACCAACTGGGCTTTCTTGTCTACATTAACAATAATTACTAAATATTCTACAAATATTTTCATTTCTTTATACAATATTTTGATTTTTTAAATTGTCTTTCTAATTCATTGATTGCGTCTGTTGGGTTGGTCAATGGCATATCTTTGTCAAATAAATCATATCCCAAAAGTTCAGATTTTTTTATTTTTTCAATTTTAGGCAATTTTGTTATATTTGTTGTTTCAATATGTTTTCCTTCGTTGTCAATAATAATGAGTTTTGGAACAAATACCCCTTTTCTCCCAATAAAGGCATCCATAATTTTTACACCATTTTCAAACTCTTCGTAGGTTGCCCTTCCAAGTGCTTCGTACTTATAGAATTTTTTACCATCCCAGGTAATTACCGTTGCATAACTTTCAGATATTTTTGAATCAATATTTTCCTCTGTAACCAAAGTATCATAACCCGAAGGCATTAGTAAAACTTTTCCGCCTCCACCTTCTATATTTGCCGCATACCTTGGAATTGTGATGCCTGAAATCCACCCTTGCAAATGTTTCATGTATATTTTGCCAATCTGAATTGGAGTGATAAAGTGAATAATACCTTTTTCTTTATGACATTGCAATAAATAATAAGGATGGATACCAATCCAAAACATTCTTCTGAATGTTTCAGCAAGTGTTTTGTAATAGTCATTAACGTGATTCAACAAAACTGTCTGATTTCTAATAGTAAAACCATGCTTGCGAATTTTTTTTATTGCTAAAGCCAAATCTTCTGTTATTTCCTGATAGTGATTTAAATGGATCATAAAATACACGTATTTTTCAGGACCGGTTGTGTATTTATTGGCCGAAATATTTATTAACTCAAGAATTTCATCTGTAATAGCCATTGGTAAAACAACGGGGACTCTTGTTGCAATTCTAATTACGCGCAAGTGAGGTATCTAACTTAATTCTTCTAAAACATATTGTAACCGATGTTTGCTTATCATAAGAGTATCTCCGCCGGTAACAAGCACCTCATCGATGTTTCGGTTTTGATTAATATAAAATAATCCTTTATCTATTTTGGTTTTATTTACATCAACAGAACAATCTAATGATTTTGTTCTTTGACAATGTTGACAATAGGATGCACAACTTGTGTTTTGAGCTACAAATAGTGCAACTCTATTAGGATAGCGTTGATAAGTAGCTCCAAAACTTCTTGAACTTTCAGCCATGGCTTCCTCTAGTCCGGTATTGGGAAACAATATATTAGCGGGAGTGGGGACACTTTGCCAAAAAATTGGGTCAAGTCGTTTATACGCCTTTTCACCTGGTAACATTTTAGGATGGAAAGGGTCTTCTTGCATAAGCGATGCATAATAGGGTGTAATGCGGAGAGGGTCTTTTCCCTGTCCTTTTAAGGTCGTTATCGTTTTTTCAATTTCTTTTTCTTGATAAGCATTTAATTTTATTACTTTTTTTAGTTGTTCTACACTTCTAATTGAATTTTTCAATTGCCAGTGAGCATCGTTCCATTGCTCTTCTGTTACATCTTTCCACAATTCAATTGTGTTAAACTTTCTTGGTTTGTAGAAAAAGGTTTCTTCTGATTTCATAATTATGCTCATTTTTAATGTGTTTTTGTTTTACGCCTTGTTGGTAACGGTGAGTATATGAAACGTTTGGCATTTAAGAGAATAAACTTATCAAATAACACAATATTTTGTTACGTGTAATAGCAATACTATTTGCATTATCCGCCAAATGTTTTATATACATTGTTAGCACACGTTTATTCTTTTTCATAGAGTGAGTTATATTCATTTTCATCACTCATTTTTTCTACTAAAAACTCAACCCATTTTTCAGTATATAAATAACTTTTGTTGGGTTTGTCGTATATGCAATATTCTGGTTTTGTTTGTTCAGGTTGACTTGAGCCATTTGATGGTCGCACTTTATATTTTTTCCAACATCTTGTATGAACGTCCATATTGAACTTATCCTTTTGTTTACCATTTTTTATTATTTTAGGATTTCCTAATGATGATTGAACCTTATTCACAACTGTTCCAGGTTTTAATAAATCTAAGTTAGAAACAGGAATAAGTTTATTTTTTATTAATGCAGCAACTCGATTAATATTCTTTTTTTCTTGTTCAGATAATTTGTCATAACGTATAAATTGAATTGGTAAAGAATCTTTTGAATTATGGTTACTTACCTGAATTAAAAATGCCTTAAATGAATATTCACCACTTTCTAAAATATCAGTTGAGATTGTACTTCTATAGCTATTTATAAACTGCACAACTTTTTTTGCTTCTTTGTTTGCTGTAACTGCAGTTTTCAAACTTTTGCTAGAAGGAAATAATTGTAATGCAAAAGATAATGATTCTCTAATACAGTATTTATCCCCAAATTCCTTTTCTAATATCTTATCAAAGTTTAAAATAAGTGCTTGACATTCAGCAAAGATATTTGCATCAATCTCAGGGAGTGATTTGTGCTCTATCATATTTCTTAAAGGAATAAAAAACTCAAGATTTTTCCTTATAGGGTTGTTTGTATCGCCTTTAAAATATTCTTTGATACATTTGCTTAACTCCCAATATACATAATCTCCATCACGTTTCTCATATCTATTTTTTTTTGTTTTGTCCTTATAGAATGGTTTTATTTTTTTTCTAAAAAAAATAGAGTGAAACAATGAGGTCCAAGCGATAATCATTAAAACTATGTAACCACCTGATTTGAACTTTACAGCAGGTTTGTTGTATGTTTCTATTGCCAATAAAGCAGAATCAATCGCTTTATTTAAACTCACTTTAACTGTATTTGGCAATCCTCTTGGCATACTTCACAATTCTTTTTTAATGTGTGCTAACTCGTTTATATACGCTACATTATATCGCTATATATCCAATTTTGAATGTATATGCGCTATAAAATAGCACTTTATTTCTAAAAGCAAATATAAAAAAAATATTATAAATCATCAAATGGACTTTTAATTTTTTGTAAACTTTTTTGCGAAACATGAGTATATCTCGGCAATAAAATATACCGCATGTTGGCAACTGGTGTTCAGTTCCTCCGTTTTTAGGATCTTTGCTCATTGGCATTCCACAACTTTGACAAATTTTGTTAGTTTTCATAATAGCCTCCTTTTATTAAACAAAATTATATTAGCTCTTCAATAAACTTTTCAAACTTTTTTTCTGGCATTAGTTCGTGTGTTTTAAATTCTCCGTTATAATAAATTCCGAGTGTCCCAAAAGGACTTCCCTTTGTTTGAGCTTCTTTATAATCTTTTAGATGAATTACTTCACAAGGTATCTTTTTATTCTTACAAATATTTGATAATAAATTAACATGTTCTTCCATAAATGGGCATTGATGCGAATAAATAAAAGTAAATCCTTTTTTGTTATCGCAAGTTCCTTGTTTTGCATTTTTAGAAAATTCAGGATTTTTTGCATTCTTATTGAATTTCAAAACAAGAAGTTCAAAATATGGAGGGGCTGAATCTACTACTTCAAAACCATGATATTCATAGAATTTTTTATCTGTTAAAAATGGTTTTACTTTTGTGCTACTAACAACAGCAATTCCATCCATTTTTTGTTTTTTTGCATCATTTATACATTCATTTAATAATTCGGTTGATATTCCTTTTCCTTTGAATTTTCCAGAAACCCACAAGCAATTAATAACCATATAATTTTCCCCAAGTATCGGTTTCCAAACTTTTTCAATAGGCATATACTCAATAAAGATTTTTCCTCTATCATCGAGTCTTTTAAAAACTAAACCATCGCTAAATCTTTCTTTCATCCAATTCTTCTTTGTTAAGGCTCTGCTTTGGTTAACTTTATCATTCCCAATAGCACAACAGATATGCTCTTGTTCGATATTGTTTTTGTCGATTGATATTATTTTCATATTAACCTCCATTTATAAATTAAAATTTTTATCAATATTAATATAAAGTTTCCCATAATATTTAAATCGTTTTCGGAACGGAGTGAAGAAAACACATTATTATTCCCCCTCTATAAATAAAGAAAAAATCAAATTTATCCGTTTTTGAAAGCCTATCATTCCTCATTCTCCGTTAGAAAAATATTTTTTGAATTGCGCCTAACGGTCAAGTATAAGCGTAGTGCGGGAATTTATTGCACTTCTCTTACAATTTACACAAATGCTTCTTTAAACATAAGTCGTTCATATTTACTACTCTATGCCCCGCATTACACTTATACATTGTTGTGCTTTCGTGCATTTTATTTAGACCATTTTCTTATTGCTGCAACAATACTTTCTGTGTTCCATCTAACAATTTCTTCTGCTCTTGAACTAACAACAGTTGAAATTCTTTCTTGTCCTCTTGGAATAACGCCTACAATAGGTATATCATTATTAATTGCTGTATCTAATTCCCATTCCATCCAATCACTGTAAGAAGCATATACTCCTGCAATACCTAAGACAATATTTGCGTTTCTAATTTTTTCACGCAATCTTCTTTTAATATATTCAGCATTATCAGAATTAATAGGTTCATCTGGGGTTGCCTCTTCAAATTCCACATTGAAATATCCTCTGTTTTCAAGAAGCGTTCTCAAATTTTTTAAGTCATCAATGTGTGCCCACGAATGACTTATAAATACGTTGTAAGTTGCCATAATTAAATCTCCTAATTTTTAAAGTTTATAATTTGATTTTTAGATTGCTCATATGTTTCTTTTTCCCAATCGGCTTTGGCTATTGAATAAAAATTTTTCTCATATTCTTTATAATCCTTACCTAACGCTAATAGACAAATTGAATATGTTGCGTAAATCCATTTTATATCATTACGTTGTGAAAAATTATCTTGTTCAAAAATTTCATCAATTATTTCAATAATTTTTTCTCTTGTTTTTTTGGCTTCAATTTTATAGTAAATTTTTTCTTCTTTATCTATTTCTATTTGGGATTTCATTTCTAAACATAATGCGTAATTTTCACCTGTATAATAATCATTATTAATTTGGAAACCCTTTCTATAATATTCAATTGCCCTATTTAAAAATTCAACATCATTATCCAGCAACCAGAGTCGTTTATATATTGCACCTGTTATACCCAATGTTTCCGGATCATTTGTATTATCAGGATCAAGTTTAGAAATAATGTTTAATGCGTCTTGTAATGCTGTTCTTTCAGAAGGCACTTTACTTTTGTATGTAGCAAGAGATAATTGTTGAATAAAATAAGGTTCATTTTCAACTTTATTAAGAGCTTTTGTCCAAAATTTCTTTGCTTCCTCAAAATTACTTGCATCCATTTCTGTTTTTGCTTTCTCAACTATAGCAAAAACATGTTTTTCTTTATTGGCTAATTCTTTTATCACAGAATTATATTCTTCTTCTGATAAAACATAAGGTTTAATCGAAGAAATGTATTGAAAAAATGGACTATCTGTCTCAGGATTTTGTAAAACATTATATATCAATGATTTTAATTCTTTGATACATCTTTTGGCTTCTGTCGCTCCAATATCATTACCCATATGTTCGTAGTGAAATATTTTGTTGTGACTTAAGTCGAAAGGGAAAGAGTCATTTTTTTCTTTTAAAATAATTGTTGAATATGGTCTTACGGCGTGTCTAACTCCTAATTCATAAATTGCATTTGGATTAAAAGTTGTAATATCTGCAATTACTAAATCAGCATGAAGTAAAAGAGCATACATACTTTTGTCTATTATTCCCGATTCTTGAATCTCGTCTCCTCTAACACATTCTAAACCTGATTCTTCAACTGCTGGCTTAATAATGTTTAGATAGGTTTTATCTAAATCATATGTTTCGCCTGAATATATATCGGTTTTTTTACCGTATCCCATAATTACGAAGCAAAGTTTTTTCATAAACATTTTCCTTATATTAAATTGTCAATTCCGTTTCTCTGCATGAAGCACAACGGTGGCGGTATGAAACGTTGGGGATTTCGGAGCTGACTCACTATCAAGGTATAACAACCTTTGATGCGAGAACCGAACCTCGAATAACCACTTCGCCCCCCAATGTTTTATGACCGCGTGTTAGGGGCTGCTATTTCTTTTAGTTCTTTATAATCAAAATGATTAGACAACATGTCAATTTCCAGGAGTCCTTCTGGATAGTAATTGATTTCAGTTAAATCAGTCATTTTAGAACTCACCAAATAATTTGCTGAATTGTTTTCTTCCAAAGTCGGAATGTTACTTTTGCCAATCTTAACATTTTCCATAATATTACGCTGTTACTGATTTATGCTTAATATATTTCAATTCTTCTTGTCTTTTAATTACTGCAATTTCAATTGGTCCACCACAACCTCGAACACCAATTGTTAATTCCTGCGCTTCAATTGTTGTGCGAATAAATAATTTAGCTAAGTTAATACAATCTTGTAATGCCATAACATTTAATGGTATTGGAAGTTGTAAATTTCGCACTAAAAGATTGTTCAATTGTTGTTGTTGTGCAGGATTTAAATTAAGTGTTTGAGAAATAATAGGTATAACCCTTACATCAAATCCTTGAATCAATCTATCTACAATTTCCCGTTGACCTCCCCAAGTAATCCCAAAGTCACTAATTGCTGCTTGTTGTTCAATTGGTTGTACTCTTTGTGGTAAATCTATGAGAAAAACTCTTCCATATGGTTCTTGTTCATTAAATCCAGCTACAATAAATGTCATATTTGGTCCAACATAATTTTGAGGCATAACTGCATTCCATTGTTCCATATAAAAATCACTAATTCTTTGTGCCATTTCAGCAACTGTTAGCCTTTCGTCCGGTAAAGTAGATTCAAATTCAGGAACAAAACTATGTGCAGTTCTTTGTCCAATTGCTGCTTGACCATAAGTCACAACTCCAATATGATTATGTGGAGCTTTAAATGAGAAAAGTTTAGTGGCATTATCAAAATTAACCATATGTGATGGTTGTCCATTTTGTCCATTAACAGTCAAAGTAACTCTACTTTCAGCTGCTAATACAATGCCTTCTGGTGATTTTATTACTATTCCTAATGACATAATTAATTTATTTTAAGGTTATTGTTGAATCTCTCTCATAGTTGCCCCTAACGGCTGGCGGTATGTTTTGTTGCCGATTACGGAGTACTTCGGTGTCAAGCCGCGATGAAGTTTGAAGCGAGCCACAACCTTTCATTTTAGCACTATCTCGGCAATAAAATATACCGCATGTTGTATGCTGGGCATTCATTACTTCTCAGCTTTTTTAAGATTTGAATTGTATTTGCAAAAGTTCTTAACATAAAAACCCAATGATAAAATTATTAAGAGTATTAAAATAATAAAAAGTAGCAAAGAACCATTTTTATTTTCGAAACAAGTCAAACCTTCTTTTGAACAAACCGATATTAAAACAAATAGTTGAAATGAAGTTATAAACCAAAAAAAGATTGTATAAAAATTCGGTAAAAAATCAAAAAATCCTTTATCGTTTGGATTGTATAAACCTTTAAAAATATCATTATATTTTTTTTGTAATTTATCTTTACGAATAATCATATTCAAGTATTGGTCTCTTCTGAAGCCATAACCTTGATTTAACAATATTAAGTTGAGTAGTGCCAAAACAGATGATATAACGACAGCTGTTGAAAGGAGAATTATATTTGAAAAGCATAGTAAGTTTTCACTTATTTCAACGTATGTCTGATTATAAGGTATGTCAGGTTTTGTGTGAGTATAAACAAATCCAAACCCTGCAAATAATGTAAGAAGTGCAACTAAAAATTGAATAAATAAACTTTGATGATGATTTTGATTTTCTGCAAATTGAGTATGCAAAGTATCTAATATGCAATTTCCATTTTCAGCCATAATATTAATAATTTTGAAAACAAGTGGGGCGTTGCCCCACTTGTTTGTTTGTTTTACAAGTTACTTGCTGCATTAATAAGTTTTTGTTGAATTTTCATAAACTTTTGAAGTTGAGCAGGTGTCATCTCATCGTCTGCGTCTGATAAACTTTCTTGAAGTGATTGTGCTTTTTCCAACATACTAACATATTCAGTCATAGCTGACATATCACCAGAATTTGCTTTTTTGAGAAGTTGAATGTACTTGTCTGTATAAGACTCATAATCAGCCAAAACCTTATCCCAATTCTTTCCACTTGATTTTTTTGTTACTGGTTCTTCATCGTCATCATCGTCATCGTCAGAATAGGATGATGAACTACTGCTAGAAGAACTACTGGAAGAATTAGAACTTAACTCTCTAGTTTTTGAAGTTATTGAAAAACTCTTTGCATCTTTTGATGCAATTTTTAATGCTTCTTTATCGCTACAAGCACCCCAAGATGAATAAATAAGTTGAACAGCAAATTCGCCACTTCCTTTTTTTAGAGCATTATCAACTTTATCGTTATCACTTGAAGCTGCCCAAAGTCCCTTAGAAATATAAAACGTACCTACACCTGACAATGGCATACCTGATTCATCAAGTAATTCAGCCCTGATTTCATCAAATTCTACATTTTCACCTAATGGTTGAACTGCCTTTAGCTTTACATTTAGTTTCAAATCACTACCAACCATAGATGCTTTGTATGAACCATCAACAACTTCTAAATAGCCGTATAAGTCGCCATCAAAATCAGTTGATTCATTCTTAACGGTAAATTCAGTCACACTACTACCACAAGAACTAAATAGAATTGCAATTAATGCAACTATCGAAAATAAATTAATCTGTTTCATTTTGTTTAAATTTTAAGTTACTAAATTATTTAAAAAACAGGTAAAGACCATAATTGATAAATCGAAAAGAAGCATTACCTGTACTACTTTTTTCAATTTTTGCCGGTTGTAAATATAAAATGCTATCGTAACAACTACTGTAATTATTATTGGAAGCATTGCAGGGTACATTGTATAACTTTCGTAAAAATTGCCCTTTAATAATTCGATAAATGAGCGTTGAAAACCACACATTGGACAACTTATGCCAAATATTTGTTTGTATTGACAAGGTAACATATGGTTCTCAAACCAAGTAATAATTGATGATAGCATTTATATTATTTATTTCTTAAAGGTCTAATAATTCCAACCAAGGTAGCGAAGCTGCACCAATAATTACTACTACGATTATGTAATAAAGTATTGAAATAGCACCTAAAACTACACCAATTATAGACATAATTCGACCCGCATTTAATGCTCCGTATCCAGTATAATTATTAGGACTTTGAAGGTAAAGTCTTTTGCTTTTACCTGAAATAGCAAGACCTATAATTCCGAGAATAAATCCTACGAAGAAACATCCGAAAACTAAGGAGCAAATTCCTAATACTAAGGTTACTGTTGAATTTGGTAATTGTTGTTTATTATCCATTTTTGTCTTTTTCATATATTTTTGTTTTTTAAATTTTCCTACTCATATGGCTTTTCGGATACCGCCCCGTTTTTTTAAGTGGTTTCTGAACTCCACTTGATGAAAATTTTTTATTATAAAATTGTATATTTTTGTATATTAGCTAAATAATATTCATGGTGGCCTATTTTTTACCATGAGAATAATATACAAATTATCCCTACACATATATATATAGTTTGTTATAAAATTATTCTTATTAGTATAAATGCTTAATTCATCATACAACATCATATAATGATGTATATATTTACATTGCAAAATTATATAATGTTTTTAAATAAACAAATTTTTTTCATTTTTTTTTATTTTTTTTGTTTTATTTATATAATCATAGATTATCAAGCGTTTTTGGTATAATCATCTGGAAATCTGTGGTTCAGATTTTTTCAGGGCTAAAGCCCATACCTCTTTTTATGTCATACCCTGACCTGAAGGTCAGGGTTAATAACTAGCTATTTATTGTCTAAACCATGATTTTTTTGGATTAAATGATTTTGGGATTTAACCCGTTAAATAACTATTATCCTTTTAATGTATTTTTTATTTTATATCTCACGGGGTAAATTTTTTATTTGTTAATCTGGGAAATCTTATTTTCAGACTTTTTAATGGATGACTAAATAGTAGTTTTATATTTGAAAAACGATGTGTCTTATCCGCATTGGGAAATGATTTGCAATAAAACAAGCAAGCCGTGTTGGGCAGAAGGGTTTACACTGTTTGAGCAAGCTAAAGCTTGCGAGTTTGTAAACCCCAAGATGTGATTGCGTAGTTTTATAACTACCCTGTCAGGCTTTGCCTGACACCCCTTAGGAGAAGGGGAATCGCGCTGTATTCGCCTCTTATAGAGGGGATGTTTCGTAGAGACAGGGGTGTTAGCATGAGCGAAGACTTTTCTTTTGTTACTTTTCTTTGTGTAGTTGACAAAGAAAAGTAAATTAAATAAAAATTAATTTAAAATAAATTATACTCAGAAGAAATACAACTATTACCGAGAATGAATCAGTAATAATTTGGTTACTAATTAAACTCCTAATTCAAAAATTTAATTCATAATTAAATTTAGTCCAATCCCTTTACACGTGGCTTACCTGGAATAAATTCTTTCAAATAGAATGGTTCGAAATATGCAATATCTTCATATTTGCGAGCATTATATTTATTTACTGCTAGAGCTACTCCATATCTTGCTAATGGATATGGCACTTCTAATATTATTTTGTGATTTTCAGAGAAAAGAGTAGACAATTTTTCAGCACCAGAGCCACCCCAATAGTATTTTTTGTCTTTTGCAAAATTAGAAAAATACTGCTCATCAATGATCTCTGCTGATGGTTCGGAAATAGGATGTAGCTTATAATCAAACATTTGCATATATACTTCCATACGTCTAGCATCAATTGTAGGAATCAAAATGATATTTTCATTTTTTGTATCTAAATAATCTATCATACCATTAGCTAGTAATTCTAACGTCGGCAGGCTAATCAACGGTATATCCAGAGCATAAGCATAGCCTTTAGCAGACGAGATACCTATACGTAGTCCTGTGTAGCTACCTGGTCCACTACTCACTGCAATAGCACAAAAATCTGAAAAAGATATTCCATTATCTTTCAATAATTTATCTATATTAACTTGAAGTAATTCTATATGTGTATACTGCTCACTAATTTCATCTATATAATTTATCAATCTACCTTCAGTATCGCAAATTGCAATAGAATTTGCTCTGTCAGAGGTCTCTATTATCAAGATATATTTCATTTCTCGTATAGCTTTGACTTAGGAACAATAGTAACTGTCTCGCCACCTTTTAAAATATTAGTAATCAATGAATAAGGTGCTAAGACTACATTCTCATTTTCTTTAATACCATCTTTGATCTCTATGAATTGATTATCTTGAATGCCAGTTTTCACTTTTCTTTTTTCTACTTTATTATCTTTATTAACTACAAAAACCACTTCATCAAGCTTTACAGTTGCAGTATCAGTTTTCACAGTAACGGCAGCTATAGGTACAGCAATGACATCAAAAACTTTCTTTGTAATAATCTCTACATAGGCAGACATACCAGGACGAAAAGGATAAGTATTTTCAGCATTTGTCAATAAATTTTGATAAGATTCTGGTAATAATCTAATTTTTACTTCATAAGTACTAACTTCATCAGCAGAAGTAAGAGATGAAGTATTAGCAGTAGAGATAGCCATATCTGTAACTATCCCTTTAAAAGTGTAATCATCATAAGCATCAATAGTAATATTTGCAGTGTCATTTTGGTGAATATTAACAATTTCCAATTCATTGACAGTAACAACAATTTCTAATTCGTTCATATCTGCAATACGTATAACTTCTGTACCAGGGCTAAATTGTGAAGCTCCTGCCACTCTCTCTCCTGCTTCTACATTTAATTTAGTAACTACACCAGATAGAGGGGCGATGATAGTTGTACGATTTAAATTTTTGAGAGCTTCGTCCATAGAAGCTTCTACACTAGCTACTGTGTATTGGGCAGCTTTCACACTTTGTTTAGCAGCTTCATATTCTGCATTAGCTACTTTGTAATTAGTTTCGGCAGTTTCGTACTCCGAAGATGAGATAGCACCTTTTTCATATAATTGTTTTTGACGATTAAAAGTTAGTTGAGCATTTAATAATTGTGCTTCGGTTTGTTTTAGTCTAGCTTCAGAATTTGCTAAATTTGCTTTCTGAGCTTGTAACTGTGCAGAAGCTTGTTCATAACTTGATTTATATATATCAGTATTTATTTTAGCTAATACTTGTCCAGCTTTTACCTTGTCGCCTTCTTTTACAAAAATTTCTATAATTTCACCACTAACATCAGGACTTATCTTTACCTCTTTCACAGGTTGTATCTTGCCACTGGCAGTGATAGTCTCAGTAATATTTCTACGTGTAGCTTTTTCTACAGCTACTTCTATACCATTGTTGCCACCAATCGCACCTGTAGTCTTTAAAATTATTAATAATAATAAGATAGAAACACCTGATATTATTAAAATACGCTTGGTTTTTTTATTTTTTTTCATAATGATAATGATTTACCTTGATAAAAATCTAAAATGATATATCTAAAAAGCAATTCTACACTAGCCTGTAACTGTTGTATTTCTGCTTGAGTATATTGATTTTTGCTATTCATAAAATCTATACTACTTAATAGTCCAAGCTCAAAACGATCTTGTTGATTTTCATAAGCAATTCTTTGAGCTTTTAAATATAGATTACTAGCATCCAATTTTTTTTGTGCTGCCACCATATCATAATAAGCTTGCTCAATAACGTTTCTCAAACTTAACTTTGTTTGTTCTAAATTATTTTCTGCTATTTGTAGATTAATTTTGCCAATTTGATATTGATTATGATAGATCCCTTTATTAAAAATAGGTATTTGCAGACTAAATCCTATCGATTGATTTACGTTATCATTCAATTGATTTCTAAAAGGGATAGTTTGGTAGTTGTAATTGAAATGAGGAGTGATGACATAATCTGGAGGTGTACCAGTAGTGATACCTATTGTATCAAAGCCATTGCTTTCATAATCTGTGATTTCTTTAGAAGCAGTAGAATAACCAGTACCATAT
>Ga0209606_1003959_pt1 | contig 14257 bp, 10 predicted proteins | sample AD_UKC057_MetaG_FD_184412 | JGI IMG/M metagenome (GOLD analysis project Ga0209606, IMG submission 184412) | Active sludge microbial communities of municipal wastewater-treating anaerobic digesters from USA - AD_UKC057_MetaG (SPAdes) (version 2) | ecosystem: Engineered > Bioreactor > Anaerobic >...
GCTGCCATCGGACCGTGTGACCTTCTTCAACTTCCTGGCCTCGCACGACGGCATCGGCCTGAACCCGGCGCGGGGCATTCTGAGCGATGCAGAGATTGACGCGTTGGGAAAGCGCACCCTGGCACACGGCGGCTTCATCTCGTGCAAAGATCTGCCGGACCGCACGCAGGCTCCTTACGAACTGAACATCAACTACCTGGACGCGCTGTCGAACCTGACGCAGGGCGAGACGGCGGAACTGGCCGCCCGCAGGTTTCTCACTGCCCACGCGATACTGCTCAGCCTGCAAGGCGTGCCGGGCATCTACTTCCACTCACTGTTCGGGTCGCGGGGCGACCGTGCGGGAGCACTGGCCAGCGGCATCAAGCGCCGTATCAATCGGGAGAAACTATACCAAGCACGACTTGAAGACGAGCTGGCCGATGCCGCTTCCCTGCGCGCCAGGATCTTCAGCGGATTGAAGGAACTGCTGCGCATTCGGCGCCGTCAAAGCGCATTCCATCCCTGGGCGGCGCAGCGTGTGTTGTCCGGCGACAGGCGCTTGTTTGCCGTCTGCCGAACCTCGCCGGACGGCGCGGAACGCCTGTTGTGCCTGCACAACGTCTCGGACCAGGCCGTGCCTGCCGCCAATTTGTTGGCGGCGGCGGGCTACGCGCCAGTCTGGACAGACCTGCTGCGCGGCGGACGCTACGAGGCGGGCAGCGCGAACCCGGCAAGCGCGCGGCTCGAGGGTTTCCAGACCTTTTGGCTGCGAGCCGGTACCACGCAATAGCACTGGCTAAACCCCTTCTCCGAACAGATTGGAAATGCGGGCCGCAAGTTTGCGCCGGGCCACGGAATAAGAGAAGTACTTCACCCCCAGGGCGTAGTTGGTGCATGCCCACTCTGCCGAAAGCCCCCGGTCCTGCAAGACGGCACGGGCCTGTTCGACCACATCCCTGGTCACAAGCTGTGTCAACTCGACGGTCTTGAATCCCAGCGGGTCAATGTCGCGCGCATACACCGCGTAAGTGTTCACAACCACTGGCTTGCCAAAATAGACAGCCTCCAAAAAGGCGTTGCCGAACCCTTCATAATGGCTCGGATACGTAACCAGGTCCGCGTGCGGGTAAACGTCGGCGAGGGTGTAAACCTTCTTTCCGGCAGGGTTTGCGCCACGCGTTTCGCCGACCCGGTCGAAAATAAAGCGCACGTCAATGCCAGCGTCCGCAATGCGGTCGTGGAGCATGGCCATGTAGGCGTTTCCTTCGTCGCCTGGGGGGTGAGAAATAACGAGCTTGGCGCGCGAATCATTGAGGCGGCGCACCAGTTCGATGGCGTGCTCGATGCCTTTGCGTTGAACCACGCGCGTGGGCTGGAGGATAAACCAATCGTCCTCGCGCAGGCCGATGTCGCGGCGAAGGTCGCGGTTGTAGTCGTCTAGGCCCGGTGGCGGCGTCTCGAAGTCCAATACATTGGGGATGATTTGCGAGGGAATGCCGAGCCGCCGAGCCAGTTCCTTTTGCTGCATCGAGTTGATCACCACATGCTCCATCTTGTAGAAGAGCGGCGGGAAGGCGGCTTGAAGGTAGTCGTTGACAGCATTCAGCGTGAAGCGCTCCCGCTCCCAGGCAAAGTCGTGATGATGGGCGATCACGGGCAACGTGGCTTCGGCGATTACCTCGGTCATCGCCAGGCCGAGCGGAACGTGCATTGGGATAGCCAAGATGTTCTCGGGCAGAAGGACTTCGATCTGGAACTTCTCGATGAAGCGGTAAATCTCGTCCTTGAGGCGCTCTTTGAGGGACTGGATTTGGTTGGTGACGGCGCGGGGTCGGAACGCCACGCCGAAGAGCTTGCTCTGAACGTCGGCAATCTCCGGATGCCCAAAGAACGCCAGCGGCGCGACGTGACTTGCCTCCGGTGGGGCGTCAAGCAGCCCGGCCATCCAAAAGCACGAGTGGCCCATGCCGGCCAGAATCTGGGCCCATTTTCGCGCTTCGAGCGTAACGCCGTCAGTACCGTGGAAGCGTGTGGAGATGAAGCCGATGCGCTTGGGCGCGCCTGCAGTGAGTATGCAGAGGGACATCAATAAACTCTACGCCCCCAACGGCTGATTTCAAGACCGACGCGTAGCCGTCGCTGGCCAAACCGCCGCCGGCCGAACCCTTCAGGACTGCATGGCTCTTTCGTCCGCAAGGCGCAGAAGCAGATCGCGCAAGCTCCCAGCATTGGGAGTAGGGGCTGCACCCTCGGGTTTGACGAGCCAAGCATGCCAGCCAAACGCGCGGGCTGGTTGGGTGTCGTTGTCCGGGCGGTCGCCAACAACGAGGGTTTGAGCAGGAAGAATGCCGCGCGCCTCCAGCCGGGCGCTGAGAATCTGAAAGACGTGCGGGTCCGGTTTGCTGAAACCGTGCTCGAACGACCAGAAACAAAGGTCGCGCTCGAACAGGTCCATCCCGAGCCCATGGAGCGTCAGTGCCTCCTGCAATTCGCGCAGAGTGTAGGCCTGGGCGTTGGAGGCAATCCCAATCAGGCAACCGCCCTCTTTGAGCTTGCGTAACGAGGACGCCGTAGCGCTGGTCATGCGCGGGGTGTGGCCGATCTGGATTTGGCGATAGAGAAACTCGTCCTGCTCGGCGCGAGACAGGCGGCGCAGTTGCGGCAACACCTCCAGGACCACTGACGACCACTGCACCTCCGGCCAGGCAATGCCATGCGCCCTGCAGGTTTGGTGGCGTCTGGCTATGAGTTTGTTGGTGGCGACGTAGAAGTCCAGACGGCCGATCGGAGGCTGGATGCGGAGCAGGTCCTCAAAGAGCTGCTGCCAGCGCTCGTTGGCGTCCGCCGGCGGCGGACCGATCTCCAGGAGTGTGCCATAAATGTCGAAAACAACAACTCGTATGCTCATGTCTGCGGACTCCATAAGAGTGGGTAAAGGTATTCGGCGCGCAGTTTTCGCTGGAGAAACTCCGCTTGTGCCGCCTGACCGGCTCCGGAACGCGGGGCACGGCCCGCCAGCGGCGGAATGAGTGACAGGAAACGCCGCGCATAGGCGCACCCGCCGAGCCACTGCTGAGCCTGGCGCGGCCAGGGACTGGCTCCGAGTGTGCCGGAGGCCGCCCGTTTGCGCCAGAGCTTCAGGAATGGATTAAGCGGAAGACAGCATTCCCATGACCGCTCAACCGGCCGGGCAAGCACTTCGAGTTGGGCGGTAAGGGTCAGGCGGCTGAAGGGGACTGGCCGCGGCTCTCTTCCCGCCGCGAGCACGGCCGGCTTGTCGGCCAGGCGGGCGGCAGCAGCGGGCATCAGGCTTTTCCATTCCGCAAACCAGCGGGCCTGGCGCTGCCGTTCGCCGCGCCAGTCAAACAGCTCCGGGTCCACCCGGATTTCGCGGTAGGACTGCGGGAAAGTAAACCCGAACTGCGCGAGGTCCGGCGCGATGTTCGGCAGCTCTCGCGCCACCAAAGGGCGCCGGGCCGCCGCCGCTTCAAGGTATGGCAGGCCAAAGCCTTCCTGCAGCGAGGTGAGCAGCACGGCTTCACTCGCGGCAAGGAGTTCCCCCACAGAGGGGCTGGCGTTCTCATTTCCCTGCAAGATCCCAAGCCTCAGCCGCCAACGGCCCTTTCGCGCGGCATCGGCCAGCGCCTGCGCGTAGGCGGCTTCTTCCGCGGAGCTGCTCCCTCCCGTCGTGACCAGCCACGCCTCGGGCCGCAGCCAGCGGCTAAGCAGCACCGCCTCCGCGATGTTCTTGCGGCGCAACAAGCGGCATGGCAGCAGCCAAACGGGCGCCTGCTCGTTCAGTCCTCGCCGCAGCCACGTGCGGACGAATGCCACACGCCTGGCGGACACTCGGATCGGCGATGACACCGGGTTGGGCAGCCAGCCCCCCAGGTTGTGGAAGTGCCGCCGCAGCACCGCGGCATCAGCACGGTTAATGGCCACATGAGAAATGTGCGCTGAGGCGGGCAGCACGGCGTTTGCTACCGCAGGCAGCGTGCGAAACCGCGGCCCCCGGCTCGCGGCGAAATGATGCCACCGGTTTTCGAACCACCAATCGTGGTGGTGCGCCACCAGCGGGATGCCGCCGCAGTGGCAGGCAAAGGTCAACTCGCGAGCTAGTTCAAGATTGCGGCCCAAGCCCAAGTTGTGCGCCCAGATCAGGAAATCCTCGCCTGCGGCGGCACTGACCAAGGTCATAATGCCCGCCACGACGCGCCGTTTCAGGTTTGGGCCCGTCTCCCCCAGTTCGGACTGATAGCCGAACGACGGTTGCACGACGACCGTGAGCCGCACACCTCGCAGCTTGCTGCGGAAACTTCGCAGCCAGGCGGCCTCCGGCGCCTCGCCGGTGGCTAGCACCACCGCGCGGATCGGCTCCGGCCAGTGCGCGACCAGGTGCGGCGTGGCCAGCTCGATCACCCGACGCACACCGCCAGGCCGGAAATGATGATGGACAATAACCAGTTTCACAACGAGCGCACAAGATTATGCCCCAGCCACAGGCGCGCGCCAGCGGTAAGTTCCAGCCCCCCGCCCCAATGCGCTCGCCACTCACACGCCTTTTGCGTTGCGCATCTACAGCTACGGGTTCCTTTGTGTGAGGAAGTTCTAGCGTGGTTCTGCGGGGGGATGTCTGCCCTGAGGGTTACACTATCGAAAGGACTCGCGTCGGCGTCGGGTGATCTCCTCATAGACCTTGATGAGACAATATCCCGAAATGCGCAAGTGAAGGCCCTTGCGCAGCAGGCCGTGATTCAGGGCAAGGTCCTGCCGAATGCCGTTAGCCAGCGTCCAGAATGCATCCCAGGAGGTTGCCTCGCCGAGCCGCTCGGTGTATTCGAGATCGTTGCGGAAGTAGGTGGGGAACAGGCGGCGAACCAGCCAGGCCAAGGGACGCAAAGGAGGGTGGATGCTCTTCCTCAAGAGCGCTTCCGGAAATGCCTCAATCGGGCACCCAAAGCATTCGCAAAAGTCAACCTTGAATTTCCTGGGCGCCGGGACAACATGCTTGTTCGCGTCCACGCACTCAGATTAGCCAACTTCCCAATCGCCTGCAAGCTCTTAACGTGGAGCCGTGAAGTCGCGAGCTTCGCTAAGGTAACAGTTACTTTTGAGGCGCAGCGGTCGTCCTCACTGGATTGGGGCAAGCACAGTGCGGAACCCAAAGTCGTTGTACGCATCAGCGGGGCTGCCACAGAACCGATATGCCGACCGGCAGCACCTGGCGCCGTTGCCGCAACAACCGCCGCGGGCCACGCGCTGCGAACCCGATGCAGGCCCCTGCGGATCAACCACGCTTCCGGCCGGATAGGCGCCGTACCAGTCCTGGCACCATTCCCACACATTGCCGTGCATATCATACAAGCCCCACGCGTTCGGCTCGTAAGTCCCCACCGCCGTTGTCCGCCCCAGATAGGGAATCGCGGGATCGGAAATGTAGATCTCGCCGACGGCCGCGTCATACTCGTAGTAGTTGTAGAAGTTGGCCATCCCGCCCTGAATGGCGCTCCCAAAGTTGAACGCGGTGGCTGTCCCTGCCCGGCACGCATGCTCCCACTCTGACTCCGTCGGCAACCGATAGCCCCAGCCCGCCGGCAGGCGTCCCGCCGCCTGCTCCCGTTGCGTCAACTGGGCGCAGTAGTCTGTCGCGTCATTCCAACTCACTGTATCCACTGGGCGATTCAGGTCGCCGGTAAAGAAGCTGGGGTTGTGCCCCATTAAGGCCAGGTATTCTGCCTGAGTCACCTCGTGTTTGCCTATGTAGAACCCATGCGTCAGCGTTACAGCGTGCTGGGTTTCATCCGCACCTCGCTGCGCCTCGGTGGGCGGGCTTCCCATGATGAATGTTCCGGGCGCAATCCAGACTGCGTCCGCAGTTGCTACATTGGTGGGCACTTGTTGGGAGAACGCGCGATAGAAACGCGGCGCAAGGGCGGCCTCTGCGTCGGAAACCGAATGGGGGCTGTTCAACAGCGGCGTCAGATTTGTCAGGAACCGCCAGTTATTCGTGGGCAAGAGGCTGGCACAGTATTGAATCGTGCAGGCGGCGCCGATGTCTGCTTCGAGGTTGAGCCATGCGCACCCGTTAGACCACTGCACGCTCAGCGCCGGTGGAGACTGGGCTGAGGCCAGCGAAGCGACGAGCCAAAGCGCAGCACACAAAGCAGAAGGAAGCTGAAGGCATTTTGAGGATTTCATCGTCATAATCTCATGACTATCTTCTTCCCACCCGGCACCCCACCGCATCGTGCGCCCCGGCCAAGAGACTGGCAAGCCCATTTCGATGCTCTGATCGGACGCTGCTTCCTAATCGCATCAAGGCCGACGCCAAGGGGCTTTGCCAGAAGCAACAGTCGTCGCTATTCGTAGCCGAACGCTCGCAGCAGGGGCGCGAGTTTCGGCAGGTGGGGCTCGAAATACTTCTGGTAGTTTTTCCAACGGCCGACCGAGGCACGATAGAGCGGCTTGGTGACCTCGGCGAAGGTGGGCGAGCGGACGACCTTGCTGCTGGCGTGCTCGTGAAAGCGCATAACGCGGTCATCCCAGGGCAGGCCCAGAAACTCCAGCACCCGCCGGGCGGTGGCCGCCAGGTTGTCCACCAGGTCCTCATAACGGACCTCGACGGCCAGATCGGCAAGGCAGGGCTTCCAGGCAGCCCACAAACCCATAATGGCGGCGTAGTGTTCCACGGTTCCTTCCAAGCTTAGCCAAGCGGCGGTATCGGGCAGAATGTTCACCGGTTGCATGAAACAGCTCAGACAAACATCGCGCGGATCACGCAAGGCGGCGACGAACTTGTTCTCCGGGAAAATGCGGGTGACGGCGGGAACATCGAAGGTGTTCGCCGGGTTCTTGTCCAGCAGGAGGCGATCGCCGATAGGTTCGCCGAGGAGGGATTCAATGCCGCGGAAGTATTCGGCCCGAACCTGACGCATGGTCCGGGCGGGGAACCAGTCCAGCGAAGAGACGAAGGTGGCGTTACGGGCGACGAGCCGGCCAAGCGGGTAGTAGGCCTTGTTATGGAAGACCATGCTCTCCTCGGCGGAGATGACGCCTGGGTGCGCGTCAATCACATACTCCAGGAGGGTGGTCCCGGAACGGGCGTGCCCACAGAGCAGGGCGAGCTTGCGGGCGGGTTGCAGATCGGTGGCCCCCGCTTTGCGCCAGCGCTGCACCACCTGTTCGCCGGCGCTCCGCTGCATCTCTTTGAGGTGCGCCTGCTTCTGCTGCAGAATCTTCAACTGTTGAGCCGTGCCCTGGCGCATGAGAACCTTGGCTTCGAGCAGAGCGGACATCGCCTTGTCGTATTCCCCCTTATGATCGTGGAGGCTGGCCAGTTCATAGTTGCCGAAGGCGCGGACCAGAGGGTCGCCACTGGGCCTGGCCACGAGGACATTATACAGTTTCTCCGCCAGGTCGAACTGCCCCATCTGACGGTGCACATTGCCACGCGCCAACAGGACGGCGTCCTCTGGACCATAAAGGTGCAGCGCGCGTTCGGTGATTTGGTCGGCCTCCGCGAGCCGCCGGCGGCGGATGTAGATTTCGGACAGGCGAATGAAGGTGATGACCGGAACCTGTCTTTCCTTGAAGACCCGCTCGAAACAGGCTTGCGCGGCCTCGTAGTTGCGCACCTCCAGCCAGGCATGGCCGATGGCGTTGAGGGCGGGGATGGGGGTTGGCGTGATGCGGACGGCCTCGTCGAACCAGCGCTGGGCGGCGGCGAAATCATACGCCTTGGCACAGGCGGAACCGAGGTCCACCAGTATCTTGTCGTTGGCCGGCTCGAGCTTGCGGGCGCGCTGCAGCACCTCGATGGCTCCCGCAAAGTCGTAGCGGGCGTTGCACTTCGTCGCCTCGAGGAACAGCGCTTCCAGATTATTCGAGAGCACTGGGGCGTTTCGGTTCATGGCAATAACGCCTGGGCACGACGGTCTTGACGTGTAGGTGTATCACCCCGGCGCAAGCCGGCGAGGAAGGAAACCGAGTTAACTTTCACAACGCCTGGCCGTCCAGCCGTCCCGCATGACCGGGGCAGCAAACAGCAGTGGCGCGCGACCCTGTAACGCCACGCGCCACTATGAGGATACTATTCGACTCCAACGAATTGTTGACGGAGCCGGCTTACGGCTTCGGCGCGTCCTGCACCGCTTTCGCAGCGTCATCAACAACCTTGTCGGCTCCTTCGACGACCTTGCCTGCAGCATCGCTAATGGCGCCTTGAACCTTCGCCAGAATGTCCTTAACAGCTTGCTGCTGCTCGGGGGTCACCTTGGCATCTTCGGCGAGCTTCTTCAACTCCGTCACGGCGCCCGCCCAATCGGAGGACTTGATAGCGGCGATCGCCTTATCTGCGGTTTCCTTCACACTGGCTTCCGCCGACTGGAAGCCCGACTCCAATGCTGCCGTGTCAATGGCACTGCCACTGTCTGTTGGCTTGCTGCAACCAACCAGCGCCAGCGTAGTGGCCACAACTGCTGTCAATAACCATGCACTAAGTTTCATTCTCTGCCCTTTCTATGTTGCTTTGTTTATTTGATTCTCAGGTTCGGTAATTCCTGTTAACGGCTTGCACCTTAACACCGCTCTCGCCAAGGGTCAATACGGATTTGCGCACCGTGTCGGGCGAGATCAGGAGCTACTCCTCGATCGGCTGGCGTTTGAGTTGCCGGAGTTCCTGCTGTCGGCGCAGGATCTCATTCCGTTCAATCTCGGTCACTTCGGGCTGGTGGGCGCGCTGCATTAGGGCAGCCAGTTGACGGTCAATGGACTGGTTCCGCAGCCGCGTGGCGATGTCATTAAGTTGCTGGACCGGATTGGGGATGGGGCGGGGTTCGGTCGTGGCCTCCGTCACCAGGCTTCGCATTTCCAGGCCCGCACACTCATCGAGGAAGCCTGCCAGGCTGTTCCAGGTCTGGTTCGCATGAGCTGCAAGCCGCTGCGCGACGATCTGCCTTGCCAGTGGATGCTGCACCCAGGCCGGGTCCAAATGCGCCGCCGCCCAGCCCACGAGATCCTCATGCAGCAGAAGGAGCTTCAGCAACCAGAACTCCGGAGCCGGGGGCTTTTGCGGGCTGCCAGTCTCTGCCGTAGATGCTTCGGCAGCTTCGGGCGCCGCTGCTCTTGGCCGTGAGAGCTTCCTGAACTCGGCACGGACAGCATCCGGCGTCACGCCCAGGCGCAAGGCGGTCTTTTGCGCGTACTTGTCAACCAGGACCGCGCTGCCGGTCTTGTGCACGGCTTCGGCCATGCCCCGAAGCACGGAGAGCCGCCCTTTATCGGTGGCGACCTCGTTGGTGGCGCACAGGCGGTTCAGGTAGTAATCAAAGAACCCCTCGGCGTTCTCGATAAGCTGCTTGAAGGCGACGCCCCCTGCGGCTTTGATAAAGCTGTCCGGGTCATGCGGCGATGGCACCACCGCCACGCGCACCGCCAGGCCGGACGCGAGCAGGTGATCCAGCGACCGGACGGCGGCATTTTGGCCGGCTGGGTCCGAGTCGAAGCAGAGAACCACCTCCTCCACATAGCGCCGCAGGATCCGGGCATGGTCAGCGGTGAAAGCCGTGCCTTGAGGCGCCACGATATTTTGGACTCCAGCCATGAAGGCGGCAATCAGGTCAAGCTGCCCTTCGCAGATAACAGCGTAACCGGCGTCAAGCACGGCGCGCTTGGTCTTGTCCAGCCCGAAGAAGACCTTGCTCTTGGTGAAGATGGGCGTTTCGGGCGAGTTGACATACTTGGCGGTCTTCTCATCACCGGCGAGCACGCGCCCGCTGAACCCAATCACCCGGGCCTGCTCATCGCAGATGGGAAACATCAGCCGTCCGCGAAAGCGGTCGTAGTATCCATCGCCGTCCTGCCGGCGCAAGATGAGGCCGGCCTGCGCCACCAGGGCGAGGTCGTGGTCCTTGCTCTTCGCCCAGTTCACCGTGTCATCCCACAGGTCCGGAGCGGCGCCAAGCCGGAAAAGCCTGACTGCCTCGGCGGAGACGCCGCGTTTGGCCAGGTAATCCCGCGCGGCCTGCCCGGAGGCCTCGTTGGCGAGAGCGTTTTGCCAGCGCTGGGCGATCTGCTCGTGGATTTGCAGCAGCCGTTGTTTCAGATGCCGGGATTGGGGCTCGCCGGCACCCTGCTCGTACTCCAGCGGAATCCTCGCCCGCTCGGCCAGCCGCCGCACTGCTTCCGGGAAATCTATGTTCTCGTACTCCTTGACGAACTCGAACACGTCTCCGCCTTTTTGGCAGCCGAAGCAGTGAAATATCTGGCGGTGCGGGTTGACGTTGAAGCTGGGGGTCTTCTCCTTGTGGAAGGGGCACAGCGCGACGAAGTTGGCCCCGGCGCGTTTGAGCGGCAGGTACGACCCGATCACATCCACGATGTCGCTGGCAGCGCGGATTTGTTCGCGGGTCGCCGGGGAAAACAGGCCAGCCATAAGGTAAGCTTAGATGCCCTGGAGGAGCAAGTCAGCCAGTAAATCCATCCACCCGATGGAGACGGGCTCGGTCAGTTCATACGAGCGTGAGAAGTCTTCCTCGAAGAGCTCTCGTTTGAGCCGAGCGGCGAAAGCGGGGTCGGAGGTGGCGACATTCTGTTCCTGGCACACGCGAAGGCTCAGGTGGTTCAGGTTGGCCGATCCAACCGAGGCCCAGCCATCAACCAGCAGGGCCTTCACATGGGTCATGCCGGGGTAGAAGTAAACGCGCACGCCATGTTCCAGCAGGTAGTTGGCCAACACCAGGTTGCTCCGGCCGCCGGTCTTTTGGTCGTTCACCCGCGGCAGAACGATACGCACATCCACTCCCCGATTTCGCGCCCGCACCAAACTGAGGATCACGCGTTTGTCGAAGAGGTATGGATTCTCCACGTAAACGTAGCTCCTGGACTTGCCGATGGCCTTTCGCACCGCGGCGCTGAACGGCTTCCAGGCCGTCTTGGTGGGCAGCAGGCGCAATTTGACCCACCCCCCCGAAGGCGTTCCCTCCACGACCTGTCGCGGCCCGCGGGTGAGCGCCGCGACATAGGCAAAATCGCCCAAGGCGCCCTCGTGGGCCCAATCCCGCCTGAACCCCGCTTCCAGGGAGGCAACGACCGGCCCCTGCAACTCGACCATCAGGTCGTGCCATTCGTAGCGATACTCCCGCCCCAGGTTCATGCCGCCCAGCCAGGCGTGGGTGCCATCCACCAGCAGCACCTTCGCGTGGTCCGACGAAAACCATGGGTTAAGAAACGGGCGCACCCGGACGGACGAATCCTTCCTCAGATAGGAGTAAATCGAGGCGGGACTGCGGAAATCCTCCGGCAACGGTGTGCCGGGGGGAACCGCTCCTCCGCTAATGGTCCCCAGGCGGTCGAAGATCACCTTGACCTCGATCTCGCTGGAGCGTTGCTTCAGATGGTCCGCAACGCTGACGCCGACATCGTCCTTGTCGAAAATGTAAATGTTGAAGTGGATATGGTTCGTGGCAGCGGCGATCGCCTGCTTGAGCCGTGTGAAGAACTGCACGCCATCAATCAACAGGTCAAGCGAGCCGTCCTCCTGCCGCGTGCCGGTGTAGCGGTCCAGCCACCCCTCCCACGCCGCAAGGTCCATCCCCGGCCCCTGGCTGAGCTCCGGATAACGGGTGCTGGGTTTGGGCAAGGGCACGCGCACAAGACGGAACACCGACTGAACCGCCAAGTCTGCGAGGCGGGCGGCGCTGGAAACCGGGTTCTTGAGCATCGCCAGCCCGTGGCTTTCAAACAGCAGCGCGCTGAGGCCCTGTGCGGTCGTCGAACGCCCCAGGCCGCGCTCGGTCCGGTCATACATGGAAGCCGGTATCAGCCAGATGCACTGCCGCTGGGCGCGGTCCAGCAGGAACGGTTGTGTGGCTCTCCCTGGATTGGGCGCCAGCAGCAGGAAGAGCGACTCGCCCGAATGATGCCGCTCCAGGTCCTGCTCGACCAACCGCGCCACCGTCGAGAGGGTCTCCTCGAAGGAAAGCTGCCGGTCAACGACTATCCCCGGCGGCGGCTCGTCCATCGAGCTGGACCGTGGCACGCCCCGGGCATCGCGGTACAGGAGGCGATCGGCCAGAAACCCGTGGCAATACACTCCATGTCCCGGTGTGCATGGCGCCAGCGCCTCGACCAGATTTGTGGTGAGCCGGGCCCACTGAGCGCCGGCAATCACTGTCGCCTCGCGCCAGTCGCGCCCGCCGGCCGGCATGTGCGACAGCCGCCGCTTCCACCGCAACACGGCGGAGCTGGCGCGATACCCGTCGCTCGGCACTCGATGCCGGTCCCAGTCCGCGCTGAACTCCTCGAGTTTGGTAGAGACCTGGAAGTAGACCCGCACGCGGTCGCCCTTCACAAACACCCGCGGCACGGGCGCGCTTGGAGCGGTAAGGCTCCGCCACTCGTCCAGCGCTTGTTGTTTGGGAGCGGCGGCCGCCGCGCGCCTTCCGTCCGCATCGCACAAAAGCATCGTCAGGACCAGCGTCGCCGCAGCCGCACGCCTTGCGGTGCGTCCTACAATCATCGGCAAGACAGTCAACAACCTCGACCGACGGAAGTCAACCGCCGTGAACCCGCTCGGGCGGGGCGTTGGCGCGGGCCCAAAAAACCGGGACACCTGTCCAGCCTCTCAATGCACCAGGGTCCGGCAAAAACGTTCGATCCGCTCCAGCCCCTTCTCGATGTTCGCCATGCTGGTGGCGTAGCTCAAGCGGATGTAATTATCCGCGCCGAAAGCGATGCCGGGCACGGCGGCGACCTGCTCGGCTTCGAGCAGTTTGGCGCAGAACTCGGCCGACTTGAGGCCGGTCCCGGCGATGCTCGGGAAGAGGTAGAAGGCGCCTTTGGCGTTGACGCAAGTCAGGCCGGGGATGCTGTTGAGCTTGTTCCAGGCGCAGGTGCGGCGCTGGTTGAATGCATCCAGCCAAATCTTAAGGTGGTCCTGCGGGCCGGTCAGCGCGGCGACGGCGCCTTTCTGGGCGAAGCTGGTCGGGTTGCTGGTGCTGTGGCTTTGGACGGCGTCAATGGCTTTGGCGATCGGCTCGGGCGCGGCGCACCAGCCAAGCCGCCAGCCGGTCATGCTCCAGGCTTTGGCGAAGCCGTGCACGATGATCGTGTGCTCGAAGTGCGCCGGGGAGAAGCCGGCGACGCTGCGGGCGACGGCGCCGTCGTAGAGCAAATGCTCGTAAATCTCGTCGCTCATGATGAGCACGTTGTTGGCGATGCAAACGTCGCCCAGGGCCTTGAGCTCGCCGGGCGTATAGACCGAGCCGGTGGGGTTGCCCGGCGAGTTGAGGATGAACAGGCGCGTGCGCGGTGTGATGGCGGCCTGCAGAGCCTCCGGCGTGAGCTTGAACTCGGTCTGGTCGGTCGTCTGGATAATCACAGGCCTGGCGCCGGCCATCTTCACCATCTCCGGGTAGCTGAGCCAATACGGGGCTGGGATGATCACTTCGTCGCCCTCCGAGCAGGTGGCGAAGATGACGTTGAAACATGAGTGCTTGCCGCCGCACGAAACGATGATCTGCGACGGCTTGAAGGAAAGGCCGTTCTCGCGCTGGTGCTTGTCGGCGATGGCGGCGCGCAGCTCAGGCAGGCCGGCGGCGGGCGTGTATTTTGTGAAGCCGGCCTCCAGCGCCCTGGCGCAGGCGTCTTTGATGTGCTGCGGAGTGTCGAAGTCCGGCTCGCCGGCTCCGAACCCCACCACATCCAGCCCTGCGGCCTTCATGGCCTTGGCTTTCGCGTCAATGGCCAGAGTCAGCGAGGGAGAAAGCGAGGCGGCGCGGCTGGAGATGTTGTAGTTCATAGACAGGCAGAGGATTGTCGCGCTGTTGCCGCAGCGCAAGCGGCAAGTAGGCCCAGGGCTTCCACCGGGCGCATCTCAATTCCTGGCAACTTCCCAAGGCTTCGGGGGCCTGCGGCAACGGTTCCGGGCGCCTCGAAAACGGGCTGTGGCCCGGACTCCTGGGCCCGGACGCCTTCCCCCAGCCCACGCCAGCCCGGCCCCGCCGGGAACCTATCCGCGCCCCGGCGCCCCGAACCGAGGTAACCACCTGTCCGCACGGCACTTCCGCCAATTCTCCACCCCCGCGCCCCACCCTCCGCTCATCGTCCGCCCCCCGTCCCAATACCGTAGTACCTCTAACCCCGGGTTAGCCCGACTTTCGCTACCGGCGGGCGGTTTAGGTTTTTTGGGGGTAGGCAGGCTGCGAGTTTTCTAGGAAAACATTGGGTTGTTGGCGTGAAACGGTGTTTGGTGCAGACCTACCCCCTTCCCAGGCTG
>Ga0209606_1003964_pt1 | contig 14239 bp, 12 predicted proteins | sample AD_UKC057_MetaG_FD_184412 | JGI IMG/M metagenome (GOLD analysis project Ga0209606, IMG submission 184412) | Active sludge microbial communities of municipal wastewater-treating anaerobic digesters from USA - AD_UKC057_MetaG (SPAdes) (version 2) | ecosystem: Engineered > Bioreactor > Anaerobic >...
CCGCCGGAGAGGGTATCGTTTCCGTCTCCGCCTGCGAGAAGATCATCCCCTGCGCCCCCGGAGAGATAATCGTTGCCGTCTCCGCCCAAGAGCATGTCGCTGCCGCCCAGCCCCTCGAGAACATTGTTCGAATCGTTGCCGGATATCAGGTTCGCAAGGTCGTTGCCAATGCCGTCGATCGCAGAGGATCCCGTCAAGGTCAGGTTTTCCACGTCGGTACCCGCCAAGCTGTAAGAAACCGAACTGTAGACAGTGTCCTTTCCGTCACCGGCCTTTTCGATCACCACGTCGCCGGCGTCATCGACATAGTAAACGTCATCGCCGCCGCCGCCGATCAGGGTGTCCGCGCCCCATCCGCCGATCAGAATGTCGCTGCCGTCGAAACCGTAGATGACATCGTTTCCGGCTTGACCATCCAGCGTGTTTTCTGCTCCGTTCCCGGTGATGACATTATCGAACGCATTGCCCGTGCCGTCGATCGCCGAGACTCCCTTCAGGGTCAGGTTCTCCACATTGCCGCCCAGTTCATAAGAGACCGTACTGTAAACAATATCCGTCCCCTCACCCCGTTTCTCCGTCACGACATCCTCGGCATGACCCACATAGTAAACATCGTCGCCACTGCCGCCGCTCATGGAATCGGCGCCGCTGCTGCCCTGGAGGGTATCGTTGCCGCTGCCGCCGTAAAGGGTATCGGCGCCGTCGCTGCCAAAGAGTAAATCGTTTCCGCTGCCGCCGTGAAGGGTATCGGCGCCGTCGCCGCCATGGAGGGTATCGTTGCCGTCATCACCGTGTATGAGGTCATTGCCATCGTCACCGTAAATGTTGTCGTTGCCGTCTTCGCCATGGAGGGAATCGTTGCCGTCTTCGCCATGGAGGGAATCGTTGCCGTCTTCGCCGTATATGAGGTCATCACCTGAGCCTCCAAAGACCGTGTCTTTTCCTTCTCCGCCGTAAACGGTGTCCCGGCCGCCAAAGGCCTTGATCACGTCGTCACCCCCCAAGGCGTAAAATATGTTTGAACTGTTTGAACCCTTCAGGGAGTCGTCCCCATTGTTTCCGTATATAAAGCTGTACATAAATCTGCTGTCATTGCCGTAAATATCATCATCCGCCTCTGTTCCCTCTACAATTTTGCGGCCCTTAAAGACCGGTATCCCGAAGAGGTTCATCCCATCGAGGCATCTATTACCGGTTTTGTCTATGACGTCATAGAGAGCATAACGACCGAAGTCGGCAAGGACATCATTCGGGCCGGTAGTTGCGCACTCTTTTAGATCGTCGTTGTGTGTTGCCGCATGTTCCTTCTTTCTTGTCATAAACACCTCCTTAAAGATCTGCCTTTTTATTTTTTTGTCTTTCACCATTCACGAATTACGAATCACGGCTTTTTGCCTCATCCCCGCATCTTCGCATTATCCCATTCCCGCCTTTCCCCTTTCACTTTTCCCCTTTCACCTTTCACTGTCTTTATTGGTGCCATGCATTCACTATGATATTCATCAACTCCCCGTTGTTCCTCACATCATGGGCAGAGGTAAGGGTAATGCCGTGGTCTGCGCTATAGGCGGTTATCTGCTGGATGACGGCATTGATGTCCGTATCGGTGAGGTGCCATCCCCCTGTCTGTATCATCTCGATGCCTTCTGTGTCCTGGTTGAGCACGGTGATATAGTCCCTGTCACCGTATGCGATATGGAGGTCTCTTCCGTCCTTGAAGAAGGCGATCATATCCCTGGGGACAGACCTGCTCAACTGGAGCATATCGGTATCCCTGGCAGAACCGGCATCGTCTATCCTGTCCGAGCCGCCCCCCGGGATAAACTGATAGGTGTCGCTGCCGTCTCCGCCGGAGAGGGTATCGTTTCCGTCTCCGCCTGCGAGAAGATCATCCCCTGCGCCCCCGGAGAGATAATCGTTGCCGTCTCCGCCCAAGAGCATGTCGCTGCCGTCTCCGCCGGAGAGGGTATCGTTTCCGTCGAAACCATAAAGTAAATTGTTCGCGTCATTACCGGCGATGAGGTTGTCGAGATCATTGCCAAAACCGTTGATCGCGGCGGTACCCGTTAAGTTGAGGTGCTCAACATCGTCGCCGAGTGTATATGTAACCGGGGAGCAAACAGTGTCGATGCCCTGACCGGCACGCTCGATGACGAGGTCGCTGACCTCATCCACGCAATAAGTATCATTGCCGTATCCGCCGTACATGGTGTCTGTCCCGATGCCGCCGTCGATCGTGTCGTCGCCGTCATATCCGTATAGGGCATTACTCTTGGTGTTTCCAATGATAACATTATCAGACGCATTGCCGCCTCCGGCGATCGCATGCCCTTGAAGCACAAGGTTCTCCAACAGATCGCCGAGGGCATAGTCGATAGAGGAAACAACTGTGTCGATGCCTGATGTTTTACAAGGGAACAAAGTAGTTTCTATAACAACATCGCTGATCTCAAGAACATAGTAGGTATCGTCGCCCGCTCCCCCGTACATGGTGTCTCTACCGAAGCCGCCGTTAAGGATATCGTTGCCGGCTCCGCCGTACAACTTATCATTACCGTTCTCGCCGAAGAGAAGATCATTGCCGCCCCAGCCTTCCAGGATGTCGTTGCCACCCCAACCGTCAAGGATATCGTTGCCGTCTCCACCGTAAAGGATATTGTTTTTTCCGTTCCCGATAATGAGATTATCGAACGCATTGCCTGTTCCGTTGATCGCGTCGTTGCCGGTGAGGATCAGGTTTTCCAGGGTATCGCCGAGAACAAAGGTAATCGAGGAATAAACAGTGTCAATGCCTTCATCGGCAAACTCGACGACGCTATCTTTGGCCCTATCCACATAATAGGTGTCGTTGCCTGCTCCCCCGTACATGACGTCCGTTCCGCTGCCCCCATCGCGGCCATCGAGGGTGTCATCTCCTTCATTTCCGTAAAGCGTATCATTGCCGGGATTGCCTTCCAGGGTGTCGTTGCCGTGTCCGCCGTAGATTCTGTCATCGTCATTCCCACCGTTGAGAAAATCGTTTCCCGTATCCCCGTAGAGGGTGTCATTGCCGGTATTTCCGTAGAGCCGGTCGTTGCCAGTACCTCCGAAGAGTTCGTCTTTACCGGAGCCGCCCTCTATGGTATCGTTGTAGTTGAGGGTAAGTCCGTAATCCCCTGAGTACCCCATCCCGTCTCCGGCAGTGATAAAAATAATGCTGCTGTCGTCTCCGTAGAGGGTGTCGTTTCCATCGCCGCCTTCCATATAATCTGCGCCTATGTTGCCTTCGAGCCAGTCGTAGCCATCACCACCGAAGAGCCGGTCGTCGCCGCTTTGTCCATAGATTTTATCGCTACCGTCGTCGCCTGCAATTCCGTCGTTGCCGCTTCCGCCAAAGAGTATGTCGTCATGGTTGTCGCCCCTGATCCTGTCGTCGCCGGCGCCGCCGAAGATCGTGTCATTATCTGCCCATCCCCTGATAGTATCATCTCCGCCGGTTCCTACCAGCCTGTTTGGCTCCAAGTCCCCTTCAATATCCTTACCTTTTGTACCGGTCAGGATGCCCGTATAGTACAAAGGCCCGCTCACATACGTGCCGATAGCGCCATCAAGCCCCACTGAATCGCCGGCATCCTGGATACTCTGTAACATATCAACGGTTCCCGTTTCCCACTCTTCATAGTGTGATGTATCTTTTTTGTTGTTGCTCATTGTTTCCTCCTCTTTATTGATTGTATTTGTTCATAGCCTTGAATCTTTGATATGCTGCGCGTCCGAGATGAAAAGGCGTCCTTATACCTGCCAGAAAGAGTTCGGCATTTCTGGATTCCGTCTTCCATGACTGGATGTGGTTGCGGTTGATCATGAGGGAGCGGTCGAGGACGACGAAGACGTCCTTCGGGAGGCGCTTCTCCCAGTAAATAAAAGGGAAATGCACTATATATCTCTTGCCTTTGATCGTCATGACGTGTGTATAGTTCTTCTCGGCGACAATGGCCGCAATATCCAACAAGGGAACGAATTGGACCTTTTTGCCTGTCTTTAAAAATACCCGGTCCGAAGAACAAAAAAGAGAAGCGTTGCTTACCTGTTTTTTTGTCCTGTATGTTATCCGCCCCAGCGCCCTCTCCAGCTGCTCAGGGTCAACGGGCTTCAGCAGGTAGTCAAGGGCGTTCACCTCGAAGGCCCTGATGGCGAACTGGTCGTAGGCGGTGACGAAGACGATGAAGGGCGGGTCTTCGAGCCGCTCCAGGAGGTCGAACCCTGAGCCGCCGGGCATCTGGATGTCGAGGAAGACGAGGTCGGGCTGCTCCGCCCTGATCATCTTCTCCGCCTCGTCGGCGTTTTTCGCCTCCCCGGCGACCCGCACGTTCCAGTGGGTCTTTAAGAGCCCCCGGAGCTTCTCCCGGGCAAGCCGCTCGTCGTCGACGATGAGGACGGAGAGCTTTCGTTCGGGTTCGCTCTTCATGGGTTCCCCCCTTCCCGCGGGACCTCCACGGTGACGTACACCCTCTTGTTTTTTTCATCAATATGCAGGCGGTAGCGGTCGCCGTAGGTAAGGGAGAGCCGCTTGCGGATGTTTTCGAGCCCTACCCCTCCGTCCCCGTTGCCGTTCCCGTTGTCCCTCCCGATCCATCTCCCCGTGTTGGAGACGGCGATCGCCAGGGATCCATTGGCCTCCCTGCAGGAGACATCGACTTGAAGGGGCATGGGGGAGGTCTTCATCCCGTGCTTGACGGCATTCTCCACAAGCGGCTGGATGAGGAGCTCGGGGATCATGGCGTCATGGAGGGCAAAGGGGGCGTGGATCGAGACGGCGAGGTTCTCCTCGAAGCGGACCTTCTCGAGGTTGAGGTAGCCCGTTATGGCCTCCAGCTCCTCCCCCAGCGGGACGAGCCCCGACTCCCTCGCGGCAAGGGTGGAGCGGAGGTAGCCGGAGAGCTGGCGGATAAGCCCGGGGACGCGCCCCGGATCGCTTTCTGAGAGGGCGGAGAGGGAGTTTAGGACGTTGAAGAGGAAGTGGGGGTTGATCTGGTACCTGAGGGCCTCGAGCTGCGCCTGGACGGAGAGCCGCCGGGCCTCCTCTGTGCGGCGGCGCTCCTCCTCGATCTGCTTCTGCTCCGTGATGTCCTCGCCGATGCCCTGGATCCTGACGATCCTCCCCTCGCTGTCCCTGTCCGCCCGGACGTAGAGGGAGCCTGTGCGCTCGGTGCCGTCCTTGCGGCGGAAGGCGATCTCGAAGCCCTTCACCGTGCCGTGCCTTTTGAGCTCTGCGAGGAGCACGTCCCGGCGCTCCGGGGAATAGTATCGGGTGACGTGGGTGCCGATGATCTCCGAGGGGGAGTCGTAGCCGAGGACCTGTGCGATGGCGGGGTTGGCGTTGATGAAGAACCCCTCGGGGTTGGTGACGAAGATCCCCTCCACGGCGTTCTCGAAGATCCCCCGGTACATGCGCTCCGCCTCCTCCAGAGCGTCGCGGCCCTCCTCTAAGCTCTCCGCCATGGCGTTGAGGCCTCGGGCGAGGCGGGAGACTTCGTCGCTGCCGCGTATTTTCAAACGACGGTCCAAATATCCGGCTTCGAATTCCTGCGCCAGAGTCATGCACTGTGCGAGCCTTTTCAGGAGAGGGCGGGCGACAAGAGAAACCCCTGCAAAAACGGAAAAGAGCATTGTCACAAGCGTAACCGCCGTTACGTGTCCCATACTGCGGATAGGCCTTAGGACATCTTTTTTTGGCTTCTCGACAACAAAAAACCATTCCGGCTCCGGGGTTTTGCAAAGAGCGGCGATCCGCACCCCTTCATCGGATACGTAGCGGATGAATCCACGGGACTGCGAGAGAAGATCCGGAGAAAGAGGTATTCCCGGCTGTTTGTACTGGCTTTCCCCGATGACGTTTGTTGCTTCCCATCCTTCAGGGAGCGTTGTGTCCATTTGCGGGTCGAAGAAGTATGCCTTGCCCCCATGGACGTATTCCTGTGGGTGAAGAAAGTAATTATTAAAATAATCGACGTCCACAATGGCCCGTATGACGGCGATAACCGTGCCGCTGCTTCTGACGGGAGCGCTGACGGCAATGGCGGGCCGGCCCGTTGCATGGCTTATAAGTATCTGCGAGACAGAGGCCCTCCCTCCAAAGGCTGAATGGAAGTCAGCCCTCCCGTAGACCGTCCGTTGTAAGATGGCGAGGTTGATGCGGTTCGGAAAATTCGAGGCGATGAACCTGGCATTCCTGTCAAGAAGGTTGATGGATTGAAAGACCTTTGTTTTTTCCACGACCGACTGAAAATAACGGCATACTTCATCGATAAGATGATCACCATCCGAAGCAGAGGCAGCCTGTTTGATAAGGGGAAGATCGGCCATGAGCAAAAGGTCGGTTTTGAAGATGTTGAGGATTATCTCGTTCTGTTTCGCGATCAGCGCCGCGGTATTCTCCAGCTCCTTCCTGGCTGCTGATTTGAGCCTCTTTTTTGCAGATCCATAAGTTAAAAAGGAAGACAGGAAAACGCCTGACGAACCGATCAGGGAAAATACGAAGAGCAATTTTCTTCGAAAAGTCATAAGCGAAAAACTTTTTCACCTACCCTTTTTTAATATTCTCATTTCGACTGATTATTGTCAAGAAGAGGGCGCCAGGTCCTCCCTTCTCTTCCACCGCCTGTGGGAGGCCACAGCAAACCGGTGCGCTTCATCTCTCATCCGGAGTATTTCTTTGAACACAATCGAGGATTTCGGCAGCGAGAGGGGGTTTTTGCGAAGCGGGATGTAAATGAGGTCTTCCATCTTGTTTCTTCGCTGACCTTTGGCAATGCCGATGACATCACAGATGATGTTCAGGGATCTGAGCACTTTTACGGCTGCCGACAACTGCCCCTTGCCTCCATCGATGATACACAGATCAGGAAGGGGGACGATCTTTTTGTCTGACAACCTCCTTCGCAGGGTTTCCCCTATCATTGCAACATCATCCATGGACGGAGCCTCTCTGATGTGGAAGACTCTGTACGATCTTTTCGCTGTCCTGAATTTCTCGAAGACCACCATAACGCCCGCAGGATGTTTGCCATGCCCGTGTGAGATGTCGTAGACCTCGATCCTCTCCGGTATCTTTTTCAGGTGGAGGGCATTCTTGAAGGCCTCTTCCCTGGGGGCCGGTTCGACCTCGCGAAGGTTCTCAAGGGCGAGCCTTATAGGCGCGCCCGCAGCCTTTTCGTTTGGCCTGTATATTTTTACGGGACCGCCCCTTTTATCCCTGAGATACGCTTCAAGAAATCCTGTGTCTCCTGCCTCTTCCGAGACCATAATCTCTTCAGGCACGGGCCTGGAGCTGTAGTACTGGAAAAGAAAGGATGTGGCGATCTCATGTAAAGCGGCGGGGAAGCAATGCTCCCTGAAGGTCTTTTTTGCGACGAGCACCCCCTTTTTAAAGCTGAGAAGAAGTATATGGGCCTTCTGATCCCCCTCTGAAAATGCCCATACATCCCTGTCTTTGCCGAAGTGCTCATGGACGCTTTGCCTCTCCATCATACCTTTAACGGCAATGTATCTGTCTTTAAGAACCTGTGCCTCCTCGAACTTCCACGCGGAGACAGAAAGGGCTATCCGCCTTTCAAGCTCCTTGAGGAGATTTGCCCCCCTTCCGGAGAGGAAATCCTCGAGTTCGGAGACCATATTGCGGTATCCGGCATCATCGATCTTTTCGGTGCAGGGCGCGGGACATTTACCCAGCTGGAAAAGTATACAGGGCCTTTTCCGCTTTTTGAACACGCTGTCCTTGCACCTTCGCACAGGATAGTGGCTCTGGATCAGCTTCAATACATCTTTTACATCCTTTGCATGGGGATAAGGGCCGAAATAGAGTGCGCCGTCGTTTTTTATCTCTCTTGTCAGGTAGAGTGCAGGGTACCTGTCGTTGATCGTAAGCTTCAACGAAATATAGCTCTTGTCATCCTTCAGGTTTATGTTGTAACGCGGCCTGTTCTCCTTGATGAGATTATTCTCCAGGAGAAATGCCTCTTTTTCGTTTTTTGTCAGAAAGGTCTCGACCTCTTCGATCTTGTCAACAAGCCGCTGCGTTTTGACGTCCCGTTTTGTCTCAGCCATGTAGCTTCTGACCCTTTCCTTTATGTTCTTTGCCTTGCCGATGTAGAGTATGTCTCCTTCCTTATCCCTGAAGATATAAACACCGGAGCCCTCCGGCAGTGCATTGAACCTTTGTTCGCTTATCACAGGGTGATCTCCATCTTTTCAAGCTTTAAAAGGCGGTCTCTCAGGCCGGCGGCCTTTTCGAAATCCCACCTCTTTGCCGCCTCGTTGATCTCTTTTCGCAGTTTCCTCATCATCCTGGATAATTTTTTAGGCTCTATCCCTTTTTCTTCAAATTCCCCAACAGGAACAGTGTAGTAATCCCTTTCGTAAATAGAGGACAGTACATCAACGACGACCTTTTTAATGCCTTCCGGCGTGATGCCGTGCTTCTCGTTGTACTTCATCTGGAGGGCCCTTCTTCTTTCTGTTTCTCCGACCGCCTTCTTCATAGACGCTGTCACAACATCGCCGAACATAAGCACCTTTCCATTGATATTCCGCGCAGCCCTGCCGCAGGTCTGGATCAGGGATGTCTCTGACCGGAGAAATCCTTCTTTGTCGGCATCAAGTATCGCTACGAGCGATACCTCAGGGAGGTCGAGCCCTTCCCGCAGGAGATTGACGCCGACCAGCACGTCAAATTTTCCCATCCTCAGATCCCTGACGATGGCAACGCGCTCCAGCGTATCAATGTCAGAGTGAAGATATTTTGTTTTGATGTTCCGGTCCAGGAGAAAATCGGTGAGATCCTCTGCAAATCTTTTTGTGAGCGTTGTAACAAGCACCCTTTCCTTTCTTTTAAGGGTATCCTGAATCTCGGGTATGAGCACTTCTATCTGGTTTTTTGCCTTCCGGATATGAATGGCGGGATCCATAAGGCCTGTCGGTCTTATGATCTGCTCGGCCACCATGCCCGCAGCTTTACCAAGCTCATACTGTGCAGGCGTTGCCGATGTGTAAAGCACCTGGCCCACCCTTGCCTCGAACTCTTCAAAGGTCAGCGGCCGGTTATCGAGCGCTGAAGGCAAACGGAACCCGTACTCCACAAGCGTTGTCTTCCGCGACCGGTCGCCGCGATACATTCCCATGAGCTGGGGGATCGTTACGTGGCTTTCGTCAATCATGATCATGGTGTTTTTTGGCAGGTAATCCATAAGGGTAGGGGGCGGCTCCCCCGGCTGCCTTCCCGTCAGATGGCGTGAATAATTTTCGATGCCGGTGCAGTAGCCGAGCTCCTGCAGCATCTCGAGGTCGTACTGGGTCCTCATGGAAAGGCGCTGGGCTTCGAGGAGCTTGTTTTGCCCGTTCAACGTCTCAAGGTGCTGCTTCAACTCACCCTTTATTGAGATAATGGCGCGTTCAAGGGTCTCTCTCGGCGTCACGTAGTGGGTGGCAGGGAATATGATGCACCTTTTCAGCCTGCCGAGCGTTCTTCCGGTGAGCGGGTCTATAGAAGAGATGGAAGCAACGCCTTCGTCGTCAAGGATGACCCTGAAGGCCCTGTCTTCCTCGTAAGGCGGGAATATATCGATATTCTCTCCGCGGATCCTGAATCTTCCCCTGTAAAAATCGATATCGTTTCTCTCATATTGGCACTGGATAAGCTTGTTCAACAGGGTTTTTCTATCCATGGCCCCGCCTTCTTCAAGAGAGACGAGCATTCCGTAGTAGGATTCGGGCGAGCCAAGCCCGTAAATGCAGGAGACGCTGGCGACGATGATCACGTCTTCTCTTTCAAAGAGCGCATTGGTGGCAAGGAGCCTAAGCTTATCGATCTCCTCATTGATAGACGAATCTTTTTCGATATAGGTATCTGTCGTAGGAACGTAGGCCTCGGGTTGGTAATAATCGTAATAGCTCACAAAAAAATGGACCTCGTTCCCTGGAAAGAATGTCTTGAATTCAGTAAAGAGCTGGGCTGCAAGCGTTTTATTGTGCGATATGATAAGGGCAGGCCTTTGTGCCTTTTCGATGATGTTGGCCATGGTGAATGTTTTTCCTGATCCCGTTACACCGAGGAGAACCTGGTGCGATACGCCTTGCCGAAGGTTTTCAGAGATCTTTTTAATAGCCTCCGGCTGGTCACCCCTTGGGATATGATCGGTTACGAGCCTGAACTTCTTCATCTCTATATTGTAATGCCGCCGTCATGATCTGTCAAAAAATAGAGCAATCGGATAATAAGGGTATGTCCTGGAGGCGATAAAAGCTCTTGACATAGAGAGGACAATGTTTCATGATTTAGCAAATAATTATAAATTCATTAGGAGGTAAGAGAACATGAAAAAGGTCTTGTTATTCGCAATAGTGTTGATGGTAAGCATCGCCTTTGTCGGCACGGGTTTTGCGCAGGAAAAGCCGAAGGCGGCACCGGAGAAGGCTGCACCTTCACCGGAGAAACCGGCAGCGGCACCGGAGAAGGCTGCACCTTCACCGGAGAAACCGGCAGCGGCACCGGAGAAGCCAAAACCGAAACCAGTCTCCGGTTTTGTTGGAACCGTCGTCAAGACAGAACCCGGTTTGTTAACGGTAAAGGGGGCAAAAGACACGGTGACAATGGATGTTGCAATGGCGAAGCTCAAAGGCTACAAGTACATCTCCGATGTAAAAGTGGGCGACAAGGTTGCCGTAGAGTATAAGAAGGGCAACCCCGTGGTGACAAAGATTGCCAGCGGAAAGCCTGCCAAGATACCGCCACCAAAGCCGGCATCGAAATAACACAGAAAAGATCGGAAAGATAAACCCTGCTTCTCATTCCGGGAAGCAGGGTTTTTTCATCAAAGCCAAGGAGCGGCACAACCGCTCCTTCAATGACAGCTTACATTAGAGCTTGAAGATCAGAAGCAATGAGACAACGAGAGAATATATTACCAGAGATTCGATCATAGCAAGACCGATGATCATAGGTGTTACGATCTTTCCCGATGCCCCAGGATTTCTGGCGATGCCGTCGAGGGCTGACGCAATACTTCTTCCCTGTCCTATCGCACCTCCAAAAGCTGCAATCGCAATGCCGAAACCTGCGGCAAGCGCCACCATCTGTTTGACCGGTGAATCAAGGCCGGCGGTAGGCTCAGCTGCCATTGCGATACCAAAAGATATACCAACGAAGACCCCGAGGAACACAATTACTGTTAGAAACCTTTTCATTAAATCTCACCCCTTTCTTATATATTTTTTTATTTTAATGTTCATGCGAAATCGCACCTGAAAAATACGCCATCGACAAGAGCATAAATACGAAAGTCTGAACAAACGCCACAAAGAGGCCGAGAAACATGACCGGAAGAGGAACAAGCAGGGGGACGAGCCCGAAGAAGATTGCCGTAACCAGGTGGTCGCCGGTTATATTGCCGAAAAGCCTGAGGCCCAGCGAGAGCGGCCTTGCAATGTGCCCTATCAGCTCGATGGGGACCATTAATGGGGCAAGCCACCAGAAAGGCCCCATGAATTGTTTAAGATATTTTACGCCATGTTCTTTAAAGCCGTAGTAGTGGGTCATAACGAAGACCGTGAGGGAGCACGCGAATGTCGTATTTACGTTATCTGTTGCAGGGAGAAATCCGGGAACGAGCCCGGAGAGGTTATTGAAAAGGATGAAGAGCGCCAGGGTGCCGATCAGCAGTACGAACTCCCTTCCTCTTGGCCCCATGGTGTCAACAATAATGTTCGAAAGGCTCTCAACGATCATTTCCACGAGTGTCCCGAAGGTCAGCTTTCCTTCCGGCACAATATCGTCCTCTCTTTTTTTGAGTTGCCTGTAGCCGAGGATGGCGATAACGATAAGGATGGCCGATATGATCAGGGCATTCGATACATGGGGGGGGAGTTTTTTTAGAAAAGGGAAGAGGGATGCCCAGGTGAATACCTCGTGTTCCATTAGTTTTGTCTCCTTTTCGCAACTGGTGTAAAAGCTATCTGGATCTGGTTTACCACGACAGATATAAATATTGTTGATAAACCGATGAGAAAACATATCACGTTAATATCACCATAGACGACTATCAGGACCACCAAACCGATGAGGACGAGGAACTTAAGCGGCAGCTTGATGAGCAGATCCTTTTTACGAACTGCAGGTTGTCCGAACCCGCCTTCGATGATCTTTTTCAGGAACCTGAAATTGAGGGTCATCATGGCGCTTGCGACGGTAAAGCTGAAAAAATACTTGAATTCACGGGTGATCAATAAGATGAGGATCGAGCCAAGGATAAGAACAAAGACATTTACCCGCTCTATGTCATTGATGTTTGTCTCTTTCATTGTCCTTTTGAACCTTTTTCAAGAGCACGATGATGGTCTTCATCGCCGCTGCTACGCCGAAGATCATAAAGATGATCGTCAAATAGGGCGATGTTTTGAAGAAGATGTCCAGAAAGTAGCCGATGGCGATCCCAATGGCTACTGACAGGCCCATTTCAAGCCCCAGCGAGCTATAGCTCAGAAGCGACTTTACCACATCCTTCTTGCTTTCCTGAAGAGTCATGTCCATCAGATTTCCGTCTTTTTCTAACATATAGAACCCTCGTAGTCAATGTTTTTTGTTATTTTATTCACAATTGCCATTGCCCTGTGACGGCCCGATTTCCTGATGTGCATATTAGATGAAAATTGTTTTGAATTTTCCTTTTCTTGTATGTTATAAAAGACAATCTCAGGGGCCGTTAGCTCAGTCCGGTAGAGCAGTTGACTCTTAATCAATTGGTCGGAGGTTCGAATCCTCCACGGCCCAAAATAAAATCAAGTATTTACAAGACTTTTGAACATCTCCCAAATTGACTACATTGACTACATTATTTTCCAAAGGAATCCTCTATTGCCTTGCGCTTTCTTTGATTTGTAACATGAGTGTAAATCTGCGTGGTTGTAAGTTCTGCGTGGCCTAACAGTTCCTGGATTGTCCTAAGATCATTACCGCTTTCGAGAAGAGTTGTGGCAAAGCTGTGACGGAATTTATGCGGGCTTATTTTTGACGTGATCTTTACCTTCTTCATTGCCGATGTCAAAGGTTTCCTTACATCGGTATAAAGCTTCCCAGTCCTTTCATTTATAAACACATACGTATTGTCCTTCTTCGGAATTGCTTTTAAAGCCTTGAAGAGCGCTTGGCTCATCGGGACTGCCCGTTCCTTGTCACCTTTTCCTTTGACAGTGACTACACCAGCCTTGTAGTCAATATCCGACCATTTCAAAGTAATGGCTTCGTTTTTCCTCAGGCCTCCATGATACAGGCACAGGAAAAAAGCCTTCCAGAAAGGGGGCAAAACCTTGATGATGGCGGTTATCTCCTTGTGACCAAAAACCACGGGCAGGGGTTTTTTATACCGCATAGGGCGGTATTTAGGGATAAGGTTCTCGCAGTACCCCCTTTCCTTTGCCCATTTGATAAGGCCGGAAAGGTAGTTAAGTTCAAGATTGATAAGCCTTGCCCCGCCCTTAGCAGCCTTACTCTTGATCTCTGTCAATCTCTTTTGCTGATATGCGTCTATAGTCTGTGTGGTGATCATGTCGGGATGCATGGAACCAAAATAGATAAGGATGTTGGCATAGAACAGTTTACGCTTATGGTGTGCCGTCTTCGGGGCTTGATGGACCTGGCACCATGAAAGGTATTCTTCGATAAGGCCGTCTATGGTCATGATCCCCGTGACCAAGAGTCCAAGCTTGCGTTTTAGTTCGTGATGAAAGATGACGGCACCCTCGCGGGTTCCGGTGTAAACCATACGGTAACGTTCCTGTTTACCATTTGTTACATCTACCATCCACTTCCCTTCCCCATGGGGTCTGATTGCCATGCCTGAATTATACACTCTCCATTTCCTTTCGTCTATTTCTCCGGTCAAGAATTTTTATTATTCGTTCATGAGCTTCCTGCTTGATGGAAACCGGGAGCTTCCCCTTTCCATCCATATTGAAAAAACGGATTATGATGTCGAGTTTTTTATTGATCTCTTTGAGTTCGTCAGTCATTTCTTGACGTCTCCTTATGTTTTTCTTAATACATATAGGTATTACTCCGGCGGTGATGTTTTCGGTGGTGTCGCCTGCCTTGCGGGTTCCTGCGGAAGAATTAATACCACTTGAAACCATTGAACAATCAAGGAGCCCGCCAATGACTGAGAGAGGATCTGCGGAAAAGGGATTTTCAACTACGAAGCGAAAGAAAAAC
>Ga0209606_1003977_pt1 | contig 14217 bp, 17 predicted proteins | sample AD_UKC057_MetaG_FD_184412 | JGI IMG/M metagenome (GOLD analysis project Ga0209606, IMG submission 184412) | Active sludge microbial communities of municipal wastewater-treating anaerobic digesters from USA - AD_UKC057_MetaG (SPAdes) (version 2) | ecosystem: Engineered > Bioreactor > Anaerobic >...
TTGAGGCTCTGACACGTTCCGGCACCTCCCTGTGTTGAGGATCTGCCCCTATCCGGCACAGTCGGGCATGAAAGTCTCTGCCCGGGATTTCCCCCCGGGACCCGGTCAGGCATCGGGACCTCCACCTCACGTATTGAGACAATATCGAAGATGGATGGCGTCGGCTTCACCTGGGCACCGGACGAAGGGCTCAGAATCGGCCCCACCTATCGTATCGATTACCATATCATCGAAGGGAAGGCAAGGTACCCGAGCTATTTCGTGGTGAAGGACGGCGGGGAGATGATTAAGGTCGAAAAGGAGAATTTTGATCCTCTGTTTGAACAGTTATTTGGCGACTGCCCCGCGATGCAGGAAGAGCTGGCCATGAACCCGGACCTGAAAAAGTTTAAAAACTTCATGATTCTTGCGGAGGTCTATAACAGGCTCTGTGCGCTCTAAGGCTGACGACGGAATATTCCTGACATCACGGCAGCCATTATTTCTCCCCATATCAGCTCCGACGGAGGCACAATGGGTGGGGCGTCCATCTTCCGCAGCATTAATCTGAGCCGTCTTCTTTCGAAGATGCCGCGATTCTCCAGGTCAGCCGACATACGCTCATTCGCATTTATTTCTTCCTCGATCACCTGCTTCTTAATCTTTATCGCTTCATCATTAACCTGATTTCTGACAACCAGCCCGGATTCCGGTTCGTACTCCCTGCCTATGAGCCGGCTCAGCTTCTCCATGATAATTTCCATCTCCGGGTGGTTGACCTTCTCCCTCATCTTCATCAGCAGGCCAAGTATCTGCTCCGCCAGTCCCGCATCGGTGATGCGAAGACTTAGAATCGAGTATCCCGGGTCGGAATAGAAATAGAATCCTGACTCCTGCTTTATCGGTGCATTGAACCCGAGGATGTCGCTTCGCATCACTCGGATATCATCACGGAGGGTCCGCTCCGAGACGGTGGCATACCTTCCCCTGTCTGAGGCAAGGGCCTCGGAGCATCTCGCCCTCAGCTCGTCAATTGACCACCTGCGTCTTCCCCCTGCAAGGCAGGAGTTGATAGTCTTGTATCTTATCAGTGCGTTAAGGTTTGCCGGCATGATTTTCTTTTTTTTCCATTGCAGAAAGGCTGCAATGCCATGGTTTTTCTTTGCCCACAGTTTAAAATTAATAATTATAAATGAGTAACAAAACCATGAAAACAAAAGCGATCCATTTCACATCTTTTGGCAATGCCGTGATCGTCCAGATCAGCAGCCAGCCTCTCTCTGCATTCCCCTTCCTCCCCGCCGGGCCAGCCATCAGGAACGGCAGCCTCATCATCTCGGAGCTGACAGCCTCCGGCTCAGTAGGCCAGCTCGCGGCCATCAACCAGACCTCTGACTACCTCCTGCTCACCGATGCCGACGTCCTCACCGGTGCGAAGCAGAACAGGGTTGTCAACAGGTCGGTGCTGCTGGCCCCGTCGTCAAAGACCGTCATAGAGGTCTCGTGTGTGGAGCGGCTGCGCTGGGACTACCGGTCATCGTCGTTCAGCACACCCGGGTCAGTGGCTGATCCGAATCTGCGGGGCAGAAAAGCAGGCACCTTCTCGCGGATGAAGCCTGAGAATGAACCCGGCTTCTGCAACACGCAGGGCGAGGTGTGGGATCATGTACGCGCAAACCTGGCATGTGAGGGGGTGCACAGCCGGACGGAGAGCTACGAGGAGCTGCTGCAGGTCAGGATGCAGAAGGCAGACCGGGTTTTTCCTGAATGCCATCCCGCCGAAGGGTGCAACGGCCTGGCCGTCATCCTTGACGGAAAGGTTATCTCGGCCGATATATTCGGAAATGAGGACTCCTTCAGGTACTATTTCCCGATGCTTTGCGATGCCGCTTTCACCCTTACGCGCCCCGGCGATGATAAGGAGCAGCCGGAGATGCATGAAGCTTACTTCAGGGCGCTTGAGGCCATAGACGAGTTCAACGATGCCGGCCGTCACACCGAGGATGCACACCCCGGGGCAGGCACGCTTAGCATGGTTGAGACGGAACGGCTTGTGGGCTTCAGCCTGGTGCACGGTGATGAGATGATACACAATGCGCTCTTCGCAAGACACGATCCGGCAACCAGGCTATTTGCCGAATAGCCTGCAGTTGACGGTCCGGGCTCTCATAGCCTTTGTGGAGTAGGTGGCCCGGACCTGTGCCCCACTACGGAGCATAAGGACCGGGGGAGATGCGAGGGTGGTCACCGGGTTCCGGTTCCCGCGTATCTTCGGTGCCGATTTTGCAGGCATAGTAAGGGAGACAGGCCCCGGGCTCCAATTCAATCCTATAGCTAATTACAATATATTCAATTTGTTAACCGTGGAGATTCGTCAATGATTCTTATTTACGGCTTTTTCAGTAATATTTCTGCTAATTTAGTTGTTTATTTGTTTTTCCCGTTATATATTTGCAAAAACAGAAGCCGTATGAAGAAACTTACCAGAAAAGAAGAAGAAGCAATGCAGATTCTTTGGAAAGCCCGGAAAGGATTCATTAAAGAGCTCATAGACCTTCATCCTGAACCAAAACCCATATACACAACATTCGCATCCATTATCCGCGGACTGGAAGAAAAGGGGTTTGTCGGTCATAAAGCATACGGGAAGAATCACGAATATTTTCCTCTCGTTAAAAAAGAAGAATACAGAAAGAGCTTCATGAAGAAAGTTGTAAGTGACTATTTTGGATCATCTTATAAAAACGTGGTATCATTCTTTGTGAATGAGAAAAAAATCACTGCAAATGATCTCAGGAAATTCATAGACATAATTGAGAAAGGAGAAGGTAATGGATAGCCTGATCATATATCTTATAAAGGTATCCGCAGGCACTGTCACCCTGTATCTTTTCTACCTGGTGTTCTTTTCCATGGATTCGTTTCATACCAGAAACAGGATAGCTCTGCTGTTGGTACTGTTACTTCCTGTTTTTATTCCGCTCATCGGCACATTTGACTTTCTGGCTGACATTGAGTTTACCCCATCTTCAGGTGTCATTGGCAATATCATAATATCTGAGAACCAGTTGGATTCAGCCATTTCGGAAAAAGTCAGGTCCGTAAATGTAAATAATCTTCCGGGCTGGATATACCTGGCAGTTGTAACAGCCTTCATATGCCGTGGAGTAATAAGTATTTCAAACACTTTAAGAATCATAAGGAAAGGCCATGTCCATCAGAACACTTTCCCAAGAATAATTATCTCAGATTCTGACCACCCGGCATTTTCATTCTTCCCTTATGTTGTGATCCCCGGGGAGGTATTTGACAGCGGTGATTATCCGGATATTCTGAAACACGAAACAGCTCACGTCAGGCAGGCCCATACATTCGATCTGTTGCTCTGTGAGTTGTTTATTGCTTTTCAATGGTTTAATCCTTTTTTATGGCTTATCAGAAGATCCATGATCTTAAACCATGAATACCAGGCTGATAATAGTTCAGTGAAGAGTTTAATCAACAAAAAAACATACCAATACAGACTTCTTAACATTCCTGCAAACATCAGGACAATTCCATTGGTTCACAGTTTTACAAGGTTAATTGAAAAAAGACTGGTCATGATAAACAAGAAACCAACCCGCAATGTTGCCGCAATGAAGTCGCTTCTTGCTCTTCCGGTTGTTGCAATCTTAATGATGTTTTTCTCATTTAGTTCTGATCCCGGATCAATAAATCAGGAAAATCAGAAACTCACATTGTCTCAGGCTTCTACAAAGGAGTTTTATGAGTTCCTCTTCACAAATATCAGTTATCCTGAAGAAGCAAAGAATTCCTGTGATACGGGGCGTATCTATGTCGTCCTGAAAATCAAAAAAGGTGGAACTGTCGAAAAAACCAAAGCATATTCTGATATTAAGGATATTAAAGTTCCAATGATGGATGAAATTGTAGTAGTAGGTTACAAACCATCATCGGTCGGGAATGTGGATGACAAATCAAAACCGGCAAATGATCATCCGGCATTGAAAGCTGAATGTCTGCGTGTCGCAGGTAAGATCGGGAGTCTTGATATTCCCGAATTCAGGGAAAAAGACATGGAATTCGCTCTCGCATTCAGGTTTATGCTTAAATAGACAGCCCTTTTTATTGCAGGAAGCTTGTTAAGATATTTTTTAATAATCCCGGATTTTTCCCGGGATTATTAATTTTGACCAGTCATCATATATGATGACAAAAACCTGATCAACTCCTAGGGTCTTGTATGCCTCTTCCAGCGCTTCATTGCTTCCGGTAATTACCAGAAGCCTGATATTTTCATGAAAAGGAGTCCTGCCTGAAACCAGGTTAAATTATTCCGGTCAATAAATGTTACCTGTTTTTCATCTGTATGGCAGAGGAAATAGTTTTCTGCCACTTTTCCGCAAGGGCTCTTTCGCTGCCCAGTGAAGGAAAAACCTCACTGTTGTAAAACTCCAGCCTCTTCCCGCTCAAAGCCCTGTCACCGAACGTAATTACGAGGCTGATGCCTTCGACCACTGTCATGCTCCCGTTCGGAGTCTTTTCAGTCCTGGCCGTAATATCAACCCTGCAGTCTGTGACACCTGACAGCTCCGTCATCTCTTCCTGCATTGACCCTCCGGCTTTCCTGAGATAAACCACCGTGCCCCTGCCCGCGTCAATGCCAATGGCATAGGCCCCCTTCCAGGCATCTGTTGCGGTCAGTGAAAGTCCCTTTGCAGACGCTGAAGCCTTCAACGCGACGATCATCGACTTATCCTTACCAACATTCCTGAAATGTCCGATAACAAACGGCAACAGTATGAGCAGCACCAGTCCAAAAACTATAATATAAACAATAATTCCCATCTTCGTATGTAATTATAAATGAAACATATAGCTGCCTGAACAACACGCTATGGAACAATTGCCACATGTACGCTGTTCGGGGCAGCAATTAATTAAACGACAGATTGTTGCCAGGCTGATGAAACCAGCCGGCACTGACTTACAGGAAATAATGAAACGGGAAAATCAGGTCAGTTGAAGATACATCTATATAAACCGTTCCGGCATATGACCGGAAGGCTGTTTCTTTTACTATCTCGCCCGCTCCTGACCAGACCGGCAGGTCTGACAGACCATGCGCCACTGTTCTGTCAAAGGGAGCAGGTGGTTGTTTGAGGGCATCGGCAGGATTGCCGGTCCCCTTATTCAGGATCAGCAGTTCCGGATAATTGCCTTCGGTAATTGCCGTGCGGGAAAACGGAGCATCTTCCTGCAGCGGTTCGTTATACCGCGGGTAATAACCCCTGATTCCATAGCAAAGGAAAAGGAACGTAAGTCCCAGAAGTAATCCTTCAAAATGCCTTTGCCTGACCATAATGCAAAGATAGCAAATTAAGTTTGGGACCATGAGCCTGACGCTTACACCTGGCAGTTCTGAAGCTTCTGCCTTCGGCGAATCGCCTGACTCCGTTGCCGCCCTTGCGCAAGGTGTCTTCACCTCTTCGAATGGTGTCTTCACCCCTTCGCACCCCTGCGCAAGGCACCATATCTGTTTCGCGCTCCGGCGCCATGTGCCTTCACTGTTTCGCACCCCGGCGCAAGGAAAAAACAGATCAATTCTTCCTCTAAACCTTGGATATTCAAAATATTATAGTTATATTTGTATGATTTATCATTCACTAATAGCATTTATTAAACATTATGACTGATATTTCATTCAATAAATGGTCTTCCAGCAGTGATAAAGGCCTGACTGAACAGATCGGCGCCTTTGTGAGGCATCACCGTATAGAGCAGAACAAAACCCAGGGTGAACTGGCAAAAGCAGCCGGTATCAGTCGCTCCACCCTGAGCCTGCTTGAGCGGGGTGAGACAGTCACAGTCACAACACTGATCCAGGTGCTGAGGGTATTGGATCAGCTGAATATCATGAGCGCTTTTGAAGTCAGGGAAAACATCAGTCCCCTCGCTCTGGCCAGGTTGCAGAAAGAAAAACGACAACGGGCACGAGGCAGATCCGCAAAAAAGGAAGAATCTTCTGAAGGCTCAGAATGGTAAGGCATGAACGTAGCAGAAGTAAAGATATGGGGGAAGCCGGCAGGCGCCGTAGCCTGGGATGAAAAAACGGGCTTTGCCACCTTTGAATATGACCCTGATTTCACTCGCCTGGGCTGGGACCTGGCTCCCCTGAAAATGCCTGTTGCTGACTCCGGACGGGTTTTTGCTTTTCCGGAACTCAGGAAAGACAGAAACACGGAATCCGATACCTTCAGAGGGTTGCCCGGTCTGCTTGCAGATGCCCTGCCCGACAAATACGGCAACAGTCTGATAAATGTCTGGCTCGCACAGCAGGGACGCCCGCCGGAGAGCATGAATCCGGTGGAAATGCTCTGCTTCATCGGCACCCGTGGCATGGGAGCCATGGAGTTTGAACCGCCGGTGCTGAAAGAGTACATCAGGCCATTTTCAATAGAAATCCACAGCCTGGTTGATACCGCCCGAAGAATTCTCAGCCGGCGTGAGGCCTTTACGATAAATCTCAGACAGGATGAAGAGAAGGCTGTACAGGAGATTCTGAAAACCGGCACATCGGCCGGTGGCGCCCGTCCCAAGGCCGTGATAGCCTGGAATGAGAAGACCGGGGAGGTACGGTCAGGGCAGACCAAAGCACTCAGGGGATTTGAACACTGGCTGATAAAGCTCGATGGCGTCAGTGAGGTTCAGATGGGAGTAAGTCACGGTTACGGGAGGGTTGAGATGGCATACTACAATATGGCGAAGGCCTGCGACATTGAAATGATGCCATCGCGACTCCTGGAAGAGAATGGCAGGGCGCACTTCATGACACGGCGGTTCGACCGTGAGGGCGCGGAAACAAAGCATCATGTGCAGACATTCTGTGCCCTGAAGCATTTCGATTACAACCTGGTCAACAGCTTCAGTTACGAGCAGCTTTTCCAGTGCATGCGGGAGCTTAAACTGACCTATGCCGATGCTGAACAGATGTTCAGAAGGATGGCTTTCAACGTCGTTGCAAGGAACTGTGATGATCACACAAAGAACTTTTCATTCCTGCTGAAGCATGGGGGCAGATGGGAACTGGCGCCGGCCTATGACCTGTGCCACGCTTACCGGCCGGGCAGCGAGTGGGTCAGCCAGCATTCACTCAGCATCAACGGCAAGCGTAAGGATATTACCAAGGCCGATTTGCTGGTAATTGGCGACTTGATCAGGCTCAGGAAAGCTTCTGAAATCATTGATGAGATAAACGAGACAGTCAACCGGTGGAAGAATTATGCTGACGAGGTTCATGTGTCACCGAAGCTGCGCGACGAAATAGGGAAAACCCTTCTGAACCTCCGGTGATGAATTGCGCCTGTAAGTCTCTCTTTTTCAGTCTTTTCCCAAATGTCGGGTAAATGACGGGCAAAGTACCGTCAAAATATTTTTTGCATTGGGTTTTCAATCGTAATATTGGTGAAGATTCAGAAATCAAGACAATGAAACAACCGGAATTAGGCAGAAAGATCACCCTCCTCAGAAAAGAAAAAGGTCTCACCCAGGAAGAACTTGTAGACAGGTGTAATATAAGTGTACGAACCCTCCAGAGGATAGAAGCCGGCGAGGTCACCCCAAGAAGCTACACAGTAAAAACAATCCTCGCGGCTCTCGATTACGACCTGAGCAGGATATCAGATAAAGACTCAGACAGAAGGAGTTTCGCCGGATGGCTGAAGGATATCTTTCTGATTGATATTGACCCCGACCGGTCAGGCACTTTTATTATTAAACAGCTTAACATTGCGTGGCTGCTCGGCCTGGTCTATTTCATTCTCGGGTTCCTCGAATCTGCGGCAGACTATTTCCGGATGGAAGATGACCGGATGATCTTCAGCATCCCGGTATATGTAACTATCAAGGTGGCTGTCCTGATCACTTACTTTTACTTCCAGCGAGGCTTCATCCTTGTGGGCCACATGTTCAGGAACTACCTACTGAAGATCATGTCATATGTCCTGATCTTTGGCATCTTCCTTATAATAGCATATGATATTGCTTCACTGTTCTATGAATCCGTTGAGCGGGAATACATACTGGGAGCCCAGGCACTGACTTTCGGAGGGATACTGATCCTTTACGGGATCTCGCTGATCAAGCTTCAGAGATCATTCGGGCATGTTCCGGTTATCGCAGGTATCTTTGAGATTGCCGCAGGCTTCTTCTTCCTGACAATCATACTGTCATTCATCGGATATATAATGCTTATCCCGGCCGAACTGCTGGAGATTGTGATCCTCTTTAAGGCAGTCGAAATCATTAAATCGAAGCAGCCGGTGAACGGGGCGATGACATCGTAAGGCGCGTGCTGGCACTGAAGGCCGCTACTGATCCTGATAATGCAATACTGCAGTCCCCCTCGGCACCGGACAGGTCCCCTGAATTGGTTGACAAAATAAGAGCTACCTTTGTGAACCCACAGGTCAGTATCGGTAATACTCTGTCCTGGTGCAGTTATTATGAGAAAGATCTGTCTGCTTGCTTCACTCCTGCTGCTGGCCATCCGGCCGGGGAAAGCACAGAACATAACCATACAGGTAAATGCGAACGAAGGACGCATGACTGTTTCGCCATACATCTACGGCCGGAACAATAACCTCTCCGATGACCCAGCAAAACCCACCACCGAAGCAAATATCAACCTGTATAAAGAGGCCGGACTTCGCTTTGCGCGCGAAAACGGAGGAAACAACGCCACCAAATACAACTGGCGGAGGAAGCTGGGAAGTCACCCCGACTGGTACAACAATGTCTATGGCCATAACTGGGATTTCGCATCGCAGGATATACAGACACGGATGCCGGGACTGCAGGTCATGTGGGCTTTCCAGCTGATAGGGAAAGCTGCGGGCAACAGGAACAACAACTTCAACGACTGGTCGTACAACGGATCGAACTGGTGGAGCGGCGTTGGCCAGAATCTGGCCGGGGGCGGCCAGGTGAATCCTGCCGGCGGCTCCCAGGCACTTGTGAACGGAAACCCTGATCTCTACCTGGTCAACTGGACCGCCGATTCAACCACGGATGTTCTTAATCACTGGTTCGGAACGGGAGGTCTGAGCCTGGATAAGAATCAGTTCACTTACTGGAGCATGGATAATGAGCCGGAGATATGGAACGGTACCCATGACGATGTGATGCCTTCACTCCTGTCTGCCTCGGCTTTCATGGATTCATATTTCGCCGTGGCGAAGAAAGCCCGCGAGAGGTTTCCTGAGATCAGGCTTACAGGCCCGGTCCCTGCCAACGAATGGCAGTGGTACAAATGGGGTAATGAAGCGCTGACCCTCGGCGGAAAGTATTATTGCTGGCTCGAATACTTTATAAAACGTGTTGCCGACGAACAGAAAGCAACAGGAATACGCCTCCTTGATGTGCTCGACGTCCACTGGTACCCGTCGGAATCATCGAATGCCGACCTTGTACAGCTTCACCGTGTATTCTATGACGAGACTTACGTGTACCCCGGCGCCAACGGTGTGAAAACGATCAACGGCGGCTGGGACGGAGCACAGACCAAAGAGTACATTTTCAAGAGGATAAACGGCTGGCTGAACACTCATTTCGGCGAGAATCACGGCATAACTATTGCTCTGACTGAAAACGATATAAGCTCATCAAACCCGAATATTGTTTCAGTGGTTTACGCCTCCATGCTTGGCACATTTGCCGATAACGGTGTGGAAATATTTACTCCGTGGTCATGGAAGACCGGGATGTGGGAGACGCTGCACCTCTTCAGCCGCTATGCGAAAAGTACCAGGGTCAGAACCACCTCAACAGGCGAGTCAACCGTCTCAGGCTACAGCACCGTCAACAGCAGCAATGATTCACTGACGGTCATCCTTGTCAACCGTGATCTGAGTGCATCGCGGACGGTAACGGTAAACCTTGCCGGCTTTACTGTCCCCAATGGCAGCTACAATATCCTCGAGCTGTCCGCTCTGCCCTCGACCGAGACATTCGTTTCGCACACCACAAACGCCATAAAAAGCAAGACAGTAGCAGTTTCCGGCAACTCGTTCACACTCACCCTGCCGTCCCTGTCAACCACTGCAGTGATACTTGCCGGAACCGGAACAGGCATTGAAGAGAATCAGCCGGAATCGGGTGATTCGAACACGTTAAGGGCCTACCCTAACCCGACATCGGGAAAATTCACGATTCACCTCGATGAACAGGTGCCGGGGGACCTGACCCTGAAGTTCACCAACCTGACAGGGAACATGGTGCTGACCCTGAAAGCTGGAAACGACTCGGAAATCGACCTGTCACAAACGACTCTTGACGGCGGCATGTACGTCGTAACAGCTGAAAATGAAGGCCGCTGCTGGCGCACCAAGCTGATTTATGAACGGGGCAAATAATTAAGCTTCTCCATCATCCTGTGTAAGAACCATTTAGAAAAATTCTTAAAGATTTATCAAAAATAATGTCTTATTTTCTTGACATCGTGTATATTTTATTTATCTTTGTGTCGTTATACTTTTACTCATAGTATATAATAACAGACACGTGGAGGTATTAAAATGGGACACCATGAAAAACAATCAATCGTATCAATCATCGGCTCAGTGCTGGTGATCGGATTCTACTCGCTCTATGTTTACAGGAATTACATCCAGGCAGATATGGAGCTGCTGAACGATTTTCAGTTCTGGGGGAAATCGTTTCTTTACCTTATACCGGTGGCAATAGTTGTACAGATAGTGATCCAGATCCTTTTTGCCATTGCAAACCGCATAATCACCCAGGAAGATTTACCCGACATCACCGACGAGCGGGATAAGCTGATTGAACTGAAATGCATCCGGATCTCGCACTGGATCTTTATACTGGGATTTATGCTGGCGATGGGATCGCTGGCCGCGGGAATGAAACCATATGTGATGTTTCTTACCCTTATCTCATCAGGATTCCTGGCCACCCTGGCATCCGAGATTGCAAAGATCATTTATTACAGAATGGGGGCGTGATATGAAAGAGGAAAAGATAATGATCAGCAACAACATCCGCAGGCTACGATTCTTTGCGAATGAGATGACACAGCAGGAGCTGGCTGACAAAACAGGGGTTACACGCCAGACAATTGTGGCAATCGAGAACGGAAAGTACTTCCCCTCGCTGGAACTGGCATTCCGCATTGCTTACACCTTCAGCGTTCAGTTATCCGACGTTTTTGCATATTTCCCGGAGAATGACCCGGTGCATAAAAAAGTAATTGCCAAACAGTCAAAAAAAGAAAAACAGTAAAATGAAAGCAATAATATATACAGAGTATGGAGAACCGGATGTCCTTCATCTGCAGGAATTGGCAAAACCCGACCCTAAAAGCAACGAGGTACTTGTCAGGGTTCATGCTGTCTCGGTAAATTACGGGGATATTATAGCCCGTAAAATCAGGAACCTGCCGGCAGGTGAGTTCAATATGCTGTCATTGTTCAGGGTAATGGCGCGGTTTGGCTTTGGCTACAGCAAGCCCAAAAGACAGATCCTGGGAAACACATTTGCCGGGGAGGTTGAGACTGCGGGCAGCACCGTGAAAAAATTCAAAGCAGGCGACCAGGTTTTCGGCTATACAGGCGAGACCATGGGCGCATATGCCGAATACCTCTGTATCCCGGAAGACGGCATCATTGATGCGAAACCTTCGCATCTGACATATGAGGAGGCTTCGGTAGTCCCTTACGGAGCGACAATGGCGCTCTGTTTACTGAGGAAGGTGAATATTCAGAAAGACTGGAAGGTGCTGGTTATCGGTGCCTCCGGGGCGATCGGTTCGGCAGCCGTACAGCTGGCCGCACATCATTTCGGGGCTGAGGTCACGGGTGTTTGCAGCACTCAGGGAATTGAATACGTAAAGAGCCTGGGAGCAGTCAGGGTCATTGATTATAAAAAAGACGACTTTGCGAAAAGCGGGGAGTCATATGACCTCATCATCGACATCCTGGGGAAAGGATCCTTTTCAGGATACAGGGGATCACTGAGGCAAAAAGGGATTTACATGCCGGTAAGCTTCAAGACCGGGAAACTGCTTCAGATGCTATGCACGTCTGTTAGCGGAGGGAAAAGGGTCATTTGCGCGCTTGCAACTCCAAAACAGGAGGACCTTGAATTGATAAGGGAATTCCTTGAAGGCCGGAAGCTCAGGCCTGTAATTGATCAGAGTTTCCCCCTTGAAAAGGCAGCCGAAGCCCACAGGTATGTTGAAGCCGGGAACAAAAAGGGCAGTGTGGTTCTGACAGTTTAGTACAATTGCCGGTACAGGAAATTTAACCTTATAAATTCGCAAATCCGCCAGCCGGCGGACACAGTCGCAAATCGCAAATCGCAATTCCCGGGTCCTGTCAGAACAACAGCGAGAGACAGGTAAGGCCGCCGTCCATCTTCCTGAATTCTGACATATCAAGCTCGATAATGTTGTAGCCGAGCTCAAGTATCTTCTTCCTTGATTTTGGGAATCCTTTCGCAACAAGAAGAAAATCATTGACCCGCAGACAATTGGCCGAATAATATTCTTCAGGTTCAGGGATGATTGTATTTGCCGGTTGAGCGACCTGCGAAAACACCGGGGTGGAAATGAAGCTTCCGTCTCCAAGGTATGCGATGTCCGATTTCAGGTGCAGTCCTGCCTCCACACTAATAAATGAAGTAGTGAAACCATATCTTGAAAGGATTGCTGCCAGCTGGCTGGCTCCTTCTGCATTCGTCCTTTCGGAAATGCCGATGAAGTAATGGTTCTCAGCGCGCAGCACGTCTCCCCCCTCGAGGGTGCCAGGCTCTGAGATTGACTCAATGGGTCCGGACACGGCCAGGACCTGTGCTATCTCCTCCTCCTCGCCCCTTCTTGTGTCAGCCCCAGGTCTGGATATGACTTTCACCTTGCTGTTGACAACAGCCGTATCCTCAACAAAACAGCCATCGGGGTATCTTTCGTCGGCATCCAGGACTGTTAGTTCCACACCGCATTTTATAAGCGCTTTGCAGTACGCAGCATGCTGTTCGAGGGCTTTGCCAGAATCCGGCTTTCCCATGTTTGATGTTGTAATCCCGCTGGCAAAATTCCTGCCCGGCCTCCTGACTATTGCTTTTGTATACACTTTATTACAGGATTGGATTATTATACGTATCGATTACCTCAAGTATAGGTAATTTACGGCTAATATCAAACTCGCTGATTTTTTGTTTCGTCTATTTTGTTTGTTTCGTTTATTTTGTTTAAATTTACAAATAGACAAAAACGAGCACACAATGAAATCATTTGATAATAGGAAACCAACTCCCAAAGAACAACTCGCCGCAAGAGAGTCATACGAATCACTTGTCTCATCTATAGGATTACTGCAGACCGATTTACCTGTGATTGAGATTGCAGAAACAGGCAGGAAAATCAGGATTCCTGTCAGTGTTTTGAGACTATTGATCCAAATACTGAAAGAAATCAGCCAGGGCAATCCGGTTACCGTAGTCCCGGAAGCAACCGAAATAACAACACAGGCAGCATCGGAAGTGTTAGGTTGTTCAAGGCCTCATGTCGTTCGCCTGCTTGAGGAGGGAAAGATTCCTTACACGAAAGTGGGCAAACACCGGAGGATAAGATATGATGACTTAATGTCATTCAAAAAGAAAATGAAGGTTTCTCAGAAAAAGAAATTGCAGGATCTGATGAAACTTGATGAAGAATCAGGATTATATAAAACACAATAACTCTATAAGGTAACACAAGAAAGAAGCAGCCAGGTTGTAGAAAAAAGAAACGCTCCTTTCAGAGCGTCAGGTCAAAGATGCTATCATTAACGATGTTCATGCAATACAAAGTTAAGAAATTATAAATGATGGATAGATTTTAAGTAAGTATTGCTCCACTTGGTTTATATTTTTGAGTATATTTGTACTATGAGTACAGATAGATCGACTAAAATAAACAAATTGCTCCGGAAGCTACCCTCCGGATCCTTGTTTTTTTCATCGTGGATGAGAGATAACGGCATCTCTTATGAACTGCAGCGAAAGTACCGTGAATCCGAATGGCTGAAACCTGTCGCATCAGGTGTGATGGTCCGAACCGGTGAGAAACCAACAATATTCGGGGCTGTCTCGTCGCTGAATAAACAAACAGGCAAGCACTTTTATATCGGGGGCTTATCTGCATTGGAGTTGGCGGGTTTCGCTCATTATATTCCAATGGGG
>Ga0209606_1003980_pt1 | contig 14215 bp, 13 predicted proteins | sample AD_UKC057_MetaG_FD_184412 | JGI IMG/M metagenome (GOLD analysis project Ga0209606, IMG submission 184412) | Active sludge microbial communities of municipal wastewater-treating anaerobic digesters from USA - AD_UKC057_MetaG (SPAdes) (version 2) | ecosystem: Engineered > Bioreactor > Anaerobic >...
CAAATCCGTGATAACTGAGATATTAAATTCTCTGCCCGAAATGAATTTTTCCGCGAAAATATCATTACCGAGAACTGCCCGTTTCTTTTCAAATAATTCAACCGCCGTTTCATGGGAGTCAAAAACAAATACCGACTCGTCATCTATTCCGATTGAAGCATGTTCCCAATATGATTTAATTATATAACGGCATCCGTCAGGAAGAGCTTTTTTAATTGCCGAATAGTCCATCCACTCAGCAGTAGGTATTCCTGCCGAACGCATAATTTTCTTGGACGCGAGCTTATTTGATGTAATAAATAATGTCTCAGATGAATTTCCGGTATAGGAAATCTTCATCGAATCAAAAAGAACAGGCGCATAATGAATAAAAATACCCCTTCCCTCAATGGATTCCACAAGATTGAAAATGAAATCGAACCGCTCACGCATAAGATTTTCTCTTACTGAAGGGATATCGAGAGAAAAAGGAAGAATCGAACTTTCAATTGAAAGAGAAGCAAGTGCCGCAGAAACATTTTCTATCTGCTCAAAGGTATCAGCTACATCAGGATTGTCGAAAGAATCGGCCGAATCGTGAACTATCAAAGCTTTCATCGGTTCACCTTTCTTGAAATAGCCGAATTAATAATTTTCGATATAAGTTCATTATACGAAATGCCGTTCATACGGCAAATTATAGGAAGATCAGAATCATCAGGATTCAATCCGGCAAGCGGATTCACTTCAATAAAATTCGGTCTGCCCGACGCGTCGCATCTGATGTCGATGCGTCCTCCGTCGCGGCATTCAAGAGCGCGCCATGCGTCAAGAGCAAGCGAATAGACTTTCTGCTCAATGGGATCTTTTATAAGAGAATATCTTATATTGCTTTTATAATTAGCCTTGTTCTCATAGGAATATGATTCTTCCACACCTTTTTCAAAAAGAATTTCCATTCCGCCGATAACTTCGGCATTTTTACCGGTGCCGGTTATACCTACGGTAAATTCCCTTCCCGGAAGATATTCTTCAACAAGTACCGGCTGGTTGAATTTTTCTAGAAGAAACGCAACCGCCCTTTCAAGCTGTTCCCTGTCTTCAATGAAAGAAGCCGATCCAATCCCTTTTCCGGTACCTTCCGCAACAGGTTTTGCAAACAGCGGATAATGAAGGTGCATTTTTTCAAGATCTGTTATATCATAAACGCAGATAAAATCTGCTGTCGGAATACGCGAATCACGTATAACTTTTTTGGTAAGCGCTTTATGAAGCGTTAAAGCCAGAATAACCGTATCCGAAAATACATAATCCACGCGGTAAGCATCGAGAAGAGCCGGAATCTGCGCTTCACGTCCAGCGCCGTACATTCCTTCAGCTATATTAAAAACCATATCGGCAGTTTTTCCGGCTGAGAGAAATTCAACCAGTGCGAATAAATTTCCAATGCGCTCGGTTTTAAAATCTGCTTCTTTAATAGCCGATTCTATCGCATATATAGTATCCTCTTTATCAAACTCGGCTGTCTCTTCATCGCTGTAGCCAAGCTTGCGGTAATCATCTCTGAGGTCATAAGTTAATCCGAATTTCATCACAACTCCAATCAATAAGTATTACGATACTTCAAGCGCGTATTAATTCTTCAAGCTAATTTTAAAACTATCTTGACTTTTATCTTTATCCGGATATTTATAAAACAGGGTTATCCAAATGCTTGAAAATCTGCTCTCACCCGAAGACTGCAGCAAATGCCCCGACAAATGCTGCAAATTTACCGATCCGTCGCACCTGCCTATTCTCACAGAAACAGAATTTAAAAATATACATAAAGACGGAATCGCATATAATCAATTAGGGAATCTCTTTCAATTAAAATCTTCTGAAATAAATTCTGAAGGTAAAACAGTATGTCCGTTTCTTGTTGAAAACAAAGGATGCGAACTTAAACATCATCCGTTTGAATGCGAGATCTGGCCGTTTTACGTAATGCGTTTTTCCGGCAATGTAGTCATTGCCGTTTCGCCCAACTGTCCGGCAGTCAACGGAAAACGTTTTGAAGATATACAAAAAACCGTTAACGACGGACTTTCCGACTGCATACTCGGAATGATTAAAGAATATCCCGGATTGATTGAAGATTATTATGACAACGCAGTTATAATAAAAGTAATCGGTGAAGAAACCGTAACTGAAGGAAAGAAAATATTTCTTCCTAAAGAATAAAATAATTCCATCATCAACTTTTACTTTTTCACAATACCGATGTTATCAATATCATTATCATCAATTTCATCAGAATAAACATCAAGAAACGGCTGCTCTTTTTTAATTCTTTCTTCAATGCTCATTCTGCCAACAGCATCCTCTCCGTATTTATTGAGAAAATCTCTCCGGCCTAATTGATGAATCAATTCATCAATAAAACACATATCATCATAATTAGAAATGTAATCAGTCAATTCATCTTCAAAAGCTTTAGTTGCATAATAACATCCGTCTTCTTTAGATTTTTCGATACAGTTATCAAGCTGAAAATCCTTATAAAACGAATAGATATACTGCTCAATCTCATCAAACTCTTTTACTCTTTCATCATAATCCCGCGGTCCGTTGACCATAAACTCGCCTAAAAAAACAAGCTTCAAAAGACTCCGGTATTGCTTATTCGTCAGATTAATTTTCATAAAATTCTTCACTCCAAAATCATAAGGTTACATAGAACAATATTGTTTTTCAATATCAAATTTTTTTTAATAAAGTTAGCACAAACATCACAATACTGCAAATATAAAAGACAATAGATATATTATTATTGATTTGTCCATTAGTTTTGATATAATCATAAAGCATAAATCTCATTAAAAGGATAGATTATGTCAGAGCGGATTAATCAGAAGCCGGCAAAGTTTTTTTCAAAGATATCGCTCCAGAACAGCATAATTATCAGCAGCACAATTTCTGTCATGATTCCCTTTGCATTTGCAGCAGTTTTTCTATACAATAAACTTTCGAATGATCTCGTAAACCAGAGCAAAGAAAAATCAGCTCTCATCGCAAAAGATCTGGCTACACTGGTCGACAACTCACTTTCAAGCGAATTAAAAATAATATCGGCAATTGCCGCCGACAAACATATCGTCAACGAACTTGATTCAGGAGAATATGTCAAACTTGAAGAGAATCTTTCATCAATGTTTAAAGAAATGGGGCATGATTATATTTCATTTTTCATTACAGACAAAAACGGAATTATTAAAGTTGATTTACCTGAAGGAGTACGTATCGGCCTCAATCTTTCAGATAGAAAATATTTTATAGCTGCAAAACAGGGCACGGCAAACGTTAGCGATCCGATATTTATACGCGGTCCTTCAAGTTCGAAGTGGACTGGCATTCCGATGCTGATCACAGCAGCTCCCATAAAGCGCAACAATGAATTTATCGGCATGATTGCGATAACGCATGAATTAAGCGCTATCAGCTCAAAAATGAACAATATAAAACTGGGGAAAACCGGATACCCGTTTATTATCAATGATGAAGGTATGGCCATAATTCATCCGAATCAGGAATTGGTTATGTCCGTTAATATAAACTCTGAACCGGGCATGAATCATATTTCCACCTGGCTGAAAGAAAAGAAACCACTTGCCGGCGATTATACATTCCGAGAAACCGAGAAAATCGCCGGATTCGCACCGCTTAAAACAAAAAACTGGTTCATCATTTTCACACAGAACCGCGACGAAATCATGAAGCCTGTAAACAAGATGCTGATGAGCATAATGTTTATCGCCTTTATTTTTGCCGGCATAGCAGTTATTTCAATAGTATTCTTTTCAAAAAGAATCAGCTCTCCTGTCGAAAAGTTTGTCAGCATACTCCGCCAGTTTATTATCCACACCAATGAATTTGTTCTCGGTATAGGTTCCGACAAAAAAATAATTTTCGCGAATCCTTCGGCGGCAGATTTTTGCGGAAAGACCATCGGCGAACTTATAGGCACAGACCCGGTATTTACCGGAGTAAGCAATACCACCGAAGAGGAAATATGGCAGAAGCTTGACAGCGGAGCGTTATGGACAGGAAAGATTAGTCAGAAAAAAAATGAGCATGACGATACAATATTTGAAATAACAATTATACCGGTAAAAGACAATAAAGGTATTGTATTCGGATACCTCGAATTCGGAAGAGATATTACCAATGATATAATTCAGGAAAAACGTATAAATCAGGCTCAGAAGATCGAAGCTATCGGCACACTCGCAGGCGGAATTGCTCATGACTTCAACAATATTTTGACAGGTATTTACGGATTTATTGATCTGACACTTCTTACACTTGATAAACCTGATGAAGCAAAAAAATATCTGCAGGAACTCGAGAAAGCCGCAAAACGTGCTGGAGATCTTGTAAGTCAGATACTTACTTTCAGCCGCCACACAAAACCCGAATTGCGCGCAGTTATACCGAAAACAATAGCACAAGAAGTAATTAAACTGATTCGCGCAACAACACCCGCAGAAATTTCTATTGAAACCAAACTTGAAAGCGAAACAGCAATAATGGCTGATCCGATACAGATACATCAGGTAATGGTAAATCTCTGTACTAATGCGATACATGCCATAGGAAATAATCACGGAATAATAACAATAGAAATTGACGACATAATTATAGACAGACTCTTTGCGGAAAATCATCCCGGCTGCTATCCCGGAAAACATGTTATAATAAGCATTTCCGACAGCGGATGCGGAATTCAGCCTGAAATTCTGGATCATATTTTTGATCCTTTTTTCACAACAAAAACAAATGGAAAAGGAACCGGTCTCGGATTATCAGTTGCTCATGGAATAATTCATAGTATCGGCGGAATAATAACCGTCTATAGCGAACCAGACAAAGGCACGGCATTCAATATTATCATCCCCGCAGCCGCCAATGCTTTAAATGAACCTGAATCTAATGAAAACGCCCTGCTGCCCGGGACTGAAAGAATTATGTTAGTAGATGATGAACAGGCAATTGTCAAATCATTGTCGAGCATTTTAAGAAGTGCCGGATACAGAATTAAAGAATTTACAGACAGCATGCAGGCAATTGACAATTTTAAATATAATTATTTAAATTATGATATTGTTATTACCGACAATTCAATGCCTAAACTTACCGGAACCGATTTAGCAAAAGAAATCAAACGGTACAATCCGGAAATTCCCGTAATTCTCATGTCCGGCTTTGTAAACAAAAACATAGAAAACAGCGTAAAAGAACTCGGCGTTGACTTGATAGTAAACAAACCGATCAGCGCGGTCAAACTGACGGAATTGATACGAAGATTTTTTGATAATAATGCGAGTAATGTATAAAAAGTTCTTACCGGACTTTTATTGACGGAATAGAAATTGATGATTCGATTTAAAGCAGATACTTATTTCTTATTTCCGGAGAAATGTGTCAGTTGAATACTGTCATTGTGCAAATCATTTAATTTTCCAAAAAGAATTACAATTACTACATTGATAATATTTTCTATTTAACGGTATCGGCAAGAAAAATAAAAGCGATACTAATAACGATAATACCGGACGCGGCTTTTTTGTTGTCTCAATATTTATACATCCGCATTTTGGACATTTCTTTTCTCTGTTTTTTGTATAAACCTGACTATTAGTTGTTGTTTGATTTTTCAGGAATTCTTCAGTTATAATTTTTTTTGCCATCTCAAAATCATTATCATCAACACTAATTTTAGTTCCGCCAATCGCAATAGCATAATGAGGTAAAATACTCGACATGCATTCATCAGAAATAAAATATTCTATATTTTTATTTTCCAAGATACCTTGAACAATGATCAACTCATCAATACTCGAAGACGAAAATACAAATTTCATTTTTCCTCATTACGTTATTTCTTAGTAATATCTGATTCCGCGAATTAAACAAATAAATATACTCTCAACTGCTGACTAAACACCGGCAGTCACACAAAACTTCCTACCACAAAAATTACTGCTGTCAATATTAAAACTTTTAAAACCAAATCATATAACTCAGTAATCAGACCATGAGGTTTTCTTATAAAAATCACAGACATTTATACAATCATATTCTGAAGTACTGCTTTGACACTCGGAAGTGTCTCTTTCACTCTCCGAAGTGTATCATTCACATAATTGAGTGTAGATTTGACATAATCGATTGTCGTTTCGACATAATTGTTTATCTCAAAGACATAATCTATCAAATATATTCTTTTTTTTGCAAACTGAAACAAAATCAGTTATGCGTTTACTGAGCCAAGCGAACAAAACGCGTAATTATATTATAAAATGAATGAATCTGACAAAATCCAAAGTGCGCAAAGCACTTCAAATCAAGATGAATGAAACCTACAATAACTAAAACATCTGCAGAAGGCAGATACCAAATAAGCTGAGCTTTCGCAATCCTCCGAAGGAGGTGCGAAAGTTCTGTCGCGAAAAGCCCCGCGCAGCGGAGCCCTTTTCCAATCGTACACGGATGTACGTAAGTCCGAGTGCCCACGGATGGATTAGCGCTCGGATAACGTCCATTTCTTTTGGGCGATCAAAAGAAATGGACAAAACCGAGTAAAGGGCGTGAAACGCCCTTTGATATTATTGCATAATCTATGCGAACAAGGATTCCAAAGGCGAGGCCTTTGGAAAACCCTGCGTAGCATTATTTTTATTTCTTCCCGAAAATTCCTTTAACAGTTTCAAGAATATCAGGCGGAATCATTATAAACTTCGCATTCTGAGATTCACTTATCCTGGTGAGACCTTTTACATATTCCTGACCGATCAAATAAACAAGAGGATCTCCGCCCGTAGATTTAAGCGATTCAGAAACCATTCTTACAGCATTTGCTTCGGCTTCCGCAAGTCTCTCACGCGCCTCAGCGTCTCTCATCGCCGATTCCTTTCTCGCTTCTGCTTCAAGAATCTGCGCAAGCTTCACACCCTGAGCTTCTTTTTCAGCTGCTTCTTTTTTGGCTTCCGCCTCAAGAACACGTGCGCGTCTTTCTCGTTCGGCTTTAAGCTGAAGCGCCATTGCCTTTGCAAGTTCTGCCGGAGGTGCAATATCTTTAAGTTCAACACGGGTAATCTTGGTTCCCCATGAATCGGTTGCATCATCAAGAACAACAAGAAGTTCCTTGTTGATTTTTTCACGCAATGAAAGCGATTCATCAAGAGTCATCTTACCCATAATCGAACGCAGTGTAGTCTGAGCAAGATTCATAATCGCCCATTCAAGATTCTGAATCCCGTAAAATGATTTATACGGATCCATGACCTTGAAGTAAACAACACCGTCAACTTCAAGTATCGCATTATCAGAAGTGATTATTCCCTGACGGGGCATATCAAGCACGCGTTCACGGATATCCACTTTCTTGGATATTTTAGAAAGAAGCGGATTGATTAGATTGAGTCCCGGATTTAAAGTAGCCACATATTTTCCAAGTCTTTCCACAACCCAGTTTTCAGCCTGCGGAACTACACGGACACATTTAAAGAAAATAACAAGAGCAAAAAAACCAAGCGCTACAATAAGAATTTTTTCCATCATTTACCTCCATTTATTTTTTTTACAAGAAGCTTGATTCCGCGGGATTCAAGAACTTCAATCTCCGAACCTTCCGGAATCGATTCTTCAGATTCAGCCTTCCAGATTTTCAGGCTGTGATAAACTGAATACAATTCAACTTCACCTGAACGGTGAGGCTCAATAGAAGTTTTCGCAATTCCGCGCAGATTCAACAATGTCGGATCACGCGATTCTTCGGTTAAATTTTTGCCGAAATGCTTTTTAAAGTACAGATGCCAAAGAAGCAGAAAGAGAAGAGATGAGCACAGAAATATTATCCATGGAAACGTTCCGTCCGACGGTACACCTGCAAACACGCAGATTGAGGTAATCACAGCACCGAGACCGAACCAGAAGATAACAAATCCCGGAACAAGAATTTCAAGCGCGATAATAATAAGCCCGGCTGCAAGCCAGAGCAAAGCTGGAGAAGGCATAACACACTCCATTTATAAGATTCTTTATTTTAATAAACTACACCGATTTATCAAGAAAAAAACATACTATAACATCCAAATGCTTTTGGCTCAAACTATGTATTTCGATTATTCATTACTACAATACTCTTAATTTCGAAAAAAGAGAAGCGGCAGCAGACTCAAAGCACTTGATGAGCTCTTTATCGAGAGCATCATGATCGTATCCTTCATATTTTTTTTCTATTTTAATATCTGATTTAGCAGTTTCGACAGTCTTCCATAACAACTTTGAATTTTTACCGTAAATAGAACATGTGAAAACAACTGCCGCACTTATCGGACGCGGATATTTAAATCCTACGCTCTTTTCTTCTTTCATAAACTGTATGTCGATGACAGCAAAACCTGAAACTCCAAGCTCATCACACAGAGAACTCATTAGATCGGAATTACTATAGTTTATTCTGCCGAAACCTTCAGGATAATAAATATTATTTTCGTCCGAAGACTCGTTTCTTGAAGATGATGTATATTTTTTATTATTAATTACATTTTCGAAGGGGATCAGCTTAATCTTCGAAGATGCAAAACCGTTTTCAATAACAGGAAGCGCACGGGCAATTAAAGTGGAAACAGGATGAGGTAAAAGCCTCTCATCCGCGCGGGTCATCTCAAGCGGACTTTCTCCTCCGATTGTTTTTCCGAGCGTCTTATATGTTCCAATTGCATTGTCTTCTTCATCACGGCTTGAAGGATCATTGTATGTCACATGATAATTAGAAGATATAGATACAAGAGCGTATTTGTCTCCTTCTTTTATCTGAATATTTCTTCCGCCGAATGCACACACAGAAAAAAGAATACAAAACACTGACGCAAATATATATTTATTCATAAAACACCTCAAAATAAAAATTGCTGAATTGATACTATCAACTCAGCAATTCGCTTCAAGACTTTTTTATATTATTTTCACTGATACAGAATCAGTCCCGGCTGAGGCGATAATGCCAGAACATCTTCAGGCTTCATTATCGGACGGTCGAAATGTACGCCGCGCTTGTTAGAATAATGCATCCAAAGCTTAAATGCCTTGTAGGGTATATTGACGACTTTAGCATTGCGTTCATGAGTTGCGATTTTTATGCCGGGCTTTCCCCAGCCGGATGTTGAATGAACAAGCATCACAGGATCATAGTCCGCTTTCACTTTTGTAATATTTCGCACCATTTTTTTATGAAACTGATGAAACACAAGCTGACGTTTTCCCTTGATATTATTAATCAGCATATAATCCTGCATGGTTTTCTGAGCCGCGTTAAGCTCATCAGCAGAAATTGAACCGATTTCTTTCATAGGACGGCGGGTTCGCCATTCTACATCGATAGCCAGATGAACATTAGAATACTTTAAGAAAGGCAGAATGCGCTGAACTGCGTCAGTCACCTTATATTTTCCTATCTGATGATCTATATAAACAAGAAAACCGTTATCATAGGCGAACTTAATATAAGATTCGACAACATCATCCTTAACGAAATTAATTTCTCCCAAAGGCTGGCACGTCCCGTAAACTATGTATATAGCCGGAATGACGCCCTTATCTCCGTTTACTTTATCATATTCTGCGGCTTTTTGCTTCAGCATCTCGGCAAGTTTTTCCTTCGAAAAGCGTCCGAGAACTCCCATTACTTTCGAATTGGGATTTCCGTAAAAACCGACTACATGATTTTTTTCAAATAGATCCGAAGCTGTAAACTTATCATCAGCAGACGGAATCTCGATTTCTTTATCCGCTGTTTCAATAGAATCAAAGGATTCTCCATTCACTGCAACAGCCGTTAAAATTAAAACAAATGCAATTAATACTTTTTTCATTTTCTCATCCTGTTATTATTTACGGATGATTTAAGTATAAGATTCAGAAAATAATTCTATTTATTAGAAAAAACAATTCATGGTAAAGAAATATCAATCTATCAATTTTTCAAACATGGATTTATCAGCATTCCATTTCAGTTTAATACTATTCCGCTTTAAACTTTTTAGAAAAATTCCGACTTCTTTCACAACTTGTTTGTCATTTCTATATTTTTCAACAGAAGAATCATAATCAGGATATTCAGATCCTAATGGATCATTTGTCACAATTTCATTTAAAAATGGCTTGTTAATGTAAACTTTAACCGTAGTTCCGTTGTATGGTACTTCATAACTGAAATCAACAATTTCTTCAACAGTTTTATTGACAGGTACATTATTATCAGCCAGAAAATCACGGCAGTTAACAGGTGGAAAACATTTTTCACGGACATTAATCCATCCCGACAGACGAGTCGGAATCAAAAACTCAAAATTCCTTCCTTTATAATTATCACCGCCGATCATAACAAACGGCCGTCTTGATGAATCAAAAAAACAAGTTATCAATTCGTAAGTGCCATGGCAATTGCATCCGTTTAAGATACTGATATAACCATTTTTTCTGTCAATTTCAGCATATCCAGGATAATTATCTTTATCTGTACTTGCAATTGAAGCTAAAGTTTCAGTTTCACCGTCGGAAGTCCGGATAATTCTGAAGGGACTTTTTTTTGACTGAAGAATACTATTATAATAAAACACTATGTCTTTCGATTTAAATTCTTCATCAACAGTCATTTTTAATATTTCATTTAAATCTGCTGCATTGGTTAATTCAAAAAAAATACTGAGTAAAGATACGCAAAAGATAATCAAAATACTGATAATTTTTTTATTCAAAATTACTCCCCCTAATAGATTTGATTCTAAAAAAGCAAAATTATTTGTTTTATATTAAATTATCTGAGGTACTTACGCGGATTTATAGTGTTGCCGTTTTGGATGATTTCGAAATGAAGATGCGGTCCTGAAGAAAGCCCGGAGTTTCCGCTCTGCGCAATTCCCTGACCCTGTTTTACATACTGACCGCGTCTCACGTAGATGCGTGAAAGATGACCGTAAAGAGTTTTATGTCCGCCTGGGTGCGCAATGACAACCGCGTTCCCGTATCCGCCCATCCAGCCGGCGTACGTAACCTTACCGTACTTTGAAGCCCTGACCGGAGCAAATGAAGTACCTATATCAATTCCGCTGTGAAAGTGTCTTCCTCCGCGGATAGGATGCACTCGCCAGCCGAAACTGCTGGTAATACGGCGGCTCGAAACAGGCCACATGAATGCAGATATTATGTTTTGAGGTTTAGCATCAGGAATAAAAATTTCTGTACCGGCATTAAGAACGGCTGTATGAGTAAGATTATTCTCTGCAGCTATTTTATCAGCTTTTACTTTGTAATTCGCCGCTATCCTCTGTATGGTATCGCCTTTTCTTATTTTATATACTATTCCGTCCTTATTAGGGATATTCAATACCTGACCGGCATGAATAATATCATAAGACGGCAGTTTATTTGAACCGCATATAGTATCAACTGAAACACCGTATTCTTTAGCGATCTCGCCGAGAGTATCCCCCTCTTTAACCTTATATTGAGATATTTTTAAAGTGGAAGAATCTTCAGGATCGGAATAATTTGTTTCTTCTGAATATATGATGGAGTCTTTAAGTTTTTCGTCTTCTTCCTGAACGATATGAGTATCATCTTTAGACATATAGACAATTGAAGCAGCAAGAGAAGCCATGGACATAAAAAAGACTCCGGCCGCAACTGCCAAAGTCTTTTTCCAATGAAAAACAAATGGTGAACTAATGCGTTTTACTTTAACATTTCTCGCAGTATATATAACGAGGATTAAATTATCCTCGAAGCGGGAAAATGAAATTTTTCTTAAGCCGAATATTTTGATCTGAAATTCTTTCATTTTGTTAACGATACTTTCTTATTATCGTCAAAAAGTCCAGAACTATTTACTTTCCTTGGCAGAAACACCTGAATAGTTGTCTTCTATGAATTTTTCCACATCACGCTTGTGAGCGCCTGTAATACATGTATTTCCCTTGAATACAACACCCTTCATGATGTTTATGCTCGGAGCGTAAATGTCACCGAGAACCTTTGCTGTTTCGAGAAGACGGACTTCTTCGCGCGCAGTGATATTTCCAACGACCACACCGGCAACAACCACCGACCTCGCCTCTATATTTGTCTTTACTTTCCCGGATTCGCCGACAACCAGCTCATCATCGGTCTTAATTTCTCCCTCAAATTTTCCGTCAATTTTAAGAGAACCGCTTATGTAAAACTTGCCCTCGAAAACCGAGCCTTCGCCGATTGTACTGTTGAGAAGATCATTTCTTGCCATAAAATTCCTCAATATAAATAGAGTGTTGAATCATCCGTCTTTTCAATCCGTCCGATCGAGATATAACCGACTTCCCTTGAAGCGAAAATCAATTCAATTATTCTCTCTATATCACTGCCCTTTACTTTGTCAATAAAATGACAAACTTCTTCAAAAGAATACTTCCGCCCGAAAGTCATTTCTTCAAGTGCGTTATGCCCCATTTTGACTTCTACGCTTTCCATGCTCAGAGCCAGACTTCCCTTCAAATAGCTTTTCGCGTCCGAAAGTTCATCTTCACTCACCCCTTTTTCGCGCAAAAGGCGGCATTCATCAAGGATCAATGATCTGGCTTTTTCAAACTTCTCAGGAGAAGCACTGCAATAAACTCCAAAAAGACCGTTATCAGAATATGAACTGTGAAAACTGAATACTGAATAACATAGTCCTTCCCTTTCGCGGATATTCTGAAACAATCTGCTGGAAGAGCTGCCGCCGAAGATAGTACTTAAAAGAAATAGAGAATAACGGTCTTCATGAGTCTTGGGCAAACCGTCAAAACCCAGCGCGAAATGAACCTGTTCAATTTCACGCTCAATATGCTTTCTGTATATTCTTTCATAAGAAAAATTCTGTTTCGTTAATACCGAAGAGCTTTTTGATTCCGAAAAATATTTTTTGATCAATCGTTCAGTTTCAGAAACGTCAAAATTACCTGCAATGGAAACTATTGCCTTATCAGCGCGGTATTCTCTTTCATAAAATTTCACGAGCTTATCACGTGTAATAGAAGCGATGCTTTCGCGCGTGCCGAGTATATTATGAGCCAGAGGATGTCCGGCGAACATGCTTTCTGTGAATGTATCAAGAACATGCTCATCGGCATAATCTTCATACATTCTAATTTCTTCAAGAATTATGCCTTTCTCTTTTTCTATATCATTTTCTAGAAAAAGAGAGCTATAGAACATATCCGAAAGAAGTTCGAGACTCATCTCTAAATGATCTGCAATGATATTAATATAATAGCATGTGTATTCTTTATTAGTAGCGCCGTTATGCTGACCGCCTACGCGGTCAACCATACGCGCCATATCCTGAGCGGAATATTTGGCCGTGCCTTTAAAGAGCATGTGTTCAAGAAAATGAGCATAGCCGCATTCATCGGCGTTCTCATCTCTTGAACCTGTTCTCAGCCACAGCCCGCTTGATACGGAAACAACACCGTCTACTTTTTGAAGTAAAACAGTGATTCCGTTAGGTAAGGTAAATTTCCGGAACAATTATTCAGTCTCCGCTTCTGGTGCAGGCATAGCATCTTTTCTCGAAAGATCAAGTCTTCCGGTCTTATCGATATTAAGAACTTTAACTTTTACAGAGTCGCCGATATTAACTATATCTGTAACATTAGCAACACGCTTATGATCAAGTTTGGAAATATGAAGAAGACCTTCTTTTCCCGGAAGAACTTCAACAAAAGCGCCGTACTCCATAACACGTTTTACAACGCCGTCATAAATCTTTCCGGCTTCGACTTCCGCAACCGAAAGCTGAACCATACGGACAGCCTTTTCAAGAGATGCCAGGTCAATCGCATAAACAGAAACTTCTCCGTCTTCTGCAACATTAACATCAGCACCGGTAGATTCAACAATGCCTCTGATATTTTTTCCGCCAGGCCCGATGAGCCCGCCGATTTTATCCTGAGGAATGCTTACTTTCTTAAATCTAGGAGCATAAGGTGAAAGTTCCTTGTTAGGCTCAGATATAACTTCATTCATCTTTCCGAGAATATGAAGTCTTCCTTCTTTTGCCTGGGCAAGAGCTTCTTTCATGATTTCAGGAGTGATTCCCTCTATCTTGATATCAAGCTGGAAAGCCGTGATACCTTCTTTAGTTCCGGCTACTTTAAAATCCATGTCGCCGAGATGA
>Ga0209606_1003997_pt1 | contig 14178 bp, 7 predicted proteins | sample AD_UKC057_MetaG_FD_184412 | JGI IMG/M metagenome (GOLD analysis project Ga0209606, IMG submission 184412) | Active sludge microbial communities of municipal wastewater-treating anaerobic digesters from USA - AD_UKC057_MetaG (SPAdes) (version 2) | ecosystem: Engineered > Bioreactor > Anaerobic >...
AGCCAGGTCTCGTTGGGGTCGAGCTGCCCGTCGGCGTCCGCATCGCCGTCAGTGAAACCATCCGCCGGGGCGATATCGACCGGAGTGATGGTAACCCCGCGGCTGTCGCTGACCGCCACATCACGGATCGCGGTGTTGCCGGGATTGCTCACCTCGTAGCGCCAGAAAACCGGCTGGCCGACGAGAATCGCAGGTCCGGTGGGCGTGTCGGCATCCTCCCCATTGGTTTTCTTTTCGATACGAATGGAGGCGAACCCGCCGAAATAGTGGCTGGGGTCACTGTCGGAGACGCTTTGATCGCCATAGCGGCCGGAGGCCGTGCCGGTGTTGAGATAGGGTCCGGCGATGGCGGAGCCGGAGGCCGTCCAGGTCCAGGTCTCGCCGGGATCGAGGAGTTGGTCAAGGTCGGCGTCGCCATCGTTGTAGCCGTCGGCCGGGGAGGCATCCACCGCAACCGGCGTCACTCCCTGGTCGTCGGTGACGGCGACCTCACCGAGGGGGACATTACCGGGGTTGGTGACGATATAACTCCACTGCACCGCCTGACCCACCGGAATCGCCGGACCGGCGGGCACATCGGCGTCCTCGCCGTTGACCAGTTTTTCGATCTGGATGGCCGGCGCCGGGCCGAAATAGTGCGCCAGATCGTTGTCGCTCACCGGCCGGCTGTAGACGTCCGTGCCGTTGACGGTGCCGACATTGACATATTGACCAGCTGCCGCTGTGCCGGAGGCCTCGAAGGTCCAGCTCTCGCCGGGGTTGAGCAGGCCGTCGCCGTCATCCCCGCTGAGGTAGGCCGGGGTCACGCCGCTCTCCGAATCGCTGACCAGGATATTGGAGATGGCGACATTGCCGGTATTGGTGATCACGTAGCGCCAGGTCACCTCCGCGCCGGGGGGTATTACAGGACCCGGAGGCGCATCAGCATCCTCGCCGTTGGAGTATTTCTTGATCAGAATCCCCGCCTGGCCGCCGAAGTAGTGGCTGGGGTCGGTATCGCTGACGCTCTGGCCGTTGTAGCGGCCGAAGGCCGTGCCGATGTTCTGGTACTGGCCGGCGGCAGCAACCCCGGCCGCCTGGAAAATCCAGATTTCGCCAGGTTCAAGCAGGTTGTCGCCGTCATCCCCGCTGAGATATTCCGGCTGGACTCCGCTCTGATTGTCTGTGACCGTTACCCCGCTCAAGGGTACATCCCCGGGATTGGTGACGGTGTAGCTCCAGGTCACCGCATCGCCAACCGGTACTGAAGGTCCGGCCGGCAGATCAGCATCCATGCCATTGGTCGATTTCTCAAGATGAATATCCGGCACCAGGATGTAAAGTCCCGCATCCCAGCCGAGATCGATCTCGCCCGAAGTGAGGGTGGTCGCTGCTGTGCGTCCGGTGGCGGGATCGGCGTCGGAGTCAAGGCCGTCGTCGCCGCCCTGGTCAACGGCGCTCAAGGCGTAGCCGGCAGGGGCGGTGAATTGCAGATAATAGTCGCCGGGCAGAAGATCAGAAAAGAGGTAGCGCCCGTCGGAGTCGGTGACCGTGCTGCCCGCGAGGGTGCCGCCGGCGGTGTAGATGGCTACGGTTACATTGGGCAAGCCCGGCTCACCGGCGTCCTGGATGCCGTTGCGGTTGAGATCGTTCCAGACCTGGTCGCCGATATCCCCGGCCGGCTGGTTGTAGATAAAGCCGCAGCCATCCGCCGTGAAGGTATTGCCGCTGTTGGTGCCCTGGACCTCGGCACAGTTCTCGGTCACCCCGGCGGCTGCTGTGGCAGTCGGATAGATAGAGAAGGCGATGGTGATGGTCTGGTTGGGATTGAGGGTATAGTTGAGATCCCAAAAGAGGGTCAGCCCGGCGGCAACTGTGCCACTTTGGGCCGGCTCGACCTGCTGGGGGGGATTGCCATTGGAAAAGGAGACCACAGCCGAGCCGGTGACATAGTCCCAGCCCGGCGGCATGAAATCGCGCACCTTGATGCTGCCGACCAGATAGCTGTAGGTGGTCACGGTGAGGGTGAACTCGGCCGGATGACCCACAACGACGGTATCGATGTTGACCCCCTTTTCGATACTTAGAACCTGGTCGACGAACTGCTCGGCCAGGGGGATCAGGGTATAGCCCAGATCGAGGGCCGGGCTGCCGGTGACGGTCGGGTCGCCGCTGATCTCGCCATAATTCATGGCGAGGGTGTCCGGACTCCAGATGCGCGCCCCGGTCATGTCCCGGTCGTTGGGATCGACGATACGCACCACCTGCGGCCGCGAGGCGGTATAGGTGTTGTCCACCGTGCCGTTCTGGTCATAATCGACAAAGATGGTCGATGAATTACGGAAAGGCATAACAAAGACGGCGGAGTAGTTGTTGGTCTTGTTGAGATCCCCCGGGGCCCAACCGACCACATACTGGGTGCGGCAGTACTCCTTGGGGATAAAAATCAGCCCCCAGTCCCAGGAATCATAGCCGGTGCCGGCGATGCCGAAGCCCCAGAAGGTGCTGCTGCCGGTCAGATCAACCCCGTAATTGCGCGGGACATAGTGCCCGGTTTTGAGGGCGAACGAGGCGAGCTGCTTGGCCGCGATCGTAAAGCTGCCCGTGGTGCTGTCGCGGTAGGTGACTGTGATCGGCTGGCTGTTCGGGTTATAGAGATAGAGGTCGGTCCGAGAAGCCGGGGTTGAGCTTCGCGGCGGAAAACTGGTGACGGGGACTGCATAGCGACGTCCCCACAGGGCAGTCGGCAGCCCGGTGAAGCCGTTGATCTGGGAACTGGTGCCGGTCACCTCCAGAGCGGTGAGGAACTGGATCTGGACCGGCCAGGTCGCTGTCACACGCGTGCCCTTGCGGACATTGCGCAGATCGGTGTCGACAGCCGATTGGCCCTTGTTGAGAGTCCCCGAATAGATCACTGCATTATCAGGGCCGTAAATGGTGACTGCGTTGTTGTCCCGCGTTGACTGCACCATCAGGACCACGCGCTCAAAATCCGCAAAGGGCTCGGAACGGTCATTCTGATAGAGGTCTGATCCCACCGGCATTTCAAAAGCGTTCGAAAGGGCCTGGATGGGCAGAATCTCGAACGCGAGGGCCATCACGGTGCCGGGATCCTCGGGCCAGCTGGCGCGGGAGACAAAAGCAGGTCCGCCGATCACCGTGATCCGGTCCCCGCCGTCATAGTAGGTGGAGGTGCCGCGCGGATTGGCCGGGATGTTGCCCGACTCGAAGACCTTGTACTGTCCGGTGTTGAGGGTATAGGTCTCGTCCGGTGTGCCGTAGCCGTTCTCCCAGTGGTCATAGTTGATGATCGTGCCGTCTGTGCTGGCCGTCACGCTGATGACACAGTGCATGGTGTTGCCTACTGCCGGATCATTGTCGAGATAGACGTAATGACTGCGCAGCAGGGCCTCCTGACCTGGTATCAGGTATTCCTGAAAACCCGAAGTCCCGGAATAACCAGGCAGTGCAATGCAAAACAGCCATGCGATGAGAAACAGAATCCCCTTCTCCTTCAAACTTGCCTGATACCTGTTCATTTTACCTCTCTCCTGGTCAGTGACTGTGGCGCGGAGTAAACAGTTCCGGTTGACTGGTTTAATATCTGAAATATTTAATTGACTGATAATATTATCATTACAATAGCTAAACCTTCAATCGAATTCACATAATGCAAGGGGTATGCCAGAAGACAAAAAAAGCCCGGGCCGGTGAAAGAATATTCCTTCACCATAGCCCGGGCTCATGCTACCCGTACGTCAATGGAAATCAGAGCGAAGCGGCGGACCTCCCGGTCACCCGCAGATAGCGGCACTTTTTGATGCAGTAATCGGAGCGCGCCTCGGTCAGCTCATCCCGGCTCTTCTGCAGCAAGGCCTGGGCCTCGAGCAGGTCGGATAGGGCAGTCAGGCCGTTCCGGCGACTCTCCTCATTGACGCGCAGATTTTCCTCCGCCTGAGCAACGGCCTCTTCGCTAAGCAGCACCCGTTTCCAGCCGTCGGTCACTTCCTGCCACGCCTGTTCCATCTCGAGCAGGAGGAGTTCCGCATTGTTCCGGAGTTCGTTCTCCGCGATCTTTTCCCGGAGGCGGCGCTCCTCGAGTTCTGCGCTGCCGCCGATCCAGCCCGAAAGGGGTATCGACAGCGAGCCGTAAACGAGACCCAGAGTGCGCCGCGGTCCTTCATCGAGCTTTACCACCATGGTACGCGCGCCGATGCCGGCCTGCGGCAGCAGTTCGCCCCGTTTCAGCGCTGTCTGCAGCTTCGCCGCCCGGACCGATTTTTCGAGCAGGGCATATTCCTGCCGCTGTTTGAGGACACTCTGCGGATCAACATAGCAGCTCTGGGGCGCGCCGGCTGACGACCAGTCTCCGGCCAGGACCAGGGTCGAATCCCGGGGGATGCCGATCTGCTGGCAGAGCGACATGGCCGCCAGCTTGTGCCCATTCTCGAGCCGGGAGCGGTTGAGACGCACTTCGCTGCGCTTGAGGTTGACCTTGAGCAGATCATTGCGCATGACCAGGCCGGCCGCGAGGGCGGTCCCGACCTCTTCCGCCAGCCGATCGAGAAGGGTCTCATAGCTGCGCAGGGTGGCCCGTTTTTCATCGAGGGAGAGCGTCCGGTAGAAGAGTTCGCTGGTGGCGAGGAGGATTTCATCGCGGGTCATCCGGCTCCGGTCACGCGCGGCATCCCGCCCCAGCGCGGCCAGGCGGCTGCCGTTGACGATCCGTCCGCCGGCATAGAGGGGCTGAATGATGTCCAGGTAACCGACCTGACCTTTGCCGAGCAGGCTGGTCTCTCCCCCGGGGAAGTAGGCGAAACTGGCGGGATGGAGCAGGTTGGCGGGATTGCCGTCATAAACCGGCAGATCTCCGCCGGGGGTTCTCAGTTCGAAGAGCGCCCGGCTGGCGTCGAAATAGAGGCCGCCGGCGCTGATGTCGGGAAAGTAGCGGGTGGCCGCCGCCAGGCGGATCCGCTCCGCCGCCTCCGCTTCGAGCCGGCTGTTCATGATGCCGGCGTTGTTCTCCAGGGCGAGGCGGAGACTCTCTTCGAGAGTGAGAAGGCGCTGGGCGCCGGCCGACTCCGCGAAGAGCAAAACGGCCAGCCCGGCATAAAGGATCGATCGTTTCATGAGTGCACGCTTTCCAGGTTGCGGTGAAAATAGTAATAGAGCACGGGCATGACCAGCAGCGAGAGGGCCAAAGCGAAGACCAGCCCGGAACAGATGGCGGCGGCCGGAGGCCCCCAGAGCGTCGATCCGCTCAGGATCATCGGAATGACGCCAACCGCAGCGGCAGCCGAAGTGAGAAAGATCGGCCGCATCCTGCGCTTGCCGGCGGCCATAGCCGCCTCCTCGGCGGAGAACCCTTCAGCCCGCAGTTCGTCGGCATAGGTGACCAGGATGACGCCATTGCGCACAACGATGCCCATCAGGCCGATCACCCCCACAAAGGCGGTGACACCGAAGGGGTAGCCGGTGAGGAATACCCCCACTGCGGCGCCGAAGACGCTGAGGGGAAGGGTCATCATGATCAGCAGCGCCGATCTGGCACGCTTGTACTGCACCATCAGGATCAGAAAGATCAGGATGATGCTGGTGGCCAGGGACCAGTAAAAGGGGGTCATATTCTCCCTGGTATCCTGATAGTCGCCGCCGTATTCGATCGAGACCCCTTCCGGCAGCACTATCCGGTCGACCAGAGGTTGGAGCTCTTTCTGGACAGCGGAGGAGTAGTGACGGCGGTTGACTTCGCAGCGCACGGTCAGGGTGCGCACTCCGTTTCGGCGCACAATTTCGGCTTCGCTCCAGCCCGGTTTCAGATCGGCAATCTGGCGCACGGGCACTGAAGCGGCGAGCAGCGGTGAGGTGACATGCTGGTCGAGGATATCGTCCGGAGAGGATTTGACCTTCTTGTCCACCTTGAGCTTGACGGCAACCGGATAGTCGTTCTCCCAGATTGTAGTGACGGGGAAGCCGCCGGTGCCGGTCATCAGGGAATAGCCGAGCAGAGTGTTCGAGTAGCCCAGGCGGGCGGCCTCGTCCCCTTTGAGAACCAGCTCTGCGGTCGGCAGCGGCTGGCCGAAATCGGTGCGGATGAATTCCGTCCCTTGTATCGAGCGCATGATCGCCGCCACCTCCGCAGCTGTCCGCTTGAGTACGGGGATCTCATCGCCCGAGATGCGCACCTCGATCGGGGATTTCTGGACATCGAAGGCGATCTGTTTCCACTTGATATCGGCGTTGGGAAAGCGGTTATAGAGTTTCTCGCTGTACTCATCCAGCACCTCGATGGTCGCCTTGTTCGAGCTGGTCAGGACCACCATCTGGCCGTAGTGGCGGGCCGGATAATTGGGCGAATAGAGGCTGTGAAAGCGCGGCGAACTGGTGCCGACGAAAGAAGTGACCACCTCGATGCGCTCATCGCCGGAGAGGATCTCCTCCAGTTCCTTCATCACAGCGTCGGTCTGACGCAGGGAGCTGCCGGGCGGCAAAAAGATCTCCACTGCGAACTGGTTGCGCTCGATCTTGGGAAAGGACTGCTGCGGAATGGTGGCCAACAGGAGCAGCCCGGCGGCCAGCGAGGCGGCGCCGGTGGCGACGACCATTTTTTTATGCCGGAAGGCCTTGTCGACCACCCCGTTGTAAAAGGACTGCATGCGGTCGAGAAAGGTACGGCCGCCGCGTCTGGTCCTGCGCCCGCTGACCCCGGTCTTGATCAAATGAAAACTCACCAGGGGGATGACAGTGACGGCGACCAAAAGGGAGACCATCAGGGCGAAGGTGATGGTCAGGGGGAGCGAGCGCAGAAAATCACCGCCTGTGCCGGTCATAAAGAAGGGCATGGGGAGAAAGCAGGAGATGATGACCAAAGTGGCGGAGAGGACCGAGCTGAAGAGCTCGGTCACCGACCGGGAGCCCGCCTCGAAGGGAGGCATGCCGTGGTCGAGCTTTTCGATATAGTTGTCGATCACCACCATGGCGTCGTCGACGGTGATGCCGAGGACGAGAATGAGGCCGGCCAGCGAGACGGTCTGCAGGTCGAGGCCCCAGATCCACATGATCCCCAGCGCCGTGAAAATGGAGGCCGGGATCGAAAGGGCGGCGATGCGCGCCACCCGCCCCGGCAGCAGCAGCAGAGTAACGGCAATGACCGAGAGCATCGAGATGCCGAACTCCTTGAGGAAATTGCCTACCGATTTGGCGACCACATAGGGGATGTTGGAGATGGTGGTGATCTCTACATCCGGCGGCAAGCCGGCGGCAAAGGCCCTGGTCACCTCCCCCACCTCGCGGCCGAAGGCGACGATGTTCTTGCCCGGCTGCGCCTCCAGGGAGACGATCAGACACTTGACACCGTTGACACGGATGGCGGCGTCCGGCTCTTCATATTCGCGCACAACCCTTGCGACATCCTTGACGCGCAGGACCGTCCCCCGGAGGTCCGACCAGACGATCTGACCGGCCACATCCATCTCGCTGGCCAGGCTGGAGGAGATGTGGATCGGCCGGGTGAGCTCGCCGTCGTCGATCTGGCCGGCGTAGGTGACCGAACCGGGCGGCTTGAGGGCGGCGAGCACCTGCAGGGGCTTGATGCCGTAGCGGGCCAGCCTGGCGTCGTCCAGATAGACGCTGATCTGCTCCCGCTGCTGGCCGTAGCGCTTGACCCGCGAAATCGACGGCACCCGCCGTACGCCGCTCTCATATTCCTTGACAAAGGCCTCGAGCTCCTTGTAGCTGCGGCTCTCCGAGCTCACTGCCAGCAGCAGCGCCGAGGTGTTGCCGAAATCGTTGTCCGCCGTCAGGGAGAGCACACCGGAGGGCAGCTCATTCCTGAGGCTGTTGAGACCGTGCTGAAGTTTGAGCCAGAAATCGGCCAGCTCTTCCTCGGTGCCGTCGACGAAGAGGTAGATGGCCATGACGTTCTCCCGGGAAATGGAGTAGGTCTTGGCGCGATTGACCGGTTTGTACTGGAAAAGATGCTGCTCCACACGGGCGGTGAGCTGGGTCTCAACCTCCTCCGAGGAGGCGCCGGGATAGATGCCGATCACGATGCCGAGGGGCATGCGGAACTGCGGATACTCGTCGCGGGGCATCAGCACCAGGGCGGCGACGCCGATGAGGACGGCGATAACCACAATGAGATAGATCACCTGCTCATAGTGCAGCAGAAAACCGATCAGGGAGCCTTTTTCCTTGTTCATCTCTTCCCCCCGGTTCAGCGGTTGATGATCCGGACGGGCATCCCCGCGGCGAGCTTGTGCTGGCCGGAGAGGACCACCAGTTCTTCCGGATCCAGACCGCTGAGGATCTCGATGCCCTCATTGAGCAGGGAGCCGACGGTCACCTGACGCCGTACGGCCAGGCTGTCAGCGGTGACGACGAAGAGGTAAGTGCTGCCGTTTTCATCCACCGTCACCGCCCGGCCGGGCAGGACCAGGCCGCGGCTGCGGCCCGAATCAGCGAGCACGATGCTGCAGATCATGCCCGGTTTGATGCGGTGGCCGGGATTGTCCAGGATGATGCGGACCGCATAGCTGTGCGCGAGGGGATCAGCGACGACCCCGACCTCCTCCACCCTGCCGGCATATTCAGCGCCCTCCAGGGCGCCGATGCGAAGCCGGGCCTGCTGCCCCCTGGCGACCCGGGCGATCTCGTTTTCGGGGACGGCCACCCGGGCGAAAACCCTGTCGATTTTGACAATGGTGATCGATGCCAGATTGGGCATCGCCCCCATGCCGGGGTCAATCGCACGCCGGCCGACGATCCCGTCGACCGGCGAGATCAGCCGGCAGTCATCAAGATTTTTTTTCGAGATCGCCGCCGCGGAACGCGCTTTTTGCAGATTGGTCTCCATCTCGATCCACTTGATCTCCGGCAGGCTGCCGCTCTCGTACATCGGCTTGAGCCGGTTCCAGCCATCTTCAGCCTGTTTCAGGGTCGCGAGGGCCACCTCGTAGGCGTTCCTGCTGCTCTCGGCGTTTAACTCGGCCAAAAGCTGGCCCTTGCGCACCGCCTCCCCCTCCGCAACCACCACCCGGGCGACATTGCCTACTGTGGCGAAACTGAGGGGAACCGATTCGGCGGCCTCGATGGTGCCGCTGTAGGCCATGGCATGGCTTGCGCTGAACAGCTGCGGCCGGGCCACTTCGACCGGCACAGGCCTGCCGACCGTGGCATCAGCCGAGGGCCGGGAACAACCGGCCAGCATACAACTTGCCGTAATCAGGATGGCCGCAAATTTGCCTCTCTTCATTAAAGCTTCTCCTGTCCTGTTTAAATGCCGTTGGCGATCAGACGGGCGGTGATATCGATCTGCTCACTCTCTTCGGCCTCGAGAAAAAGGTAGAGAAAAAGAGCGCGCATGATGCCGGCCAGGGTGTGGGCAGCCGAAATGAGCTCTTTCTCGGTTGCAAAAATGAACTCGCCCGACTGCGCCCCCGACTGCAGCACCTCCAGATAAAAAAGGCGCTCTTCCGCCTGCAAATGCTCCTGCAGTTTCCGCAGCAGCCGCTGGTTGCCCTTGATCTCCTCCCAGACGAGGCTGTAGTCCTGGGCATGACGCTTCATTTCGGTCAGGGAGGCGGCCACGTATCGCTTGATCTTCTCCTTGACCGGGCGAACGTCGACGACGCCCGCCTTTGTATCGGCGAGGATCATGGCCAGATGGGCAAAAATCGCCTCATCAAAGATCTCCTCCTTGCTCTGGTAATAGTAATAAAGGGTGCTCTTGGCTTTTCCCGCCTCGGCGGCGATATCCTCCATGGTGGCTTTTTTCAGGCCCCACTTCCGGAAAACGTGTTTGGCCGCGATGATGATCTCTTCGCGAATGATGTCGTCTTTGTTCATGTTCACTCTTTTCGACTAATTTCGTTTTATAGTATGAAAATAGCAAATCAGGAGAGGAAAAGCAACAATTTTTTGCCGGCCGTTGATGGCGGTATGGATTTTCGCTTGCATTTTTGCCGGGCAATGGCTATTCTATAGCCGTTGTGACAGCAGGTTGGCAGGTTATCAGGCAGGAGAGAGCGATGTTTAAACCTTGGTTTCAGGCAGTGGTTGCAGGTCTGTTGTTCTGTTGCGCACTTTCGGCGGCGGCCGGGCTCCCTTTCCGCGCTGCCGGCAGGATATATATGGGCATATCCAGCCCGGTGACGCCAGATGATTTTAAAGATACGCATCTTACGGGCTGGAATATCGGCGGCGCCGTCGGCAAGAGTCTCGGCGAGCGGGTGGAACTCACCCTCGACGCCAGCTATAACGCCTTCTCCTTCAACATCCAGGGTTATCTCAATACTCTGGAGCTCAAGGATCTGGACGAGTTCGAGTCCTCAGCCGCAGGAGGGGATGCCGATATCGTCACCCTCTTTCTCAACCTCAAGGCGAAATTTCCGCCCCCCGGCGATCAGCGCTTTGTCCCCTACCTCTTCGCCGAAGCCGGTCTCTTTCATTTCAGCCGGGATGAGATCCAATACTGGGGCCCCATCGGCACCGACCGGATCGAGCCGGGCGTCAGCTCGACTGTGTTCGGGGCGGGCGCCGGCATCGGCCTGAACATCGCCCTTGAGGAACATGCGGCCGTCTTTATGGATATTGGCCTCAAGGCCGGTTTTACCAAAGGGGAGGCGACCACCTTCATCCCTTTCCGCATTGGTGTGACCTTTAACTGAACGAAAACCCGCTGTAAAAAAAAGCCCGCGCAGGCATCCCTGCACGGGCTTTTGTATTCATAGCTGCGTACTTGTGCTAACGGATGATTGATATCTTTTCATTCGGGCGCAAGAGGTCGCCGGTTGCGAACTCTTTTTCCGCCTCTACCTTGAAGAGGGCTTTCGCCCTGAGATCGCGCGATGAGGCCCCTATCATTGCCTTATAGGAACCCGACTCAGTCACCCATGCGCTTCTGTTCTCATCATAGGAGGCCAGGGTATAGGAATCCAGCTGGAAATGCACATCCTGCGCTTCCCCGGGCTGGAGCAGGCGGGTCTTGACGAAAGCCTTCAGCTCCCTGACCGGTTTGGCCAGCTTTTTTCCTGGAGCGGCCACATAGAGCTGGACGGCTTCCTTGCCCGCCAATTTGCCGGTATTCCTGACGACACAGGAGATCCTCCATCCCCCCTCCGTCTCCGTGACCACCGGTCTGCTGCATTGGAACGTCGTGTAGGAGAGGCCGTACCCGAAGGGAAAACTGACCGGCTTTATAAAAGTATCGAAATAGCGGTAACCGACGTAGATATCCTCCTCATAGAGGGTGTACTCGATGTTGCGGCGTTCGTTCCCTCCCTGGCCTGCACCCATCATGTCCGCCCACATCTCTTCACGGCTGAGGGTGACATTGACGGGAAAATTTTTCGACGAGGCGATATCATCATAGTGCACCGGCCAGGTCATGGGAAGGCGTCCCGACGGGTTGACTGCCCCGCAGAGAAGATCAGCCACGGCATTGCCGGCCTCCTGCCCCGCCTGCCAGGCGAGCAGAATCGCATCGGGAATCTGCTTCCAGGAAGCGGTCTCGATGACGCCGCCCACATTGAGGATCACAATCACCCTCTTGCCCGCCCTGTGAAAGGCGCCGGAGACATCGGCGATCAGTTTCTTCTCGACGTCGGTCAGCATAAAGTCCCCTTCGAGCTTGCGGTCCTCGAATTCGCCCGAGTTGCGGCCGATAGTGATGAGGGCGATATCGGCCTCAGCAGCCTTGGCGTTGATGACAGCACCATCCAGGACCATTTCGGCCGGCGGTTTGCGCAGCCAAAAGGCAGCCAGGGGATTGTTGCTGTCGGCTTTGTTCTTCTCCTGCTCCTTTTTGAAATACTCCTCATAGATGGATTTCAAACCGCCGTCCAGGTCGTAGCCGGCGTTGGTCAGTCCGTCGACCAGGGAGATGGTATAGGCTTCATTGACATCGCCGCTGCCGGTCCCGCCCGAAATAAAGGAGTAGGAGGTATTCCCAAAGGCGGCGATCTTTTTCACCGATGGTGCCAGGGGCAGGGTATTGCGGTTGTTTTTCAGCAGCACCATGCCCTCCGCGGCCGCCGAACGGGCAATTCTGGCATGGGCTTCAAGGTCCGGGGCGTTGGAAAAACTGCTGCCCCTGCCGCGCGGAGATTTGAGGATGAGCTGAAGGATGCGTTTCACGCTTGCATCGACATCCTTTTGGTCGAGTTTTTGCTCGAGTTGGGCGGAGAGGATGGCGAGCATCTGATCGGTCCGCCCGGGCATGAGCAGGTCGTTGCCGGCGTGAATCTGGGCCGCGGCCGCTTTGCCGCCGAACCAGTCGGTCATCACCGTGCCCTTAAAGCCCCACTCGTCGCGGAGGATGCCAGTCAGCAGCTCGCGGCTTTCGGAGGTATAGGTTCCGTTGATGCGGTTATAGGATGACATCACTGTCCAGGGCTGGGCTTCGCGCACGGCGATTTCGAATCCCTTGAGATAGATCTCGCGCAAAGCGCGCCTGGTCATACGCGCATCATTGCCGGTGCGCTTGAGCTCCTGGTTGTTGGCGGCGAAATGCTTGATCGAGGTGCCGACTCCGTTCTTCTGGATGCCGGAGATCATTGCCGCGGCCATCTTGCCCGTGAGCAGTGGATCCTCGCTGTAGTACTCAAAGTTGCGGCCGCAGAGCGGATTGCGATGAATATTGAGTGCAGGACCGAGAATTACATCCACGCCGTATTCGAGGACTTCCCTGCCCATGGTCTCGCCCACGGATTCGATCAAGGCGGTATCGAAAGTGGAGGCGAGCAGGGTGGCCACCGGAAAGGCCGTGCAATAATAACTCCGCTCCTCCTTCTCCCGTTTTGGGGCGATGCGCAGCCCCGCCGGACCGTCAGCCAGCACGATGGCCGGAATGCCGAGGCGTTTGACGGGTTGGGTTGTGCCGGCCGCGCCCGGAACCAGCCGGTGCGTCTCGCCCACCGCCGCGCTGCCGCTCCAGCCCGCCGTGCCGGCGCCCACCAGCAGCTGTACTTTTTCCGCCGGGGACAATGCGGCGACGACCTCATCCAGGCTGTTCTGACCGAGCTGCGGCAGGGACTGGGCAAATGCAGTTGCCGTTAGGGATAATAACAATATTACCAATAGATTATGTTTAGCCATGCCTGTTTCTCCATTCTGCTGTGACAATGTTAGCATACTGCACATCCGCCAGCATACTCCCAAAACTCTTGAGATCGCACTTGAGAAGTCCCTCAAGAAAAACTGATTTCTCCTTGTTGTGGAGGATTGCAGCCAACGCGCCGGTCAACGTTTCCGCACCGCGCTGCGCTTGAAATCCATGACCAGCCGGATAAATGGCTCCAGCAGCTCAGCGGCAGCCTGTTCATCGGATCACTCCTGCGGAAAACCTACCGTTTGGGATAGCAGTATTTTTTGATGCGCTTCCAGTTTCATCGCCGGTGCGAGTTCCTCGCGGCCGACCATACCCCGCACGACGGTGGCGAGACCGGCTGAGGTGCAGTAGAGGTAGACATTTTCAGCGATGAAGCCGCAGTCCGCGCCCAGATAGAGGGCGGCATCGTCACCGGAACGGGCGCCGGTTTTTTGCGTATCGGCCACATAGACGATATTGAGCGGCGCTTTCTCGACGAATTCCTGCATGCCGGTGAGCTTACGCAGATCCTGCGCGACGATCAGCTCGAGCGCGTGCTCCGTGGCGTCATAGAGATAGAGCCCCTCTTCCATGGCCAGATAGAGGCTGATCTCCTGCCAGTTGCGGGCGGAGGGAGCGGTGCGGCGGCCATCCTCGCGGTTGATGCCGAAAGCGGCCCAGCAGAGATTGCCCAAAAGCTCGCCGGTCAACTTTTTATCAGCGAAGGAGCGGGTGGAATGGCGCTCGTTGAGTACCTGCATAAGCGGTTTGCCGCCGGTTTTGTCCGGGGGAGGCAGTTTGATGGTTTGGGCCGGTCCCTGGGCGAAAGCGGCCGCCGCGATCACCAGGAGAGCAGAGATCATCAGACAGCTGTTGTTCATTTTGTCCTCCGTTAGTATTGGGCTCAAAATATAAAATATTCATCCCCCCGGTCAATTTCAAGTGATTTTTCTTGAAATGAAGCTGATTTCGGCCGTGCAATTGACAATATGGAGTTTGCATTTGTATTTTCAGGGTGAAATCCCTATATTTCAGCACGCCGGCAGGAGGCAGCTGCCCGGCCACTGACATCCGATCGTGATCCAGCCAAAAGGGATTCCGCCCATGGCAGC
>Ga0209606_1003999_pt1 | contig 14168 bp, 16 predicted proteins | sample AD_UKC057_MetaG_FD_184412 | JGI IMG/M metagenome (GOLD analysis project Ga0209606, IMG submission 184412) | Active sludge microbial communities of municipal wastewater-treating anaerobic digesters from USA - AD_UKC057_MetaG (SPAdes) (version 2) | ecosystem: Engineered > Bioreactor > Anaerobic >...
CTTGGCGTTCAAGCAAGCCGTGAAGATGGGATGAGAGAGCAATCCCCAAATGACGGGCCTCAGCCGTGTTCCGCGCTACAAGGCCCGGGCGGGATCCAATTACGCTATTCAGGGCCAGCATGCCAGCTAGGGCCAGTACGGGAGTCAGTGCGAGCACCGAGGCTGCAATCATCCTTCGCCTAAGGCGCCCGCAAACAGGCCTGGTCGGCGTGGGTAGCGGCATCAGGGCATCCTCCATCGAATACTGCAATTCGAACTCGAATAGGCACTGTTTTGATAAGAACACTACGACACTTCTGGGCCGCTTACCTCTTGTGTTATTGCGTCACTTTGCGACGTCCTTCGAGGTAAATCGCAGATTGGATGCAGCATGCCACCGGATCTAGGGCTTGGCGACACAGATGAGAGAGCATCAGGGAGGGATGTGCCCGGTTGAAGGAGAAACTGACAAGGCGTCAATTACCGAATCACGGCTAGGGAAATGCCGGGTGCGGGGAGGATGAGTCGTGAGATACAGGCAGTTCGGGCGGTGCGGGTTCGAAGTATCTGCCCTTGGGTTCGGATGCATGCGCCTTCCTTGCGTTGGCGGCGACCAGTCGCAGATACGCGAGGACGAGGCGGTGCGGATGGTGCGGTACGCCATCGATGAGGGCGTCAACTACGTGGATACAGCCTACGCATACCACGGGGGGAACAGCGAGAGGTTCGTGGGCCGGGCTCTTGCCGACGGATATCGCGACAGGGTAAAACTCGCCACCAAGCTTCCGGTGTGGCTGTGCAAGTCGTGCGATGACTTCGACAGGCTCCTTGGTGAGCAACTCGAACGCCTAGCCACGGACCATGTTGACTGCTACCTGCTCCACAGCCTCGACAACAAGTCGTGGTCGAAGGTGCGCGACATGGGAGTGTTGGACTTCCTCGCTAAGCAGTTGGAGCTGGGGAGAATACGATACGCGGGGTTCTCTTTCCACGATTCCTATGAGGCATTCACAGGCATAGTAGATGCCTTCGACTGGGATTTCTGTCAGATCATGCTCAATTACGTAGACGTAGAATACCAAGCCGGCTTGGCCGGGCTGAGGTATGCGGCATCCCATGGACTGGCAGTGGTTGTAATGGAACCTCTACGGGGAGGCAAACTCGCTGCGAACTTGCCGGATGAGGTAGTCGCGGCGCTCGGCGCAGGCAGTGATGGCGGCGAGGGCCGGAGCCCGGCGGAGTGGGCTCTGCGCTGGGTGTGGAACCTACCGGAAGTCAGCGTGGCCCTGAGCGGGATGAGCAGCATGGAGCAGGTTGTCGACAACATACGTATAGCATCGGATGCCGCTCCCGGAGCGCTGACCGAGCGGCAGTTGGCGATGCTTGCGCGGGCGCGAGAGGCCTACATGGCGCGGACTCGGGTCGCGTGCACCGAGTGCGGGTACTGCCAACCATGTCCGCAGGGGGTGCTGATCCCCGACGTGTTCGGCCTCTACAATGAGGCTGGTGTCTTCAATGCCTGGGAGGGTTCGAGGCGGATGTATGGAGGGATCGTCAAGGCCTCTAGGGATGCGTCGAAGTGCGCGGAGTGTGGCCAGTGCGAGGCGGCCTGTCCGCAGCAACTGAAGGTAATCGAACTGCTGAAGGAGGCCCACGCGGCACTGGCCGAGTAAGGCGGGCCGCCTGCCGGCAGGCAGCCCGCGGGTTGAGGCAAGCTGAGGCGTGTGGCCCTGGCCACGGGCGCAGGGCGCGGGTTCGCGAATCTGTTTGGCTGCCGCTGGGCACGCTTTGGGGATGGGGGGTGCACAGCGTGCGTGGTTACATAGGAGTTGACGTAGGGTCCGTCAGCACCAATCTTGTGTTGCTGGACGAATCAGGATCTTTGGTGGACTCTTCATATCTGAGGACGCGCGGCAGCCCGATAGAAGCAGTCAAGGAAGGCATGCGCGCGCTGAGAGATGCGCACCGGGATTTCGAAGTCGCCGCGGCAGGCGCCACGGGCAGCGGACGGAGGCTGGCGGGAGTCGTGGTAGGCGCGGATGTGGTGAAGAACGAGATCACAGCGCATGCAGTCGCGGCCATGGCGGTGGTTCCCGGTGTACGCACTGTCATAGAAATCGGAGGCCAGGACTCCAAGATCATAATCCTGCGCTCAGGCATTGTAGTGGACTTCGGCATGAATGCGGTTTGTGCTGCGGGGACCGGGTCCTTCCTGGAACACCAGGCTCAGCGACTCGGGGTGCCCATCGAGGACTTTGGCCGGATCGCGTGTCAGTCCTCCTCTCCTGTGAGAATAGCCGGGAAGTGCGCAGTATTCGCCGAGTCGGACATGGTCCACAAGCAGCAGGTGGGATACTCTCTTCCGGATATCCTGCGTGGTCTGTGCGAGGCATTGGTCCGCAACTACCTGAGTAACGTGGGTAAGGGGAAGGCCGTGGCTGCGCCCGCCGTGTTCCAAGGGGGCGTTGCGGCCAACTTGGGAATGCGCAGGGCCTTTGAGGACGCCCTCGGCTTCGACGTAATCGTACCGCCGCATTTCGACGTAATGGGCGCCATAGGCGCGGCCATGTTGGCGCAACGCTGGGCGGCGTCAGGCGGCGAAACCACCGCCTTCGCAGGCTGGGACGTGCCGGAGCAGGTGTACTCAACAGTGTCGTGGGAGTGCGACGGCTGTCCTAACACGTGTGAGGTCGTCGAGGTCGCACGCGACTCCAAGGTGGTAGCGCGCTGGGGCGGTCGATGCGGCAGGTGGGAAAGGCTTGAACAGGACAAAGAGCATACAGAGAGGGTGGGTTCCGGATGAGAGTTGCTGTTGTCACTGACAGCATGGCTGATTTGCCTAAGGAGACGGCTGATGAGCATGGCGTGTCCATAGTCCCCCTGACTGTCATCTTCGGCGAGGAGACTTTTCTGGACGGCGTCGACATGAACTCACATGACTTTTTCGCCAGGCTGAAGACGTCCAGCGTGATGCCGTCTACGTCCCAACCTTCGCCGGCGGACTTCATACAGGTCTATGATGACCTGCTCGGAAAGTATGACCACATAGTATCGGTGCACGCTTCGCACAAGCTGAGCGGCACGTACCAGAGCGCGTGCATTGCCCGGGATACTCTGGAAAGCCGCTCGATAGACGTGATCGACTCCAAGCAGGTGACCATGTGCGAAGGATTCGCTGTGCTTGAGGCCGCCCGGGCGGCGCAGCGCGGGGCGAGTCCCGAAGAGGTCTGCCAGGCGGCACTGCGAGTTGCAGGCTCTGTGCAGCTTCTCTTCACCGTGGATACGCTGGAGTTCCTGGAGCGCAACGGGAGGATTGGAAAGGCCGCTTCGCTTCTGGGCACGTTGCTGTCGGTCAAGCCCATCATCCACCTTGACGACGGCGAAGTCGCCCCGCGAGACAGGGTGCTTGGAGCGCGGCGTCTGCTGCCCAGAGTCATGGAACTCATGAACGAAGCAGTCGGCTCGGGCGCCATTTGCGCTGCGGTGCTGCACACGGATGCCCATGAGAAGGCCGAAGAATGGAGACGCGAGATCGAGAAGGAGTTCAAGTGCAGAGAACTGATCGTCAACGAAGTGGGGCCCGTCGTCGGCACCCACGCCGGACCGGGAGCAGTAGGAGTTGCGTGGCATTTATGCATGAGCTAACGCGCAGCTAGGCCCAGAGTCCCCGCGGTTTTGGCCCCGGGCTGGTTCCTGGCTCCTGACCCTGGCCAATCTCGCCTGCCCTCTGCCGGGCCTTGGCCCTTGCCATCCCTGTCCCGGGCCGCCCGCCGGTGGCCTCTGGGACCTCTGGGGCCTCCGGGGCTTCTGGGACCCATAAGGCCCATAGGACCCGTGAGGACTCTGGGACCCATGGGACCTATCAGCGGGCGTGCCTGGCCTTTTGTCTGCAACATGGCGCTTAGCAGGGATGTACTCTGATTTTGACATCAGTTTTGCCGATGTACGCAAAATCTGACACTATCGTTTTCGCCGGCGGGCCGATGGCGGCCCGCCGTAGACCAAGAAAAGTAAATACGCCGACAGCAATCGGCATGCGGGCGGAATTGGAGGGTGACTCCCAACACCAATGGGTAGAAATGGCATCATACGCAACGGGTTTTGAGGTGTCTCCTCTCACGCCGTCCCCATCAATTCCGCGAAATTACAGGATATGCCCGAAACAGCCTGCAAACCGCCATTTATTAGGACATCCGGCCGGAAGCGCAAATCGATGTACTCAAAAACTGCCGGTATCTCGAAAAGTATCGTTGAAAATTGCGTTCTCCAGTTTTTGGATAGACACACATCACTCCGTGGCACGAGGTCGCATCACGCTATCGATGTACGACTTGTAGCCGGCGCCGAACTCCTCAAGCCTCGCAATGAGTGGGCTGTCGGGCCGGCTCCGTCTGCGGGGAACGTGAGGCGGTATTTTGAGATCCATTCCGGCAGACGTTAGGTCGGCCGCCCGTACCTCCACGTATGTATACTGATGGCGGGCACAGAGCCAAGCCTTGAGGTTGTCTCGCCTCTGGAGTTGCTCGTACTGCTCCTGATCGGGGAAGAGATCAGTTGTGCCGTAGTGCTGTTCGCCTTGAAACTCGAACACTATCCTGAGCTCAGTGTACAGCCGATCAAATTCCATGCGCCTGCCGGTCTCCTGGTTCCTGAGCCAATCAGGTCGGGCCCCGTCAATGTACTCCACAGACTCGATTTTGAAATCGAGGAAGCAGAGCATGATCCATTCTCCCACTTTGGCCACATTGCTTCGCTCAACTGTCACTCGCTCTGCGGCGGATGCTTCCACTGACCTTGGCAACATGGGGACTATCAGCCGGCGCCGTCCGTCCGGCATCGTCATTCTCTCCGCCCAGCCCTTGCTGACCAGTTTCCGACACGAACTGCGGACTGTGTTGGGCGACATCTTGAGCTCTTCTGCTATCTCGCTAGCCAGCATTGGACCTCGTCTATGCAGCAGCATCCGAATTCGAATTGCACTATCAGGGAGTTCATTGCATGGTATGAGAGCGTCCTGCATGACTACCGCGATGTGGCGCCCAAGAGACATGGACATCCCCTCCGTCTAGTCCCAATTATGGATACATGAGCCTTTGCATATCATTATACCACGAAATACCACAAAGCCCAAATCGTCACTCAGCCTCTCGCCCGCCGACCAGCTGGCCAAAAACGAGCACCGGATCGAGGCGTCTTACCGAGCGAGATCGATATGCCGCATCTGCCTGCAGCGCGGTTGTCGGTTTCGTCAGCAACAGAGGTGGAAGGGGAGGGAAACCATAGGCTCATCTAGAATATACGACAAACCGCATGGATTGGTCTCCCGCTGCATGCGCGCTCAATGTATGTTTGGCACATCCCCGGGCTTACTAGGAGGGACTCCCGCATGGCGCCGCCCAGATACACAGCTCGTGACTTGGTGTTCATCGCCCTGATGGCGGCGGCGGGGATTGCAATAAAGCCGTTGGTCGTGCCGGTGGTACGGGTCGTGGCGGTCCCCCTGGGATTGCCCGGCGGTTCGCTGGTCGGCGGCATCTACATGATGTGGCTGATTCTTGGGCATGCATTCACCGGTAAGCCGTGGGCGGCTACTCTGGTGGGGGTAGTGCAGGCCATTCTGGCCTGGGTAATGGGCGTTCCCGGGCCTCAGGGCCCTTGGATGCTGGTCATGTACGTGGCGCCTGGAATGGCGGCCGATCTGGTGCTGCGCCTCTATGCGGGTGCGAGTGCGGCTGCCCTATCGCCCGGCGCGGCCGTGCTGGCCGGCGCCGCAGCCAACGCTACCGGGATAGCTCTCATGTGCCTAATCGTGTACCGAATCTCGCTTCCGGTTTTGGCGCTGTCTATGGTAGTGGGGGCAATGTCGGGTTGCGTCGGCGGCATTGTCGCGTGCGCTATCTATCGCCGGGTTGCGCAGATCGACAGGCAAACGCACGGAGGTTGACTGCATGAGGGTATTCGCAGTATCGGGAGTGCATCACTCGGGCAAGACGACTACCATAGAGCATTTGATCATGGAGCTTGTCAGTCGCGGGTACAGCGTCGGCACAGTCAAGAGCGTGCATCGGGAGAAGTTCTCCATCGACCGGGCTGGAACCAATACCGACAGGCATCGCACAGCCGGCGCCACAGCTGTCGCAGCTGTGAGTGATGCCGAGACCGCCATCATGTGGTCGGGCAGGCTTGACTACGACGAAATCCTGCGCTTCTACTCTACTGACTGGGTCATCATTGAGGGCGCCCACCGAGAACCATATCCGCGCATAGTTGCCGCCGGCACAGAACACCATATCGAGCAGCGCTTCGATGGAAGCACGTTTCTCATATGCGGATCGGTGGCGCAGAGACTTGATTCATGGCGAGGAGTGCCCGTGATGGATGCTACCACCCGGGCAAAGGAGGTAGTTGACCTGTTGGAGCGCAGTGTCCCCGAGTTTCGGCGTCCAGGGCAGGGCAGCTCAGAGCAGGGCCGCCCGAATCAGGGTGAGGGGCGTCCGGAGCCTGGCCCTGAAGAGCAGTTCGAAGCGGAGGTTCGCGTTGACGGCGAGCAGCTGCACCTAGCCCCATTTGTGCAGGACTTTGTGTCGCGGACAGTGCTTGGCATGCTCTCGTCGCTGAAGGGGTACAAGCCCGGAAGCGAGTTCAAGATCGAGATTAGGCGGTTCTAGGCGCATGCTGCCGCAAGAGCCGCCGGGTGTGCGGGAGGACCTGCAGGTTCTTCTGGAGTTGAACCCGGCGCCGCCGGCACAGGCGACGCAGCCCCTGTTGACCGCGGCCATCAGATCCGCCAGGGTAGTTCTCGCGCTGGCCGAACGAAAAAGCGACACTCTCCTGCTCAGAGTGAACTCAGGCGACCATGACCAGCTCTTGGTACTCAAGGTGTACGACGAGGCCCACCCTGGGCAGGGCGGAAGCGCGGGCCGCGCCGGCAGGGAGGCATATGCGCTCTCGCGGTTGGCAGAGGCCGGAGTGCGTGTTCCCGGGCTGGTCGCATCGGGAACGCGCGCGCTGTTGCGCCGCTATGTTCAAGGTCCCACAGTAAGGGACCTGCATTGGGACGCGGCGCTCGCTCGTCAACTGGCTGAGTGGGTCTTTGGGTGCCATACGGCGCTGGCGGTCGAGAAGACCGACGTCGTGCAGCGCGCCGAGAAGGGCGCCGAGCAGGGTGGTCTCGGGCGGTCGTGGTTGGTGGGCGACATGAACCTGGGCAACTTCGTGCTCGATGTTGCGTCCGGAAAGCTTTGCGGAATTGATCTGGGCGATACCCGGATCGGCGACCCGCTGGACGATGTGGGCGAGGGATGCATGCGGATCGTGGGTCGGAGGCCCGGATTCACAGCTGACCGGTGGGAGTGTGCTGTAGCCTTTGCTTCCTGGTACGGCAATCTTGCCGGGAGTGCCGAATACGTGCTCTCAAGAGTGCCTGAGCGTGCGTCTGCGTCACTTCGACAGATGGCCGTGTGGCGGAATGACCCCTTCATGTCCGAGGTAGCGGACGCCTTTCCGTTTCTTTGGGGCGAAGCGCTTCTTTCGTTCAGAAGGGCTAAACAAGAGGAGCTGTTCGACCGATAGATAATGCGGATGGAACGGAGGGCGAGGTATGAAGGCGGAATTTGTGAACCCCTTTGCGTCTGCAATGGTGATGGTGTTCCAGAAGGAATTCGGGATGAATGTCATGCGCGATTCGCTTGCGCTCCAACAGGGGCCGCTGAGGGGCGCGGACGTAAACACGATCATTGGCGTCACAGGCCAGCTTGAAGGTCAGGTCATATACACGTTCGACGAACGAGTAGCCTTGCGCATCGCTTCCGCGCTAATGGGTGAGGCAGTGGAGGAGCTAGATGAACTGGCGAAGAGCGCAGTGGCCGAGCTGGGGAACATCATCACTGGTAATGCTGCTATCGGGCTGTCGGAGAATGGGTACAACTGCATATTGACTCCGCCGACACTGCTTACTGGCAAAGAACTTATAGTAACAACTTTTACGCCGGTTCTCAACATTCCTTTCTCCACCGACTTCGGAAGCGTGACAGTCCATGTGGCGCTGCGAGAAAGACCATAGGCCGCATTACTGAGAAAATCTTGCCCGGTTCGGGAAACAAATGCACCTATCGACGAAAGACGCTCCAGGGAGGGAGCGTCTTTGGCTTGCTTGGGCCCCGTATCGACCAACGCGAACACTGGGACCGATAGGCGTCCGACCCAGCTACACGCGGGTATGATGGCCGCAAGCCGACCGACGGAGCTCCTTGGCATGCATCTTGCTTCAAGAAGACGGCAGGCGCATGTTACTCGTAATCCACCGATAGCTGGTCGGCGTTCGCTGCCTCCGCCGTGCGCATTTGCGGACGCATGAATCCATACGGGAGAAGGGAGGGTAGGTGTTGATACGAGGGATCTACATTGCTGCGTCGGGCATGATGGCGCAGGAAGCAAAGCAATCGGCGATCTCAAACAACCTGGCCAATGTATCGACTCCGGGGTTCAAGCGCGATATCGCGGTTGGGGAGTCGTTTTCCGACATCGTGTCCGGGTTTGCCAGGTCGCCCGTCGGCCGCCTTGGCATGTCGACTGCGATTACGGCCGTGTATTCCGACCACTCGTCGGGCTCGATGGCGAGCACAGAGAGCCCATTTGACCTAGCGATAGAGGGCGACGGGATGTTCGCGATCCAAACTGACACAGGCATCAGGTATACACGTGCCGGCAACTTCAAGCTGGATGCAGAATCATACCTTGTCACGTGGGATGGGCACAGGGTGCTGGGCGCCGATGGCCCAATCAGGGTGGATGGACCTTTGGTAGTGCACGACGATGGCGGAGTCTACTCGGACGGGGAGTTCCGCGGGCAGCTTAGAATCATGATCCCAACGGCCGGCGACGTGCTGGTCAAGGTAGGAGGAGGGCTTTTCCGAGTGCGCGATGGCGTCGCAGGCGCGGCAAACGCGGCAGGCGCGGCAAACGCGGCAGGCGCGGCAGGCATGGTTCAGGCGCAACCCGGAGAGGCCAGGGTGATTCAGGGCGCCCTGGAGTCGGCCAACGTGAATGTAGTACGCGAGATGGTCGACATGATTACCGGCTTCAGGACGTACGAAGCGGCGCAGCGCGCGTTGCTTTCGCACGACGCCTTGTTGGACAAGGCAGTCAACGAGGTAGGCAGGGTGGGGTAGGGACAGGTAGAGGAAGGTAGGGCAGGGGGACGAGATCAGGGCAACAAGAAGCCACACAATTCCAAATGCGGCCGGACCGCGCACGCGGGGGCCGCGGGCTGCTGATTGACTGAGGCAGCCCACAAAATGAGGAGGTCTGTATCGCCATGATGAGGGCGTTATGGAGCGCGGCCACCGGAATGCTTGCTAAGCAGCTTGATATGGATGTCATCGCGAATAACCTGGCCAACGTGAATAGCGCGGGTTTCAAGAAGAGCAGAGTGGATTTCCAGGACCTCATGTATCAGACCATCAGAACGGCAGGCAGCACCGTTGCCCAGGGGTCCAGGGTGCCCACGGGCATCCAGGTGGGCTTGGGAACCAGGGCTGCCGCAATTCAGAAAGTCTTCTCCCAGGGCGACTTCATTCAAACAGAGAACCCCTTCGATCTCGTCATTGAGGGAGACGGTTTCTTCCAGGTGCTCTTGCCCGACGGTTCGACCGCATACACTCGCACGGGCGCATTCAAGGTCGACTCTGAGGGGCGAGTAGTGACTTCGGACGGATTCGTCATGGAGCCTGAACTAGCTGTGCCAGCCAACGCTGTCGACATATCCATCGGCACTGACGGCACAGTCACAATCCAGGTTGCAGGTGAGAATACGCCTACCGAGCTCGGGCAGATTCAGCTAGCTCGTTTTCTCAACCCGGGCGGGTTGATGTCTATCGGTCGTAATCTCTACAAGCCGACCGCTGCCTCCGGCGACCCTGCGGTGGGCACCCCGGGGCTCGAGGGCATAGGCACCATCGCTCAGAAGTTCCTCGAGATGTCCAACGTGAAGGTAGTAGAAGAGATGGTCAACATGATTATCGCGCAGAGGGCCTACGAGGTGAACTCCAAGGCTATCCAGACCTCTGACGAGATGCTCGCTGCTGCCAACAATCTGAGGAGATAATGCAAGGCCGGATGGGCGGATGGTGGGACAAGAGATGACGCGCGCTGGATTCTTGCCGGTACTGCGGCGTATGTGGACATGCTCTGTGCGGACGTGCGCTGTGTGGACACGCTCTGCGTGGATATGCTGTGTGAGGCTATGTTGTGCGAGGCCAAGCCGTGTGCGACTATGCTGTGCGGGACTGCTTTGTATCGGGCTATTCGGGCTATGCTGTATCGGGCTGCTCTGCATGGGACTGTGCTGGGCTGCGCCGTGTCGAGCCGAAGCGCAAGCTGAGGCGTCCGCCGACTTGACCATCGAGTTCGCAAGCCCGGCCTATGCCGCCGGCCCTCAGATACTCCTGGGCGACATAGCCCGCGTCCACGTGCTCGATGACGGCCTGCGGGCCAGGCTCGTGCAGATGGAAGTGGGCGCGGCGCCGATTCCGGGAGGTACGCGCAAGATCAACATGGGCCAGGTACAAGTGAGGATGAGGCAGCAGCGAATCGATCCGGCGGCGTTCAGTTTCCAAGGTCCTACGGAAGTCTCGGTGACTGCAGTGGCTGAGCGGGTTGCGGGGCGCAGTATTGAGCAGGCGGCGATCCACGCGGTGTGCGCTGACGCCGGATTCGCTCTGGAGCCGGACGGTGTCAAGGTGATCCGATTCGACTATCCGCAGGGCATGACAGTGCCTCCCGGTTCGGTGGTGTTGGCGGCGTCAGTAGTGTCGCCCGGGGCCGATGCGGTGTTCGTGAGGGCCAATGTCAAGGTGATAGTGAGCGGGGTCGCCGTCCGCTCGGCGTCGGTATGGATGGAGATAATCGCCCCGCCGATGGTATCGCGGGGGAGTAGTGTCCTGCTGGTTGCGGCGGGCCCCGGGGTGCATGTGACTGTGCCGGCCACGGCGCTGGAAGATGGCCGCCCGGGGCAACGGATACGCGTGAAGAACACTGCCTCCGGGATTGAGGCGGTCGGCCGGGTCGTGGGCCCGGGCATGGTGCAGGCGACTTTGAGCGCCATGGGGGGAGTGCTATGAAGAGCAATGCGAGGACCAGAACTGCCGCCCGGCTGATCGCGGCAACTGTCGCAATAGTCGCGGTGGCCTTGTGCTCGGCTCGAGTCACGGCGACGTCGCTGTACGGGGCAGGCTCGACGCAACCGGGTCTTCTCGGCATGTATTGTGATCACAAAGCCAGGCAGGTCGGAGACCTGCTTACCATAATGGTTACCGAGGTATCGTACGCGCAGAACAGGACGGACACTCAAGCTCAAAAGGGAATAGGGGCCGAACTCAGCCCCAGCGGCGCTGTGTTCGATTTTCTTCAGGCCGTCAAACTGGACACCGGCGCAGGGCTCAAGTTGGGCAACTCGGCCACGGGTGGAACATCTACATCGAGGTCGGGCAAGCTGATCGGCACGATTACCGCCCAGGTGGTCGAGGTGCTGCCCAACGGCGACCTGAGGATCCGCGGGGTGCGCGAGGTATCGGTCAATCGCGAGAAGGAGCAGATGACCGTGACGGGCATTGTCAGGCAACGCGACATATCGCCCGGCAACACGATTCCGTCTACGATGGTTGCCGACGCGCAGATCGCCTTCTCGGGCGCCATCTATACAGGCGAAAAGGGCGGCGTCTTCAAAACGCTTTGGGACGGATTGGTTTGCTTGTGGAACTGGATCTTCTAGCGGCAGCGGGGGTGGCAGCATGGAATCGTTTCCGATCGTGTCAGGTAGCGAACTCGAGCGTCCGCCGGGGCGGTTGACTAGCCAGGCAGTTGCCAACGTCCTGGCAATCCTGCTGGCGTTGGTACTGATGATCCTGACTGCTTTGATGATGGCCTCGGGCAGAGCGTGCGCCGCGGAGGCGCAGCCCGAAGGCTCGAGCATGACGGTGCGCATCAAAGATATTACGCGCGTCTACGGTGTTCGCGGGAATCAGCTTATTGGATATGGGCTAGTAGTGGGGCTCAAGGGTACAGGGGATAGCCGAAATGCCCCGTATACAGCGCGCAGCGTCGCAAACATGCTGGATAGGTTCATGATCACGGTGGACCCTTCGGAGATCAAGTCCAGGAACATCGCGGCAGTCATGGTTACGGCGGTTCTGCCGCCTTTTGCGAAACCGGGAGACGTCCTCGACATCGCTGCATCCTCGATTGGCGATGCCAAGAGCCTGCTAGGCGGCACATTACTCCTCACAGAGCTGGCAGGATTGGATGGTAAAGTCTACGCAATGGCACAGGGGCAGATCGCTCAGGGCGCAGATGGCATGACGACGGTGGGCCGCATTCCGTCAGGCGCCACAGTCGAGGGTTACGTGCCCATGGAGATGGTCTCTCCAGAGGGGTACATGGTTCTTTCGCTGATCAACCCGGACTACACCACTGCTACGCGGATCGCCGATGCGGTGTGCGCCCGGTTTGGAAGCGGCAGCGCCGTCGCGACCGACGGCGGTTCAGTGCGCGTGACCGTGCCCGAAAGCCTTCGCCAGACGCCAACGCCGTTCGCCGCTGAACTGGGCGAGCTCCAGGTCAAGCCGGACGCGCCGGCGCGGGTGGTCGTTAACTCCCGCACCGGCGTAGTCGTAGTGGGCGCCAACGTGAAGATAAGCCCGGCGGCGGTGTCGTACAACGGCTTCAATGTGCAGGTGGGAGCAGCGGCTGATGCGACAGCCGGCAGCACGGTCGTGCTGGACGCCGGCTCCACCATTCAGACTTTGGTAGCGGCGCTGAATGCAGTGGGCGCGCGCCCACGGGACATCATGAGCATCATGGAAGCCTTGAAGGCCTGCGGCGCCCTTCAGGCGGAACTTGAAGTGATGTGAGGGGGAGGCGTTTGACGTGGTCCGGATGACAGTGGATACCGTGACAGTACATGGCGTGGGCAGAAGCCTGGCCGATGCTGCCCCTCGCGGCGTCGGCACGGTCGGTTCCGACGCGGGCGGTTGCGTTGATGATCCAAGGCTGACTCAGGCCTGCCGGGAGTTCGAGGCGATATTCATAGAAACCGTGTTTAAGTCGGCCCGAGCCGGGCTGCCCAAAGACGGGCTGTTCTCCTCTCATGAGCAGGAGATCGTGAACGGAATGCTCGATGCCGAGATGGCTCGCGCCATGTCGCAGGGCCGCGGTATTGGGCTTGCCGAGTTCATCCGGAGCGACATCATGGGAAGGGAGAAGCGGGTGAAGACGAATGCCGCTAGATAACTGCGTAAGGTGCGGGAAGCTGTTCAACAGGTTGTCGCGGTCTATCTGCCCGGATTGCGCCGGGGAGGAGGAACGCCAGGCCAACGTGGTCATGGGCTTCCTCAAAGACAATCCGAATGCCACTATTGAGGAGATATCCGAGTCCACAGGGGTTGATAGCCAGGTCATACTGCGACTCATCCGCGACGACCGGCTGCGCGCCACCGCTGCCTGCTCGCTGCCTCGGAACTGCAAAGCATGCGGCGCTCCCATAGACGCTGGTCAGTATTGCGGTCAATGCCTGAGCAAGTTCGGCCGGGCCTTGACGGGGAAGGACTCCGGAGATAGCGGTTACCTCCGCGACGGATTGAGCGACGCTGATCGGGCCAGGGTCGCGCGGATGGCGGTTCCCGAGCGCAGGCGCGGCGACAAGAAACCATGAGCGCGCAACATGCGCGTTCGACACAGAGAAGACGGCCTAAAGTAACCGAAGCGCCATGCCGATAACAAGGTTAGAACTTCGGTGAGGTGATGGCCTTGAAGGTTACCGGGAGTCGGGGATTTGACCCGGTGAAGCTATACTCCCAGACCACAGGCAAGGCGAACAGGGCTGAACGGCAGGACGAGGTCAGGCCCGACGAGGTGTCAATATCCGACGAGGGCAAAGTGATGAACCGCGCCATGCAGGCCCTGTCCTCCATTCCTGACGTGCGGGAGGAGAAGGTCCAGTCGGTCCGCCAGCGAATTCAGGCGGGCACTTACGAGGCTTCCGGCAAGGAGATAGTGAGAAAGGTCTTCAGCCGGGCCGTGCGGCGGGGTGACCTGGGTGGAACACGCAACAGAACTGATGAGAATACTTGAGGAGGAGCTGAGCCTGTGCTCAGATCTCCTCTATGTGACGCGGGCGCAGAGGCCCGCGATTG
>Ga0209606_1004002_pt1 | contig 14154 bp, 9 predicted proteins | sample AD_UKC057_MetaG_FD_184412 | JGI IMG/M metagenome (GOLD analysis project Ga0209606, IMG submission 184412) | Active sludge microbial communities of municipal wastewater-treating anaerobic digesters from USA - AD_UKC057_MetaG (SPAdes) (version 2) | ecosystem: Engineered > Bioreactor > Anaerobic >...
CTCCCGTCATACACCAGGAGCCACTTCTCGCCCTTCCTGGCCATGAACGAATAATGCTTTGAATCCGGGCTGAAGCCGGGCAGGAAGATGTTCGTGTATCTGCCCGCCTCTTTTCCGTCGACAATGGCCGTCCAGTCTTTGCCGCTTCTTACGGTGAGGAGATACCGGGCGGAGTCCGGGCTGAAGGCAAGGTCGTTTATCTCGTCATACTTTTTGCCCTTATTCCCGTCCATGACCATGAGCATCTTGTCGCCGTCGATGGCCAGATAGGCCATGTGCTTCGAGTCAGGGCTGAACATGGGCATGGCGATGTCTGTGAATTTCGGCCCCTCCTTGCCGTCATCCACCATCACTGCCTTGCCGCCGATCTTTGCCGTGTAGGCAAACCGGGAGCTGTCAGGACTGAACCTGAACACACCGACAAGGTCATACTCGGGCCCTTCCTCCCCGTCCTTTACCACAAACCATTTATCCCCCCTCCTGGCAGGGTAGACCATGTGCTTCGAGTCCGGGCTGAATATCGGGAACGAAACCTGGTCGTATTCCTTTCCCTCCTTGCCGTCCATCACCACCACCATTTTGCCCCCCTTCAGGACGGAGTAGGCGAAATGCTGCGAATCGGGGCTGAACACCAGGTTGTGCTTCAGGGGTATGCCGTCGTAGGCCTTGTGCTTCTTGCCGTCAAACACCACCTGCTGCTTTTTTCCGTTCTGGGCGACATATGCCAGGTGCTTCGAATCAGGGCTGTACTCAGGGACGCTCACGTTGTCGAACCGCTCTTCCTCCTTGCCGTCGCGCACGACGACCCACTTGATGCCTTCCTGGGCCTTGTAGGCCATGTGCTGGGAATCAGGGCTGAAGACAGGGGTTTCCTTGGCGATCGAGTGATACTCCTTCTGGGCCTTGCCGTCATGCATCACGACAAACTTTTTGCCCGACCGGGCCACGCAGGCCACGTGCTGGGAATCAGGGCTCGGCACGAACGACTCAAATATGATCTGATACTTCTCGACCGGCTCCACCAGCCGAATGATCTCTTCCCTGAGGGCGGCCTTATCCTCCGCAGTAATCGTCATGGGCGCAAGTCCGCAGAATACCAGGGAAACCAATATGGTGTAAGCAGCCTTCCTCTTCACAGATCTTCTCCTTTGTCATGTTAGAAACATTAACCGGTTTTTCCCGATGCCTTCACTATACCGCCTCAGACTGGATGTTGCAAGGTTCGCCGGGGTTTGGGGACGGGATTTTTGGGTGTATTTCATTATGACGCCTCTCCCAAGTCCCTCTCCCTCAAGGAGAGAGTGGGCATGCAATCCCGCATTGAGCTGGGCGCGGAGGTGTCCGCGAGAAGATCCGGGAGCATTTCCGCACAGGTGCAGTACCAGTCCTTTGCCTGCCATTGTCCGAAAATAACGGCATCAAGCTCGATATGCCGCCCGCATAGGCGCTCTCACCACTTGAACACCTGATTCAGCGATATCACCCATACGGACATCTCCTGCTCGTACTCAAGGCCCGCATACGGGTTGTAGACAATGTCGGTGAAATCTATCGAGTTCATATTCGTGCTTTCGTTGAACCCCACCGTCTTGTCTTTGAGCTGCACAAGCGTCACATTGAGGTCGATTGCGGTCGGATGCTGAATCTGTTTGAGCAGTTCATGGAAGTTGCCGGGCTTGGGCTTGGGATGGTCCTCGATGGTAAACCCGATCCCCACAGAATAGATATCCATATCCGACATGGGCACAGGGCCGAAGAGGTCGTCCTGCACGGAAGTGGGTCTGGGCTCATACCCGAAGCGCAGGGCGAGCCGCTTGATGGGGCGTATCTCGATTCCGTAGCTGAAATGCCAGGTGTTCTCAAAACCCAGATTCAAAACCATGGCCTTGGGACTGTTCATATACCCGAGCATCCGGGCGAATCTCAGAAGCTGAATCTTCTGGTCGAACTGTATCTCGAGAGTAGGCCATGCCTCCCAGTCGGTCCAGTGGGCGTCGCAGGTGAGCACGAGCTGTTTTATGGGCTTCAGTTTGACGCCGAGCTGAAGGCGGGCGGGCCAGGTCATGCTGACGGTGGCGGTGCCCTTCTGATGGGGCACTGCCTGGTAGGGCAGGTCGAACATGGCGGCTGTTATGATCGTCAGGGGAGAACGCCCCAGCCAGGCGACCGTGTTCTGAAATCTACGTTCGTAGGAAAACTTGTAGTCGCCTTCCATAGTGGTCTCGGACTCGCTCTGGTAACAGGCCCCGAAGGCAAACCAGGGCGTGGGCTCCCACAGAAAGCCCAGGTTGTACGAGGTGGTGAAGTAGTCCTCCACCAGGAGCTCAATCTCGCCCGATTTCTCATAGGGGTGCATTCCGCCGCCGAACCAGGGCGGCGGGAAAGTCAGCTCTGATATCACCGGGATCTCCAGACCTTCGGTCGCCTCACCCAGGGCGCCGGTCAGTGCGACCATGGTGTTGGGCGTTCTCAAGTTCGTCTGGAAGCTGAACAGGGTGACCCCGATGCCTACCGAGGCGCCTATGGATATGGTGTCGGTGAGCTTATATGCAACCGCAGGGGCCGCCAGGACCATGCGGAGGAAGAAGGCCTTCCTGCCCATGAAGCTGAACGGGTCTCCGCTGTGATTCTTCAGCCCCACCGCAAAGGGGGCATACTGTCCGAATCCGAAGGTGAGCCGCGACTCGGGCTCGGGCGGCTTGTAGATGATCCCCATGCCCGCACCTGCCAGGTAGGGGATCTCGTAGTCGACGATGGGGATCACCATATACCCGCTCTGCTGCTCGGCATGTGCACCGTCCAGAGGGTCTTTGCCGTCGTTGAACCAGCCGCCGAATGGCGCCCAGAGCTCGCCGGTTTCCGGGTCGATCCCCTGGGTGTACGTTGCCTCCCGCTTGTTTATGGTGAATATCAGCGCATTGTCGAAGCGGCTGGCCTCATAGGTCGCCAGATGGGCCGGGTTGAAATGCACGGCCAGCCCGCCGCACCCCTCGGGATAGGCGGTCACCGCGCTGCCCAGGGACGAGGCCGCGGGGCAGACCGCGAGCTGCTCGAAAAGCCCGGCACGCGCCGGCATGGGGCTGATCAAACCCGCGATCAGCAGCAGGCAAATAGCCGGAAACCTCCTCAATAGCATAATACACTCTCCCCTCATAGGACAAAGCTGAACGGGGCCCTGACCGTAAACGTGAAGCCCGACCCCGTGAGACTGTACCCGAGACTGAAAGAAAGGGTGGTCTTGTTTGTCGCTTTCCAGCCTAAGCCCACGACGAACGTGGCTTCGGATCTGTCTCCGGACTCAACGTCCTGAATCGCGCCCGCATACTTATACGTGGAGCTGAAATAATAAGTGTAGCTGAAAGACGAGTTCACCGATATTTTATAGGAAAGTGCATAGCCGATCCCTGCCCCGGCGGAGATGGAGTCCCCTGCCTCCACCTCTTCCAGTATGAATTGATCCAGAACTCTGTAATCCAGACCGGTGGCATCCATGCGGTAGGTATATCCGAGGTTCCAGAAGGCCACAACAGGGTCGATCTGCTTGCTGAAGCTTGCAGTCAGCGAAAAGTCATACACACCGTTGCCGGTCGAGAGCTCTGTCTCGGGGTTGATCTTGAAGGGGCTCCTGCCCGTGGGCAATGAGGCGCTCAGGCCCAGAATAGTCCGCATATCGCCGGCCTTCGACTTGATGGGCTGGTACAGGAATCCCAGGGTAATATCAGCGATGTCGGTTTCATCCAGCTCTTTGTCCGTGCCCACTTCGTTGTACCGGTATACGAAAGGAATGCCCGCGCTGAAGGTCAGATTGTCGAGGATGCTGTACGATGTAGTGATGGTGTGCTTGATCTCGTGATCTATCTGGCGTTCGATCAGGAGCTGATTGAGAATCCTCTCGCTTGGGGTATACTTGTACGACAGCGTATAGTCGAGCCCGAGCGTGCGCTTTGGTTCGAGAGAGTATTCTCTGCCCACTGCTTCGAGCACTTCCTTCTCCTTCTCCTGCTTCTCCTGCTCGGTGATCTCCAGTCTTCTTCTGGCGCGGCTCTCTTCCGTCAATTCATTGATCCGTTTCTCCAGCTCCTCGATACGGTTCAGAAGCTCCTCTCTTCCTGTTTCCTGCTCCTGGGCGCTCCCGTCGGCAGCACAAACAAGGCAGCAAAAAAACACAGCAATCAAAACAGCGAGTCTCTTCACGTATGGTCTCCTCTTGCTGTAACCTGTCAATTCATGATTGGGCCCGGAGCACGCAGTGCGACATCAATAGACATTGATGCTCTTGAACTGGTATCTCCTGTTCGCGTCCTCGTCGATCCTCCCGATGGATTCCATGAACTTCTGCTGCTCGATCAGAATGGTCGAACGTGCATGCTCGGGAAGAGCATCGCTCGTCCTGATGATCTCCACGAGCCGCAAATCCTCCTCCTTGAGGAGAAGCGCATCCATGGTGACTCCGCCGTCGGTCACGATAAACACGATATTTCTGTGCCACATTTCTTCAAATTCCGATAAGGTGAAGCTGATGTTGCCCATGAAGGGGTCGGCGAAGAACACATGATCGCCATATATGCCACGGTAAACCACGAAGTGCCTGTACCCAAAAAACTCGATCGGAACGATGCATGGCTTGTCGAGCTTCTTCAGATCTTCGAGCTCCGCAGTGTAGCCCGTGCCCTGGTAGCCGAGAACCGTAACAAACCGCTTCATATCCAGCAGAGAGAACGCGCGCCTCTCCTCCAGCTGTTTGATGTCGCCATACTCCATCAGCCCATGGATCACCTGCTCCTCGGTGAAGTTCTCGCCCAGGTAGTAGTTCAGGAGGGTTGCCAGCGCCGCAGAGCCGCAACTGTAGTCGAACTGCTGCTTGACGATGTTCTCGTCCTTCATGACAGAGTACGGCTTGACCTCATATCTCAAAACATGCTGAATTCCAGGCACTTCCGGGTACAACGTCAGTTCGCTTTCCGATACGTCACTGACGGGATGGAGCGTGGTAAGTATAGCCAGAACGATGAGGAAGCCCGCGATAACCTCCATAGTCCGGATTCTCCCAGATTTGCCCGCCCCTGTCAATTACCGGGTATCTGGATGCCGAGATGATGAACGGTTATGCCGTCGATGGCGCAGGGGCCGAACTGGTTCCCTCCGAAATCCACGTTTTCCACCCGGATGCTGCCGGACATGGGTGCGTTGTAGAACACCGAGGTCGACGTGACAGCACCGTCATCATAGGTACCGACATCAATGGTCACAGGCCTGTTGTTCGCAAGATCGCCGAACTTGAACTTTCCCGAAAAGATCCAGGATGACGGATCTTCGGGCGCACCGAGCGCGCTGCCGGCAAATCGGATGCCGGTGAGGTTGAGCGATTCGGGCTGGGTATTGTAGGTGTACTGCAGAGAGTCGATGGTGATCTCTGTCTGATACTCGATGTCGATGCCGGACATCCCATCGCCGTGGGGGCCTATGATAAACGTGTCCGAAGTCCCCTTCCTGAGGTTTTCCAGCCTGATTCCGCCCAGGTCCTGGTCGCAGAAGACGAAGTTCCCGACCGTGTAGGTCCTCGGCTCTACGTGAGTGGAAAGATTCATGAAAATATACGTATTCCCCTCGCCGGTGGTGCCGATGTCGAGGGTGTTGAAGTCGTCGTATTCAGCGGGGGTGTTCATGGAGAAGTAGCCGCCCTGGCCGTCATCGACGGTGAAATTGTTGAGCTCGATCCAGTGACGCGGGGTGTGATCGGTGTCGGAGACCCGGTATGAGTCGGCGTAGACGCGCAGCTGTGAATCGCCGATCACATAGGTGATGCCCGAGCGGGCGCTCACCTCGGAGAGCTCGTCATCGCTCAGCCGGCTCATCTGAGCCGGAGCGGTAATGGGGAGAAAGAAAACGAAAAGAGCAAACAGTGCGAAATGCCGGGAAAAAAGACGGTATCCTTTCCTGCCAGGGCTCATACCTTTATCTCCTTTCATTCCCGCCGCTCCATACGAACCTGCACTTGTTTTCTGCACATACTGTCTCTTCGATCTATTCACTCATTATCTTGAGACAGGCAAGAAAAATTTCCCTGCCTCAAGAGCCTGATCTTCATCCTCAAGAATCTATACCAGTGCCGCGCCTCGGGGCTTGACTCTCGGAGAGGGCTCAGTGCGCCCAGATGTCCACCCAGCTGCGGTTCAGGATATCGATGCCGAGTCCCGAGATATAGATGTTGCCCAGTGTGCCGGCATCAGGACTGTTCAGGGAAGCGAAGCTGTCCAGCTTCACATCGGCGGTGATGGGTCCCGCCACATCCAGGCTGAATACCTGGGGAAACCCGATGTGCACAACGCTCACAGGGGCCCAGCCCGGGTCCCCAAACGAGCCGTGGGCGTAGATGCCTTCATACGAGGTCGTCACATCGATGGCGACCGTTCCCTGCATGATGATGGGCCCCCACACTCGCAGGTTGGAGAGCCCGACATAGCCGGCTCCCTGCGCGCCATCTGACATCCAGCTCATCGCGCCGATGCCTTCATTGGCCACGCCGTCAATGTCGCCCCACGACAGATAGCCGATATCGAGCTGGTCGATCACGACGCTCATGGTCACGAAAACCCCGCACTGGTTGCCCGGCCTGCTGTTATAGATGTCTACGTAGCTCCACGGGTTGACGTACATGGCGAGCGCGCCGAGATTTACCGTGCCGAGCACCTGGCCCGGGGCGCCGGGGGCTGCAAGAAAGACCGCGAAGTCCATCTGGTCCACGGTGATCTGGAGGGAGCCGAGGCCGAACCGCACGAAGGTGAACCCGCTGTAGAGGCTGTAGGTCGGGTCGGAGGCGACGTCGATGGTGATCGGCTTGAAGTCCGCTGCAGCGGAATACCCGCCGAAGGTGTCGTTTTCGCGGGCCTTGATCCTGAGCCCGATGACGTCGAACCCGGCCAGTCCCACATAGCCGCCGTCAGCGGTGGTGCCCCAGGAGGGATGGCCGCCTTCGAAAATGCCGTCGTAATCACCCCATGCCAGGGTGTCGATGGCGATGTTCATCATGATGTCGGTATTGATGCTCACACCGGCCTGGCCGATCACCTGGGAGAGATCGTGATCCCGCACCGGCGTCATGGCCATCATGGAGAGCGGGAACGCAACGATCAGCACGGCCAGTGATGCGCTTTTCATTATCTTCATAAAATTCTCTTCCTCCGATTCTCACCTGTCACCGCATTGCATGATGTTTCCTTGAAGAGAAAGGAGGGTTGCAGCCAACCCTCCTTTCTCGATTACACATGAGTCAGCAGTTGATTAGTGGGCCCAGATGTCCACCCAGCTGCCGCCGTAGATGTCGAGACCGAAGCCGCTGATGTAGATGTCGCCCAGAACGCCTGCATTTATACTGTCAAGGTCTGCCACGCGGTCGAGCTTCACCTCGGCAGTGATCGGGCCGACGAGTACGGAGAAGAGGTCAGCAGCGCCCAGAGTGGGATCCGAGTAGACGTCGGAGCCGAACTGGATGTGAACAACGCTCACAGGGGCTGCGCCCGCATCGGTCCCGACTATGCCGTGGGAGTAGATGCCGGCATAGGCGGTGTTGACATCGATTGCCAGCTGACCGGCGACGGTGATCGGGCCGCCGATCTGGAGGTTGGCAAGTCCGACATAACCGGCGCTAGCCGCAGCCATCCAGGGCATCGCGCCGATGCCTCCATTGACCACGCCGTCGGTGTCGCCCCAGGACACGTAGTCGATGTTGAACTGATCGATCTCGATGTTCATGGCTATGTTCACGCCGCAGGTGCCGTCGGAGAAGATGTCAACATAGCTCTTGGGATCGATGTAGATGCCCATGGCGCCGATGCTCACAACACCGAGCAGGTTGCCGGAAGCCGCGAGGGTTGCCGCGTCAGTCCCGAGCCTCACGTCGAAGTCGAGGGCGCCCATGGAGATCTCGAGGGAGCCGAGGCCGAACCGCACGAAGGTTGCTCCGTCGTACATGAGTGCGTCGGTGGCAACGTCGATGGTGATGGGCTTCAGCTGTGCAGGTGCCGCATAGCCGTCAAAGGTGTCGGTTTCGCGGGCCTTGATTCTCAGGCCGTCAATGTCGAACCCGGTGACTCCCACATAGCCGCCGCCGTCAGTGGTGCCCCAAAGAGGATGTCCACCATTGAGAATACCATCGCTATCGCCCCATGCCAGGGTGCCGATCTTGATGTCCATCATAAGGTCAGCATTGATGTTGACTCCGGCCTGGCCGGTAACATCGGAAAGGGTCTGGTCGGAAACCGGTGTCATTGCCATAACTGACAGCGGCAGCAACATGATAGCCAAAAACGTCAATACTCTCTTCATAACTTAATGCCTCCAAAAATTTATTTTTTGTGATGCCTGTTACTTGCGATCTGTAAGTTTTTTACCAACTGCCTTTTTGCCGAACCGTGTTACTTTTTTAAGAATCCTCCAGTTCAACTGCGCCAGCGCATCACCCCCTTTTCACGGTACTTTGTATAACCAAAACCACAGGGGCTAAGGAGAGGCTCCTATGCTTGCGCCTCCCTACTTCATTTCACAACAGCCGCATCCAAAATCCCTGTCAGTCGCTTCATAATCCGTTTACGCTCACGGGGTAATTGTCGCATTGCCCCAGTGGAACCACCAGCCGGTGGTCCTGTCCAGGGTTACGGAAAACTCCGAATTGTTGCAGTAGATCGTTCTCTGGCCGAGATTCAGCCGGCTGCCGTCCACGAGAACGCCGTCTGTGGGGTTCTCGATGCGGCCGCTGAACGAAATAAAGTTTGCGCTGATGGGGCCTGTCATGGAGGGCGTGCCCACCCTGACGAAATTGAGCTGCCGATTGGCGGGATCGGTCATGTTGGAGAAGCCCGCCTCGATGAATATGCCCCTGCAGACAAGGCTCTCGGTGGCGGAGCCCAGGGACACTCCTTCCCAGTTTTCGTCCCAGCCGATGCCCGAGCCGTTGTCGTAGTAGCCCATCTTCAAAGAGTCGATCTCGGTGTAGGTCGAGGTGGTGATGTTGAAATATGCGCGGGCGACCTCGTTTTCGAGGGTGAAGCTGGAATAGCCTTCGCCGGTGACCTCGGCCAGCTCTTCATCGCCGACCTCCCACATCCAGGCGTGAACGGGAGAACAGAGCAGACAGAAGGCAACGAGAATAGTGAGAAACATCCAACCTCGCATAAGACTCTCCAAAATCATGATATGCTCTGGATGCAGACTTCTTTCTCTGGTCTCCATGGGCACCATTATCAGCAATAAACATGCCATATAAAAATATCTATATTTCAATTAGTTATAATCTATAGACTCAACAGTTATGGGCAAAAGGGAAACATTTTTCCATGGATTAATGAAAACATTTTCATTCGCCTGGCATGCGTATCTCCAGGCAGAAACATTGGATATCAGCAGTCCTGCGGGGGATGAAGAGAGGAGAGAAAACGGTGTGCAAGATTCCGCCGCAGGCGGCGACAGCCCTATGTCCAGAAAATGCCGACTGCGAGCCTTATTCTTCGGGAATCACCGGTGCCGCCATGCCGGTGACCATGCGGCTTCCGTCCGAGACACCGATAGCCAGGGAAGAGTCGAGGTCGAGCCCCTCAGTGTGATAAGTCGAGATAAAAGTCGCCAGCCCCTCCAGGTCGAAGAATGGTACGCCATCAATGGAATCATGCGGAGTGAGCGTGAGAAAGACATCGTAGAGATCAACATCCGGCAGATCGTCATAACGAATCTCGATGATCTCCCCCTCAAAGAGATTGCCGCGATCGTCCGAGCCTTGTATGATCCCTCTGCCGGGATCTTCATCCACACCAGTGGTCGTTATGGTGAGTACCAGGGTGTTCCCGGTATAGAACGAATCGTCGATCCGCCACTTCCCGGCGATCTTTTTGATGTCTGACGATGCGGGGGTTGCGGCGTAGTTGAGGACCTCCCAGTAATACATGTCCGCATCATCCACATCTTCGTAATAGTAGCCGTAGAGGTGGTCGGTGGTGAAAATCGCTTGTCCTCCAACATTAATGCGGACAACATCTGCTGCGTACGGCCCGATGCCGCTTGTATCCGAGGTGTACGTATATTGATCGAAAACCCCTGCGAAAAACGCCCTCACATCCAGGGAAGTGTTCACGCCGAACGAGTTTTCCAGACATACATACTGCGTGTCATCTCCGATGAACCTTGCCTCTTTTTCCCTGGTGATGATCGCTGTGACGAAAATGTCGTCATCATCAGGTTCCAGAATATCGACGCTGAAGCCGTCGTTGATGTCGATCAGGCCGTTTTCACCTCTGTAAAAATATCCCGCCCAGGAGCCCACCACCTCGCCGATCGGCTGCCAGGGCCCTGCGGGGTCGTAGCTGCCGCCGCTCGATCCGCTTTCGCACGAGATGCACGCACACGCCAGAATGAAAGACGCCGCGATGAGTAAAAGTCTCCGGAGCCCCTTCATATGATCTTCCTCCTCCAACAGCTTCCCGCTGTCCGACCCTGCCGGTGAGATGATCGCAGACGAAACCGGCATGACACTCCATTGCATGACAGAAAAACCAGCCGATCGGGGGTGCGGGATCTATGGTCATTCTATCTAATCACCTTTGCCCGGCCATTGCAAGATATATGATCAGAGGAGAGCCCTGCTCGCACCTATGCAAGGGTTTTCCCCTTTTGGAGAAATCTTTTTCTTTCTCCCGGAAGGCCCACAGAAATTCTTGGCGAAATACCGTATGTTATTCACTTCTTAACAGACAGGGCCCGGGGAACAAATCTTGCATGGCTGCCCAAAGCAACTGGTGTATTGTCCCGGCGACGGAAACCGGGAGATGAGAGTGAAGCCCGCAGAAGCGGCGCATACGAAAACAGAGCGAGGGGTATCGGGAATGGTCCGTTCAGGCTGCATTGTCTTATCATTTTTATTTGTCCTGGCGTTTCCGTTTTCCGTGCAGTGTCTTGAAGCCCTCCCGCACATTGCCGGGGCACCGGCCGCGACGGTACAGCATCCGTCCACCGTGACAGCCGCGCTCACGCAGGATGAGCAGATCCTCATCCAGGCACCCAGGAAAACGCACCCTGTCCAGGAATCGCTGCTTTCCTATTCCATCAAATCGGGCGGGGCATTCGCTGTCTATGACAGCGACTTCCGGGATTTCCTGGATTATGGGGTGTCGTTCTCTGTGGGCGCGAAAAAGAAGCTCAAGGAGAAACTGTCCTTTCTCACCTCTCTGGAGGTGATCATGCTCACCGGCGAGTGGGATACGGGAAGCAACAGGGAAACGATTGTCATGGAGGCGGAGGAGCATTGGCCGGGCTTCAACGGCGACAGCATATCTCCGGAGGATATCCCGGACGAGAATCTGGGAAGCAGCTATCACGGCGAAGGAGAGGCCGTTATCACGAGCGCGGAGCTGCTCCGCAGGGTCGATCTCGACACCACGCTCTACATCGTCCCCCTTTCCTTCAACCTCGTCTACGAGCACCACGGAGGAGACAAGAAAAAGATCAACCCGTATGTGGGCGGAGGCCTGGGCTTCTGCATGGCGAGACGCGAGGTGGAGAGCAAAGCGATCAAGGAACAGTCTTTTCAGAGCGCTGAATACCGCATCAGACTCGACGACTCGGAGACCGTCTTCGGGCAGCTCCTGCAGGTCTTTGCAGGGATCGAGGTGCCGTTCAAGAACGGGATAAGGTTCGTGGCGGAGGCGAGCACCGCCATGTACGACCTGGACAATTTCGAGCCCGTGCTCGAAGTCTCCTACACCAGAGAACCCCCTGACTGGTACCAGGGTGACGATTTGTCCCAGTTCACCAATGAAGATCCCATAAAGGTAGGGGTGTTCGAGCAGGAGATCATATCGTCCTTCTCCATCGGCATCGTGGTTCCTTTCTGATCCTTTCCCTTCGGTCCCCTGCGCGAGGCGTTTCCGTATTTCTATTCGATCATTGCGTATCTCTATTTGATCATTGAACGATAAATATGATAATGATGTTATTTCAATCACATCTGTGGTGATGTTGTCGGGAGGATATGCCATGCCGTCACAGCGTATGAGCGAGAGCGTGCAACCCCTGAAGGACCGGATCGATGAGCTCAAGCGGATTCAGGATGATCTGCGGATCAAGGAGTTCGCCATCGCCTCTTCCATCAACGGAATCGCCATCGGAAATCTGGAAGGGGTGATCACCTATGTAAACCGGGCCGCCGTCAAGATGTGGGGCGGGACAGACCCTGCCGAGATCATCGGCAAGCCCGTGACCGTGTTCGCCGAGTCCGAGAGAGAAGCCCTTGATATCATGGAGACCGTGCTGGCCAGAGGCGACTGGGCGGGAGAGGTGAACGGCAGGCGGAAAGACGGCTCGCCGGTCACCGTCCTGCTCTCGGCCAGCCTGGTCCGCAATGAATCGAACGAGCCCGTGTGCATGATGTGCTCATTCGTGGACATCACCGACCGCAAGAAAATGGAAGAAGAGATGCGGGTCAAGGAAAGCGCCCTGGCCTCGTCCATCAACGGCATCGTCATCGCCGACCTCGACGGCGTCATCACCTATGCAAACGATTCGGCCCTGAAGATGTGGGGTGCCGGAAAGCCCGATGAGGTCCTGGGAAAACCTGCGATGATTTTCGCCCAGTCGCAGGAGGAGATCCTCGATATTATCGGCACCATCCGCACCAGCGGCAGGTGGGAGGGAGAGGTCAATGCAAAGAGGAAAGTCGGTGATCCTTTCACCGTGCTCATCTCGGCAAGCCTGGTGAAAAACGACAAAGGCGAGCCCATCTGCATCATGTGCTCGTTCGTGGACATCACTGACCGCAAGAAGATGGAGGAGGAGCTGCGCATCAGGAACAATGCCCTAGCGTCGTCCATCAACGGCATCGGCATATCGGACTTGGAGGGCAACATTATCTACGTCAACGACGCGGCCCTGAAGATGTGGGGGGCCCCGGATGCGTCCGAGGTCATCGGCACCTCGGCGCTCAGTCTCGCCCAGTCGGAGGAAGAGGCCATAGAAATCTATCAGGCCGTTCTGGAGAAAGGCGGGTGGACCGGCGAGGTGTCCGGCTTCCGCAAGGACGGCTCGCCGATTACAGTCCTGCTCTCGGCAAGCCTGGTGAAAAACGACAAAGGCGAGCCCATCTGCATGATGGACTCGTTCGTGGACATCACTGAGCGCAAGAAGATGGAGGAGGATCTGCAGATAAAAGAATACGCCATCGCCTCGTCCATCAACGGCATCGGAATTTCCGATCTGGAAGGCAGAATCACCTATGTGAACGATGCGGCCCTGAAGATGTGGGGAGACAGCGATCTCTCCGATGTGCTGGGAAGGTCTGCGCTGGACCTCGCGCAATCCGAGCAGGAGGCCCTGGAGATCTTCCAGGCCATCGTGGAAAAGGGAAGCTGGACGGGCGAGGTGTCCGGCTTCCGCAAGGACGGCTCGCCGATTACGGTCCTGCTCTCGGCAAGCCTGGTGAAAAACGACAAAGGCGAGCCCATCTGCATGATGGACTCGTTCGTTGACATCACCGAGCGCAAGAAGATGGAGGAGGAGCTCAGGGTCAGGGAAAACGCCATCGCCTCGTCCATCGACGGCATCGGCTTCTGCGATCTGGAAGGGAAGATCACTTACGTCAACGACGCGGCGCTGGCTATGTGGGGTGCTGAAGACCCCTCCGAGGTGCTGGGCAGGTCGGTTCTCGATCTGGCGCAGTCGGAAGAAGAAGCCCTGAAGATATTCCAGGCCGTGGTGGAGAAGGGAAGCTGGTCAGGGGAGGTGTCCGGCTTCCGGAGCGACGGCTCGCCGATCACGGTCCATCTTTCGGCAAGCATGGTGTACAACGACAGGGGCGAGCCCATCTGCGTGATGGACTCGTTCGTGGACATCACCGAGCGCAAGAAGATGGAAGAGGAGCTCAGGGTCAAGGACTTCGCCATCTCGTCATCCATCAACGGCATCGCCATCGGCGATCTTCAGGGCAACATCACCTATGTCAACGATGCCTTTCTCCGCATGTGGGGCGGCAAGGATCCGTCCGAGGTACTGGGAAAGTCGGCGCTCACCTTCGCCCAGTCCCGGGAAGACGCGGACGCTATTCTCCAGACCGTGCTCGCAAAGGGCACCTGGTTCGGGGAGATCATCGCGGTCAAGAAAAACAGGACGCCCATC
>Ga0209606_1004004_pt1 | contig 14151 bp, 10 predicted proteins | sample AD_UKC057_MetaG_FD_184412 | JGI IMG/M metagenome (GOLD analysis project Ga0209606, IMG submission 184412) | Active sludge microbial communities of municipal wastewater-treating anaerobic digesters from USA - AD_UKC057_MetaG (SPAdes) (version 2) | ecosystem: Engineered > Bioreactor > Anaerobic >...
TCGGCATTCTCTCGAAACAGAGGATCGTGACCACCGTATCGTACGGCGGAATGAAATCGAAGGTCGAGGCCAGGGTATCCCGGTCATAATCGATCCAGCGGGAAGAATCCTTTTCCACAATGAGCCTCCGGTAGGAAAGGAGGCTGCCGAAGTCGTAAGCCGAGTAGGCGGGCGATTTGAGGCGGACGGCAATCACCTCCCCGGTCATGCGCTCCCGGTACGTGTCTCCGGAGGCGAGCCGGGCGTTTTCAAGGCGGAGGGGCGCGCCGATCGTGCTTTTAATAATAACATGGAACGCGGCTACCTGCGGTACCCTCCGGCGGGCGCCGCGGGCGGGTTTTTTCATGTACGCATCCGTGTTCGCGAGCTTTTCCCAGAGCGCGCCGTCAACAGGCTCGACCATCAGGTCGCAGAAAACGCTCCGTATCAGCGCGGAGCCGCCCACGGTCATTTCGACATCGGACCGTTCCACCGCGCGGGTCAGGCGAACGAGCTTCTCTCCGCCGGTGCACGTCAAAAGGAGAGCAGCCGGCAGGGCGATGATGCATGCGCGCGATATGGGCCTGGACAGTATTCCTTTCATGGGTGAGATGCTCCGGTGCCGGCATGCCGGCACGAAGTCAGTGTATGGCATGATCCGCGGCCATGTCAATGATTATGCTGACCAACGGGCTCTCAAAAAGATATTGACAGGATGGATTCGGGGTCACAAAAAGAAGAGGCCCGCTCTGGGTGAGAGCACATGACATGGAACAGGAGACCGGAATGGCATCGCGGCATGGCAGTTTTTTCCTGGCGCTCATTGTCCTTGCCGGCGGGTTCCTGCCCGCCTGTGGAACGAAAACCGACACCACCACGGGGCTGCGGACCACGACTTCCGGCCTCTCCTGCAAGGATGCAACCGTAACGCTGGACGACGTGAAGCTCGACTCGAACCGGATCCCGATGGGTAAAAAGATCGTGCTGCGCTACGACGGCGTCAGGGGATTCAAAAAGCTGAATAACAGGGTCTACCCCGGCGTTTCGATGTCCGTGACGGACCTGGAAGGCGTATCGATCGGGGAATTTGCCGATCTCTTCGGAGGGTATGCGGCAACCGGCATGGAGCCGAAAAAGGCGGGGCGCATATCCGTGACCCTGACGACCGGGAAACCCATGAAGACGCGCGCGGAGTATATCTGGAAGGTACGCGTTTGGGACCGGAAGGGGCGGGGCGAGATCGTTTCCGAAATGAAAATTAACATGATATAACATTAACAATGAAGAAACTTAAACTGTCATTTGCGCTTCTCCTGCTGACCCTGGTTTTCGGCATAACCGGCTATCACTTTATCGAGGGCATGAGTTTTTTCGATGGCCTCTACATGACCGTGATCACGATTTCGACCGTGGGCTTCCAGGAGGTCAAACCGCTCTCGGTCCCGGGACGGGTGCTCACGTTACTCATCATCAGCACCGGCATCATGATAGCCGCATACACGATTGGCACGCTGGTCAGGGTGTTTATCGAGGGGGAGCTGAGAAAAACCTTTGGGAGACGCAAAGTGGAAAAGAAAATATCTAAACTGGAAGGCCATTACATCATCTGCGGGTACGGCAGGATCGGCAGCCTGGTCTGCGCCGAGCTGCGGGATCACGGCATGGAATGTGTGGTGATCGAGAACCAGCCCGCGTCGATCGAGCGCATGGAGGCCGACCGGGTGCTCTTTCTCCCGCTTGACGCCACGGTCGACGGCACACTCATGGATGCGGGCATCATGCGCGCGAAAGGAATCGTGACCGCGGTCGGGTCAGACGCGGATAACGTGTTCATAACCCTGACGGCAAAGGGACTCCGGCCCGATATATTCGTGCTTGCAAGGGCGTCGGACGAGAAGAACGAGATCAAGCTCAAGCGCGCCGGCGCCAGCCGCGTGGTCTCCCCCTACCTGATCGGGGGCAAGAGGATGGCGCACGTGCTTATCCGCCCCACGGTGATCGATTTCATTGATAGTGCCGTCACTGACGGCAACCTGGACCTGCAGATGGAGGAATGCCGCATTCAGCCGACATCGGACCTGGTGGGGAAAAACCTCGTAGAGAGCAATCTGAGGAAGGACTACGGGGTCATCATCGTGCTTATCAAGAAGTACGGCGGAGCGATGATATTCAACCCGCAGTCCAGCGAGGTGCTGGAGTCTGACGATATCCTGGTGGTACTCGGGAAAAAGGACGACATGCGGCGCATGAGCTGCGTCATGTAGCCGTACCGCCCGCCTATTTTTTCTTTTCGCTTATCGTTTTCGCGATTTTCTTCAGCAGTATGTCAAGCTTGAAGGGCTTCGGGAGGAAGAGGTCCGCCACGTTCCGGTACGCCTTCACGTCATCCAGCATCCATCCCGAAAGTAAAACGGTGATCGTGTCTTCCTTGAGCTCCTTGATCCGCGCCGAGAGCTCGATGCCGGTTATGCCCGGTATACCGTAATCGGTGACCAGTATATCATACTGTTTCCTCTTGAACTCCTCGATCGCGGTCTTGCCGTCGGCGCAGACAAATACGCGGTTACCCATCTTGTCGAACAGTTCGAAGAGTATTTTCTGCAGCGCGATCTCGTCCTCGACGATCATGATGTCCAGGTCGCGCAACCGGTAGTCGATGCCGTCGGCCTCCCGCTTCTCGCGGTCGATCAGGATGCGTGCGGGAAAAATGGCCTTGATGGCGTACGATTCCGGCGCCTCCTCCTCGATAATCTTGAGGTTGATCATCTCGGAGGCCTGGCGGATGTCGATGCCGGAGAAGATGTTGACGAAGGCCGGCGGTGACGGAGGGGAGACGGCCCCGGGGTCTTTCATCGCTTCCACCATCAGGTAGAGATCGTTGTTCTGGCGGAGCGTGATGCCGATCGTACCCGATTTCTGTATGTAATTGGATACCTTCAGGATGATCGACGTAATGATCTCGCGCAGCAGCCTGGTGTTGGTGTTCACATGGACGCCGGAGAAATATTTCTTGTCTACCCTGATAGACTTCGTGTTGTCGATGTTGTAAACCTTGAACTGCATGTTTGAGAACTCGATCGCATCCTCGATCACATCAACGAGCGGTTCCGTGACGTCCTCGCCCGGCTCCCGGGCTGTCCCGATGAAGTTCTGTATCCGCTTCACCTGCCCGGCGATCTCCGTGGCCGACTCCTCGATGAGCTGGATCCCCTCCGTGACGGATTCCTTTTCCGTGATCTGGAGAAGGAGCTGGGTCCTGCTCAGGATGACGTTCATCGTGTTGTTGAGGGAGTGAAGGAAGCCCTTGGTTATATCGGTGAAGAGGTTAACCCGGTTCGCGGTGTTGATCCGGTTCTTCAGCTCCTTGATCTTGGTTATGTCCTCCATGATTATCTCTACCGCCGTGATTTCCTTGTCGTCAACGATGGGGTAGAGGATGAGGTTCGCAATTTTCTTTTCGCCGTCACGCGCGGAGATCTTCGTCTCGCCGAGGCGGCGGAACGTGGTTTCGCCGGTCAGGAGGCCCGTCACCGCTTTCCTGACCTTGTCGGATTCTGCAGAAAAAATGGTGTCGAAGGTCACCGTCTTGTCGGACAGTATCTCCTCCGCGCCGTAGCCGATGAAGCCCGCGAGCGAATGGCTGCAGCGTATGATCTGCATCTCGTCGTTGACCCGAACGATAGGCATGGGCGAAAACTCGAAATGAAGGTTATCATACTGGAAGTTCTCCTCGGATATGATCGAGAGGGTGGACCGGTCGAAGGAGAGGAGACGGTCGTCGACGATGATCATCAGGGCAAGGATAGAGGTGACCGCTTCACCGGTGAACATCGGGAACAGGTATATCTCGACGGGCAGGTGGTCGCCGCTGGGCGCGTTGACCACGGCAAAGCAGCGCTTTTCCACACCGTGCTGTGCCGCCAGGTATGACTGGGCGATCCGCTTGCGGTATTCCGGAAAAAACGGGTGCTCCCAGTCGAGGCGTATCTCCCCGGTCCCGCCGGTGAAGAACTCGTGGTAGGCCCTGTTGCCGTACAGAATCAATCCGTCCTTGCCGATGATCGAAACCGGGTGCTTCAACGATTCGAAGACGGCATGATCGGAAGAAAGTGTTGCAGCCGCTTCTCCCTTTTTTTCATAATCAACGCTCATGAGGCACTGATACCTTCACAATCTTCCCCGCGTCCGGTGCTGCCCGGGCGCGGGAGCAGGTTACTCGACAGTCCGGATATTCACGAAATACTTGTCTTTACGCTTTATCTCGAAATTCAGATACTTTGTTTCCTGAACCGCACCGTTGAAGCCGATGTACTGGACTGCGGCGGTGTACTTACCCGGGAGCAGGCGCATTCGCGCCAGCTGCAGGTTCGCCGGGAGCGTGTGCCAGCAGCGGAGGTCCGGCTTTATGGTGGCGAAGAGCGCCGTACCGGTCCCGGCTCCCACGATGAGTCCCATGAGCGCGGACAGGCCGCTGTTTCCCTTGGAAAGCTGCCGTGTCGCCTCTTGCGCGCCGATGCCGGCTGCCAGCGATATAAGGGCCTTTGTCACAATGGACGCAGCGACCTCGCCGCGGAGCCGCGCGTAATCGTCCTCCAGGTTCTTGATGGCGGTGTATTCTATGTTCTCGAGGACTTCCGTCTCGATTGTCCGGTTCATGACGGTCACCCTGAGTGACTTTGTCCTGTTTGTCCGGATTTTGAATTTCGGGATAGGGTTTTCCGCCAGGCCGATGGTGTTCATTACGGCACCGACGGTCAGGCCGGCGGCCAGGCTCCTGGTAGCCAGGGTGGCCACGATTGCCGCGTTCATCCCCGGCTCGTCGAGGAGCCTGCCCCGGGAAACCTTGATGGGGCAGCGGCCGGCCTGGAAGATGACCACCAGCTCGCCGGTGGGGTCGGTTTTTTTCGAGCGCTGCAGCTGCGCGAGGTCGGCCCGGGCCGTCGCCATGCCCGGCTTAAGCTGTAAGATCTGCTTGTATTCCACTTCCGCGTATTCCCGGTCGTCTTCGCTGCCGGTCGTGTCGGCGCGGAGCTCGTGGGCTATGGCGGCGAGGTACTTGGCCATGATATTCTGCTTGTACCGCGCCTCGCCCTTCTCGTTCTTGATTTTCTGGAGCTCGTTGTTGACCGCCTTGAACTCGACCGCGGCGTCATCGGGGCTGTTCAGCGACAGGTAGTTGATTCCGAGGAACATGTGGATCAGGACTTTTTCGAAATCTTCTCCGCGATAATTGGTGATCGTCTGGTCGGCGATCAGGGCCGCCGCTTCCTGCGTCACGCTGATCGGGATGACCTGCGCGATTTTGGCCGCCATCTCGAGGATCCTGTTGCTGTCCTCGTGCTTGCCCGCCATGTGAAGGAGATATCCCGCTTCCATCATGAGGAGGAGCTTGTCCTTGCCCGCATTCTTGATCTGCGGGACGAGCATCTTCGCGGCCTCAAGCTCCTGGCCCTGGTAAAATTTTTCCTCCGGCGCGTTGATGACCTCGCGATAGTCCTTTCCGCATGCGAGCGGGAGCAGCGCGAGTATGAGGAGTGCAAGGGCAGCTGTGAGTTTCGGGGTCATGGGCGGGTGCCTCCGCGTGCTCAGAAGCCGATCCTGTCCGTGGATGTGCTTTTTAAAAACTCCTGCCGGTCCTGCCAGCGCAGAACGCCGGTCCCCAGCTCTTTCAGCTTCATGGTAACGACGATGTACTGGATTTTTTTGCCGCCGTCGTAACGCACATTTTCGGTGATGTGCCCGAACAGGAAAAAATTGGGAGATTTGAGGTTGCCGACCGGTACGGCGCTGTCGGGATCGATCAGCCCGGTCATTCCTTTTTCCATCTCTTTAATGGCTTCCCTGGTGTATGAGTCATCGACGAACTCGATCCTCATCTGTATCAGGTTGTTCACTATTTCGTCGGTAAGCATTCTCGTGTCGATGTGCTCGGCCGTGTCGTTCTTGATCCTCTGGGTTTGAATCAGCGCGGGCTTGTTCCAGCTGCTCTTCAAATATGTATAGAGGGAGCCGACCATTTTGTTGACGGTCGTTTTGATCTCCCGCGGCCCCCATTCCATCGATCCCTTGTCCTTGCTCGCATCACGGTACTGGGTGCTGCCACAGCTTACCGCCAGTATGGAAATCGCAATGACCAACACGGCTGCTCTGTTCATATGAATCTCCTTGGATTTTTTACGGGTGCCTTGCGGCTACTATGTATTACAATAGCGAAAAAAAACCGGTATCATTACTGATTCTTTCCCACCCCCGGGGAATGAAATGATAGTTGATTAATGAAATCCGGGCCTTTAATTGTCAATAAAGTAAATATATTTTTTTAAACCCTTTGCGGGGCCGGCACGCGAAGGCCTGTAAATGCGGCGTATTTGCCGGATTGCCCGGAAACGACCCCGTCCGGAATGGTTATCCGGCGGGTCGCTACCGGCCGGGCCCCCCGCATAGCTCCATCACCTGTTTGACCGTTTCATCGGTATCCAGGTTCCGGATAATTGCCGCGTGTTCTTTCCGGTCCAGGGTATGCCGGTAGAGAGGGTCATAATAGGTTTCCAGCATGATGCGAATGAATTCCCGTATGTTTCCCGCGCGGTAGAGCCCGATAAGCAGATCGGCATTTTTTTTGCCCAGCTTCGGCGTAAGGCCGGTCACGATGACGGGAATGTTGTCGTCGGTGCAGTGCTCGTGGTACTCGTTGTATATTATCTCGACGCGGCGCTCTAACGGCGTGTCTATCAGGATCGAGGGCGAGCATCTCATCAGCTCGTACAGTGACGGCGGTAGATGCAGGTTGCCGATTTTGCGGGACTCGCCTTCGATGACGATGCCCGGCGCACCGGCCAGCCCGCGGATGCGGTCGCAGAGCAGGCTCTCGAACCGCTTCTGCGATTTCTGCGCTATGCCGATGCCGCCGAATACGGAGCTCCGGTGGCCCGCCATCCCCTCCAGGTCGATCGCGTACGGGAGCTTCCTGATGATCTCGGTTTTGCCCGTTCCGGTCAGGCCCTGGAGCACGAAGAGCGGGGCCGGGAGCAGGATGGACGCGAGCTGCCCTGCGACATGACGCCGGTAGCCCTTGTATCCGTCCCGGAGCCGGAACACCGGCATGCCCAGCGAGTCGAGCAGGGCTGCCAGTGACCCGGAGCGCATGCCGCCCCGCGCGCACATGATCACGATATTCCGGTCGCGGTATTGCATGAAGGAGCCCACCAGTTCCGGGAGCTTCCCGCCGACAATCGCGGTGCCCCGCGTGATGGCGCTGTCCCTGCCCATCGCCCGGTACATGGTCCCCACTTCCCTGCGCTCGCTGTCGTCGAACAGGGGAATATTGACCGCTCCTTCTACGTGGTCCTCGGCGAATTCAATCGGTGCGCGCACGTCGATGTATATCCTGTCGGGGATCTCGAGAGATTCGCTGTAGGTTATATCGTTCATTATTCAGCCTTTATTATAAGAAAGCAGGCCGGAAGGGGCGATCAGATATCCGGCATGCGGGCGGTCACGCGCCCGGTCCAGGCGAGCTCCTCCGCCGCCTGGAGCACCACCTGCATGTAGGCCTTCATGGATTCATGGAACAGCTGCGGATGGAAATCTGCGGGGCCGACGGTTTTTCTGATCGTCTCCGTTCCGGTGAAACCGCCGACCTCGACGGGACCGCCGCCGGCGAGGATCACCTGCACGTTATCAAGCCTCACCTCGAAAATGCCCGTGACTTCACCGTCCCGGAAGCGGTAGCGATCGAGCCTGCGGTTGTCGGCGATGATGTAGATGTGCTGAAGCTCACGCTGGAACAGGGCACCGTTTTTTTCAGAGTAACGGTACCAGCCAAGGTCGATGAGACGATGCTCATCCGGCTCGAAACCTATCTCCTCCCGGGCTTCCTTGGCGACCTTGCTGCCGCCGACCCCGTAGGGCACGTGGCCGCCTACGGTTATATCGAGGCAGTTCGGGTAGTGTTCCTTGTGCGGGGCGCGGAGCTGGAAGAGGAGGCAGGGCCCGTCGTCTGCATCCCTCATGATCCAGAGGTGGACCGCCTCGTGCGGCGTGCCGTCCCGGTGGGCAATGTCCCTCTCGACCGATTCCCCCGTTGGGAGGCCGTTTTCCCAATCCCAGACTTCCAGCAGCTCGGTGATACCAGTACATTTCTGCATAATGACTTCGCTTTGTCCGGGGCCGCTGGTGTTCAATTATGCATCAAGGGCAGCCGGACGGAGATATAAAAGGCGCCCGAAGCGCATCAAGCCAGGCTTTTCCTGCCCCGGGGCTGTATAAACTGATGAAAAACGGCACAGGATTGACAAGCTTTTTTTATTTAAAATAGATAATCATACACCGATATTATAAACGATATAAAAGGCTGAAAAACCATGGTTGAAATCTCATTGAACGGCGCTGAAAATCCGGCGGGCATCGGTCCAGCGGCATCGACCGGTAAAAAACGGGGCGGGAAAAGCCTGCTTCCGTTCGGCATTTTTTTCATGCTTTTCCTGATCGAGACGATCATGGCGGCCGGCGCCGCAGGTGCCTACTTCCTGTATGCCGGGGCCGGCAGGATCTCCGAGATCGAGGCGGATACCAGGTCGCATGCCGTAAACCTTGCCGAGGCGCTCGGGGGAGCGGCGGAGCTGAGCTACCGGGCCAAGAACTATGCCAGGCTCAAAAAACTGTTCCAGGAAAAGATCGGGGAGCGCACCATCGATGAGGCTTTTTTCGTTCTCAGGAGCGGGAAGCTGATCGCGCATTCCGACCCGCAGGCCGGGGAAAAGCTTAAGGGCACCATGGCCGGCGGCGGGTCGGCCTACAACCTCGACCTGATCCTCCAGCCGGTCAACAGCAACAGCACCGGGGTCCTTTTCACCGACTACAACATCGTATCCAGACCCGTGCCCTTTGAACGCAGCCAGCAGGACCTGATCAGGCACTACCTGTACCGCGGCATCGACTCGAGCGGATGGCTTGCCAGCAGGGCGGTCTACGGCAGGAAGAAGCCGGTCGGCACTGTCGGGCTTATCATATCGAAGACGAGAATATACGCGTTTATCCGGGACCATGTGGACCGCACCCTGCAGGTGTTCCGCATCGCCTTTGCGGCCGCGTTCCTCGTATCGCTGACAGTGTCGCTCGTGGTCTACGGCCGGTACCGGGGCATACGCAGGCGTGCGCTCGAGGAGCGGCGGAGCGCCAGGCCCGGCGCAGACGGCGAGCTGTACGACATGTCCGTGGCGGTGGCGCCCGTCGCCGGGTCCGAAAGGGCAATAGCGGTGAACATGGATGACCTGGTCGAGGAGGGCTCATATGACGCGGTGCTGGCCGCCGGCGGGTCGGACCGGGGCACCGGCAGGAAAATAAAAGACGCCATACCGGCGGATGATAAGGAGTAGCGCCGTGATAATCAATCACGCGGAAATACTGGACAACAAGGCGGCGGTGGTCGAGATAGACGGACCGCTCGACAGCCATACGAGCCCCGGGTTCGAGGAATATATCAATCAGATCCTCGCGAAGAACATCCTGTTCATCATGTTCGACGCGGGCAAAATGACCTACGTCAGCTCCGAGGGGATCGGCCTGCTCCTCTTTCTCCAGAGAAAAATCTCCGAGGCTAACGGATTCTTCGTGATCTTCGACCTGCCCGGAGAGATACTCACCCTGTACCGTCTCCTCGGGTTCGACAAGGTCTTCCGCATAGCCGAATCGCGCGCGGACGCGCTCCAGATCATGGACCGGCAGATGGAGCTCAGGGAGAGCGGGGGGGCCGAAGAGCCGGTTCCGGAAGCCGGACAGATGCCGGCCGAAGAGCCCCGGCGACCCGAGCCGCCGGCGGAGCGGCAGGACGAGCCGGAGCCCGGCGTGGTGAAGTGCGCCAACTGCGGCGTTCCCCTGCGCGTGGAACCGGGCAGCGATTATATCTGCCCTAACTGCAATACCGAATTCAGCATGATGCAGCGCGGAGCCGGGAGCGGCGGCGCGGAGCCTGAGGCCGCACCGCATGTGGACCTGACCGATTTCGGCTCCCTCATCGTCGAGTGCGTCAAATGCAAGTCCCTCATACGCATCAAGAGGCCCGGCGCCTTCAGGTGTCCGGACTGCGGCACGAAATTTTTCGTGGGCGACGACCAGACGATCGCCTTCGATTGAGCTGCGGGCACCTCCCCGGCCCCCCGGGGACCTTCCGGCCCATCTCATTTTATATTGACAGTCACCTTTATGTCATGGTAACATACCTGTGGCAGGCATGAGACCACTATCAAGGACAATGATTACCGCGATCGCGCTGTGGGCAGTTATGCACGTGGCGCTTTCCGCGTCCCCTGTTTCCCTGACTCATGGCTGGGAATACCGGGTAGGCGACTCGCCCTTTGACGGGAGGGGCGTTCCCGAATGGACCTATGGCAGCGGGGCGAAGACCGGGTGGAAGGCCACCGGCTCCACGCTCGACTCGCAGGGAAATCCGGAGGACCGGGGCGGCAGCGAATTCATCTGGCTGCGGCTTACCCTGCCGAAACCTGCCGCCGGCACGGAGGTCCGCGATCCCTCGCTCTTCATCAGCAGGGCCGCCCTGAAATTCGAGATTTACCAGAACGGCAGGCTGATCTATCGTCACGGCAGCCTGGCGCCCGGCGAGAGGAAAAAACCTGCCGGGGTGCCGTGGCACATCATCCGCCTCGACGGCGACTACTATACAAGCCCCCTCTATTTCAGGTTGTATTCGGACTACATGCTGATTGGCGTACAGGGAGTGGCGATCGGCACGCCCGAGGAGCATATCCGGAAGATCGTCACCGGCGATATCGACCGGATCGTTCTGTTCTCGATCTTCTTTTTCATGGGGCTGTTCACGCTCTTCATCTTTGCCCGCAACCGGGAACAGCGGGCCTACCTCTACTTCAGCCTGATGTCCTTCAGCCTCGGCGTGTACGCGCTGAGCTGGTCCCTGATAAAACAGCTCTTCTGGGACGCGCCGGTCTTCTGGCACTACGGCATTTTCGCGGGCATCTTCTTTTTCGCCCCGGGCTTCTGCTATTTTTTCGCGGATATTTTCGAGCCCGGTCCCTGCAACATCATACGCCGCCTGGGGCACGTGCACCTGGCCTATCCGTTCATCGCGATCCCGCTGGCCCTGGCCGGCATCGTGCCCTTCATCCCGACTATCCTGCCCCTGTACGTGCTCGGATTTTTTGACATCATATTCATCGTGACGATCAATGTCCGGCGGTCGATCCGGGGAGACATCGTGTCCCGCGTGTTCACCGTGGGCATGGCCGTCCTGATCATTTCACTCGTGTACGATATCCTCGCCGACCTGGCGATCATACGGTTCTGGACCGCCATGAAGGGGCACTGGGGAATGTTCTGCCTGGTGCTCTCCCTGGGCGTCATCCTGATCATGCGCTTCGCGGAAACGCAGCGGCAGATCACATCCTACTCGGTCGAGCTGGAGGAAAAGAACAGGGAGCTCGAGCAGCTCGACCGGATGAAGGACGAGTTCCTGGCCAACACCTCGCACGAGCTCAGGACGCCACTCAACGGCATCATCGGCATCGCCGAGTCGATCATCGACGGCGCGGCCGGGCCCGTATCGCAGAAGCAGGCGGCGAACCTCTCCATGATCGTGTCGAGCGGCAGGCGGCTCTTTTACCTTATCAACGATATCCTCGATTTCTCGAAGCTGAAAAACCGCGAGCTCGAGCTCAGGAAAAAGCCCCTCGACCTGAAGCCGCTCGTGGACGTCACGTGCCTTCTCGCCCGCCAGCTGGTAGGGAGCCGCGACCTGAAGCTGGTCAACGCCCTGCGCGACGTCCCGGCCGTGTACGGCGACGAGAACCGCGTCCAGCAGATACTCCTGAACCTGCTCGGGAACGCGGTCAAGTTCACGGAGTCGGGCATCATCGAGGTCACGGCCCGGACCGGCGGCGGCTTCGTCGCCGTGAGCGTGACCGACACGGGGATCGGCATTCCCAAAGACAAGCAGGAGAGCATCTTCCGCTCGTTCGAGCAGGCCGACGGGTCGATTGCGCGCGAGTATGGCGGCACCGGCCTGGGCCTCTCGATCACCAGGCAGCTCGTCGAGCTCCACGGCGGGACCATCGGGGTCGATTCCGAGCCGGGGAAGGGCTCGACCTTCACGTTCACGCTGCCGATCTCGCTGGACGTGTCAGTGGCAGGCGGCCAGCCGCCGGCGGCGGAACAGGAGGGGGCCGGCGAAGCGATCGCTCTGCCCGCGGTTCCGGCCGCCGGGGAGATGGAGGAAACCGCCCCGGCCGTGACGGCGGGGGAGGCCGTGGAGAACATACTCATCTGCGACGATGATCCGGTCAACCTCCAGGTACTCGAAAACCTCCTTACCCTCGAGCGCTACAATGTCTTCCGCGCCGTGAACGGCATGGAGGCCCTCAGGATAATCGGCGAGGTCGACCGGCTCGACTTGGTGCTCCTGGACGTGATGATGCCGCGCATGTCAGGGTACGAGGTGGTGAAAATCCTCCGCGAGCGGCACTCGATCTCGCGGCTTCCCGTCATACTCCTGACCGCCAAGACCCGGACCAGCGACATCGTCATGGGCTTCGAGGCGGGCGCGAACGACTACATCGTGAAGCCCTTTCACAAGAGCGAGCTCCTGGTGCGGGCGCGGAACCTCATCGCCTTGAACCGCTCCATCCGCGAGCACGAGCAGCTCGCCAGCCTTGAGCTCGAGCTCGAGATAGCGAAATCGGTCCAGGGGACGATCCTGACGCCGGCGGGCTACTACTCGCGGATCGAGGGGATGGAGATCGGCGTGAAGTATGTGCCCATGAACGGGATGGTCAGCGGGGACTACTACAACATAACGCGCCTTGACAACGGCATGTCGATCATGATCGCCGACGCTTCGGGGCACGGCATGCAGGCGGCCCTCACCACGATGCAGATCGACCTGCTCAACAGGGAGAGCCTCCGGATGGGGCGGCCGCACGAGAGGCTGGGCTACATCAACGGGATCTTCACCGGCGAGCTGAAGAGCAAGAACTTCTTCACCGCGTTCATCCTGGGCCTGGGCGGCGGGAAGATACGATTCAGCACCGCGGGCCACCCGGAGCAGCTCTTAATAAAGGCGCGGGACGGTTCAATCGCGAGCCTCAAGACAAAGGGGCGGGCGGTCGGGTTCATGGATTCGTCGTCTTTTCTCATGGATGAAGCCGCGCTCGATGAGGGGGATGTCGTCATGCTCTTTACCGACGGACTTTTCGAGGTGTTCAACGGCGGGGCGAGGAGTACGGCGAGGAGCGGCTGACCGCGTTCATCCGGAAACTGGCCGCGGACGGGTCCTTTGCCCGGCCCCTGGACGAGGTTAACGGCATGATACTGGCGGAGATAGACAAGCACCGGGGGGACGCGCCGGTCAACGATGATATTACGCTCATCACGGTGCGGATACAGGGCCAGGCGTAAAAAAAGCCCCACCCTTTGCAGGTGAGGCTCTTCCGGTGCTTTTCGGCGACTGTGTCAGTTGTTGCCGCTTGAATCAAGCCTGGCCACGTAAATGTCATATCCGTTGGCAAGGCCCGTCATCGTATCGCCGGCGAGAACGTATCCCCCGCCGGAGAGAAGGTCGATTGCCGCGCCCGTATCATTGTCCGCGCCGCCGTAGGTCCTGGACCATACCTGCGCGCCCGCTGCATCGAGCTTTACCGCCCAGATGTCAGACTCGTACTCATTGCCGCTCCCGAACGAGCGGGTCTCGCCGGCGAACACGTAACCGGTGCCGTCCGCTTGTATCGAGCTGGCGATGTCAAGCCTGCTTCCGCCGATGGTCTGCTCCCACGCAAGGGCCCCGGAAGCGTCAAGCTTCATGACCCAGGCGTTGCAGTCGTTGTTGGGCATAATGTCGGTGCCCTTGTATCCCGCGGTAACGAACGAACCGTCGGCGGTCTCAACGATGCTGCGAATCCAGTTGAAGACGGATGAGTCGCCGTACGTGCGGGTCCACTGCTCGACGCCCAGCGAATTTGTTTTGACTGTCATGGCCAGGGCCCTGCCGTTCACGATGGTGCTGCCGGCGAGGATGAAACCGCCGTCGCGGGTCTCTTTCAGGGAATAGGCCACCTCCGTGGTTTCCTCGCCGCCGTAGACTTCGTCCCATTCCATGGCGCCGGCGGAGTTGAGCTTCACCAGGTAGAACTGGCCGTTGCCGAAGCT
>Ga0209606_1004008_pt1 | contig 14145 bp, 13 predicted proteins | sample AD_UKC057_MetaG_FD_184412 | JGI IMG/M metagenome (GOLD analysis project Ga0209606, IMG submission 184412) | Active sludge microbial communities of municipal wastewater-treating anaerobic digesters from USA - AD_UKC057_MetaG (SPAdes) (version 2) | ecosystem: Engineered > Bioreactor > Anaerobic >...
ATGCTGCCATCAGCTCGATCTTTCCTTTTTCGGACAGATTGCACCGGAATACAGAATAATGGATGGGATCTCCAAAGCCCTTCATTGTCTTATGGACTGTGTGCAGGCGCTTTGCATCCATGATATCATAGCTGACAATATAACTTTTAATTTCGCCCATATCAATCGACCTCTTATCTGGTCAGAAAGGGTGGATATTCTCCGATCTCTCCTGAGATAGTCCGGGCCAGAAGCCTGGATTGAACTTCAAGGACCCTCCTGTAGCTGACCTTGTAGCCGAAGATGGGATGGATGATCTCCGCTGCCATGCGACGCTCATAGCCTGTCAGGACCGCCTTCTTGCCGCCGGCAGTCAAGGTCACTCCGGCAGGAGTTTTGATAAAGTCCTTTTTGGAGATCTCCTCATTATTGAACAGGTTTATGGCCACTGAATCGGCTATGATGGAGCGATACTCCTCCATCATGTCCAGGGCCAGAGCCGGCCTGCCGTATCTGGGGCGATGATAGAATCCGAGATAAGGATCAAAGCCCACGGCAAGCAGGGTGACGAAGAGTTCCTTGACCAGCACGCCATAAAGGTAAGAGAGAACGGCGTTTATGGGATCTTTAGGAGGTCTCCTGTTTCGGTCCTTAAAAGAGAAGTCCCGGCCTCCTTCCTTGAGCATGCCGGCAAAATTGGAGAAATAGCATTCTGCAGCAGCTCCTTCAATGCCCAGGAGGCTCATGGAGTTGGTTGCTCTTTGTGCTCCAGCAGCCAATTCCGCCAGGAGCTTGAGCGGGTTTGTTCCGGAATTGGGATTGTTTCGGCGCAAAAGGGTCCGGCAGTTTTTGATCTTGCCTGCCACGACCTTCCGGGCAATAGCCAGGGATCTCTCTGGATTTGCAGCGCACTGGAATTGCTGCATCCTCAGCTCAACATTTTTATGAGTCATTCCCAGGCAGATTCCCTGGAACCAGCCTGCGTGGGTGTAGTGAATGACGGGCACGCCCCTCTGCATAAGCTCGACCATGGCTGGGGTGGTTATCTCCACGCCTCCATAGAGGCAGAGCTGGGAGATCTCCCTCAATCTTGCCTCGCTCTGCTTTCCCTCTCGGGACCAGATTTCCAGGATATCCTCCTTCTTTCTCACCGTATTTCCCTGGCCCACCACGTAGACGGGCAGGGCATCATCCCGAGCGGGAAGAAGCTTTCTTATTTTGCCGGAAGCAGGCGATTTTTCAGAGCCGCCGGGGGGTTCATTCTCATCTGCCTCATGTGCAATGGGCTCGTCTATCCGGTCCGGGTCCGGGTCCAGACCTGGCTCAAGGCGCTCCGATTGCAAGCCCTGCAGCAGGGTGATCTCATCGGGCAGGCAGATCCCGGCCAGGGAGCAGCGCACGCATTTTGGGCTCTGGATTAGAGGAGGGGGCATCTGGCCATGATCGGCCAGGCTTGTCATCTGCCCGATGAGCTCACGGGTACGCTGGATGAGGGCATCATCAAAAGGAATGGTCACCTTCTTTTTTGATTTAACAAAGTAGATCACTCCCTCACGGCAGGTGAAGCCGTTCTCCATGAGCACCAATCCCTGAGCGCAGAGCTGAACTCTCTCCGGCTCATAGGCACCTTCCGTGATGGCGGGGGCTTCTCCCCTTTTATAGTCCACAGGGGTGACCTGGCGGCCGTCGCCCTCCAGAAGATCGATACGGCAGGTGATGCCTGCACCGGAGAGGTAAACCGATCGGGCATGAAATGTCTCCAGGTTATCGGAAACCTTGCCTGAGGCCGTGTCCACGCGCCGGTGCTGGAATCTGCCGTCTACGGTATCGGCGCTGTCCAGGAATTCTCCCTGCACCCATTCGATATAGCAGAGACGGGGACAGTAGGCGAACTCATTGAGCATACGGGCGGGGATCAGCTCCGGAGAGCTCTGGACGGACCCTTGGGCATTGGAGGCCATTGAATCACCATAACGGGTTTAGTATTCATGATTAATAAAGATATTTATTAGTAGATGACAACTATTGAAAAAATGCATTCGAATGTCACTTACCTAATTTGGCTTCATATATTGAAATTAATAGAAAAAAGAAATTGCAATAGATTTGATTCCTTTAATGCTGACTTGGCGGATCAATTTAAGAGATGACCGAGTTAGTAGACTTCATCGTGAGTTCCTATGGCTTCCAGCAGGATGATCTCTTCTTGGGTATCTCTATCCTTTGCGAACTCAAAGACGATTCGATATTCAAAATCAACTTTGCAGGCCCAAGAACCCGCCAAATTCCCTTTCAATTTATGAGTATGAAGACTCGGATGATATGCATCCTGGGAGAGCTGCTTGAGCGCAGCAGTGATCTTATCTTCAAGGTCAGGTCTGCGCTTTATTGAACGGCTAAAGGCTCTCTTAAAGCCGGGGCTCCAGACGAGTGTTTTCAATCTTTCAGATCCTTCATCAGGTCTTCAAAACTACCTCGCTTGACTTCGCTTCTGCTAAATGCTTCTCTTGCCTCCAGGACCTCGGCCAGCAGTTCCGCCCGGCGCTTCTCTTGGATGCGTTTGTTAATTAGGTTGACCAGCATGGCTTGATCATCCAGAGGCATGGTCTCCACAGCATCGATTAGATCCTGAAAGCTCATCGACTGGTCGCTCGCGCTCATCAGATTCACCTGCCTTCTTCTTTTTATTGCTATCAAAGCATTTAACCTTTGAGTCTGCTTTCTCCGCTTCAATGGGGCCACGACTTTTCAGCCGTGGAAATAGTTGCCCGAGCTGGCTCACGGGAAGGTGGAGATGCCGCTTCAATGGGGCCACGACTTTTCAGCCGTGGAAATGCCCTGGTGGATAAGGCCATCACGGCAGCCATGGTGCTTCAATGGGGCCACGACTTTTCAGCCGTGGAAATTGCCAGAGTATTTAAGCATTATGGTTTGGATAACTGCTTCAATGGGGCCACGACTTTTCAGCCGTGGAAATCGTTAACAGAGCTTCCTACCGCTTGGCAAGACACAGACTTGCTTCAATGGGGCCACGACTTTTCAGCCGTGGAAATGATCCATCCATTTCTGATCTTATCAATCCAAGAATATCGCTTCAATGGGGCACGACTTTTCAGCCGTGGAAATCCGAACGCGCCAACTACACCCTTACCGGCGGCCATAGCTTCAATGGGGCCACGACTTTTCAGCCGTGGAAATGGGATTACCAGGGCTGGCAGCAGCCGGTCCTGGATATCCTGCTTCAATGGGGCCACGACTTTTCAGCCGTGGAAATGCACGTGGCTATATCGATCTGTTGCTCAGGATATGACGCTTCAATGGGGCCACGACTTTTCAGCCGTGGAAATCCTACAATCGCCTCCAAGACGTTGGCCAGGTCGTAGGCCGGCTTCAATGGGGCCACGACTTTTCAGCCGTGGAAATACATGGCCGCCCCTCAGCAGCTCTCTGATGCCGACACCGCTTCAATGGGGCCACGACTTTTCAGCCGTGGAAATTCCAATGTGGATTTCCGCGTTTTCTTTCACGAATACAGGCTTCAATGGGGCCACGACTTTTCAGCCGTGGAAATCACAGATGGCATAATTGTGATTGAATTTAGATTGCATCGCTTCAATGGGGCCACGACTTTTCAGCCGTGGAAATTAAGACTTCCTGAAGATAAGCTGTTAGAGACATCTCAAAGCTTCAATGGGGCCACGACTTTTCAGCCGTGGAAATGATGAGACCATTCTTCTCCCAGCGGGAATGCCTCCGAGGCTTCAATGGGGCCACGACTTTTCAGCCGTGGAAATCATAGAGGCTTCTACCGACCGTGTCACAAGGGCAGTCAAGCTTCAATGGGGCCACGACTTTTCAGCCGTGGAAATGTCATCGCCCGGAAGTATGTAGACGGCCAAGCCACGTTGCTTCAATGGGGCCACGACTTTTCAGCCGTGGAAATGGCGGCCATTTTTCGCCCTCTATTGGTGCCGAAAAATGGGCCGTTTTCGAGAGGTTGGGCAAATATGCCGCTGTCCTCTTCCATGCGCCAACGTCTTCACGGGAGTATTCGCAATACGAAGACGCTTCGAGCGCCTCCCGGCCCTCCCGGAACCACATAACCTCTCGAAGAATGAGTTGATCAATTATTTAGCTTTCGGATGAGCGATTGAAAAGTCGATATCCGGTGGAGAGCCCGCGCGCGGTGTTACGCGCGGAATGGGTGACGGGGCTCCCCTCAGCGCCGGGGAGGCTTGGATACCTCTGTCCCCAGGCTCAGCACTTCTCTTAGAGTCCGGAGATCTTCTTGTGCGTCTTCAGCCGTATAATCCAGAGGCACGCCCCTCTCGCTCAAGAGCATGAGCATCTCCCATTTGCCCTTGGCCCCGGCCAGCTCCGCGGCTTTGCCCAGAGAGAGCTCCCGATAGAGCTCCACCGCCAGGGAGCGCTTGATGTACTGGCTGAGCTGGTCAGGATGGACCTTGATCAAAGCCAGGATGGACTCAGGCATATCGACTTCTGCTAGAACCATATCTGTGATCCTGGATCTATATTAGATGATGATATTAAAGAATTGGCGTCTCTGCCAAGAATGGCGGCCTCTGGCGGGAGGGCCCCAAGTTCACGCGCCGGCTGCGCCCCGAGCTGGTGGGCCCGTGGGCGGAGGGGCGCGGGAGGGCGGGCCCCCCGGATCAGGGCGATTCGGGGACGAAGAGGCCGAGGCCGAAATAAGACTAAAGATAGCATCCTAGCTATCTAAGTCAATCGCTTTCAGCTGCAAAAAGACCAACTCCATAGAAACGACCACCTCCAATGCAAATTGGCCCAGAGATTTGCACAGGATTCTTATTTTCATCTCGCCACTGAATCCTAACATGGTATTTTGATAGGTGCTTAAGATGCTGAGGTACTCGATACCTGTCCGCTAATTCAGTGCCTGCCCAAAATCCAGTCTTTCGCCATTCTAGCGTTACGTTATCTGCAAGCTCCTTTGGGAATCCTGCTTGAGTAATAGCCTTCCTCAGAAGGCTATCAATGCGATTATCGAGTCGTGTCAATAGACGCTTCTGTTCATCCGCATCTATATGGCGCTTCAATCGCTTACGTAAATGAGCAGGATCATCATAGCCAGGCAGTATCACAGGAGTAACAGTAGACCATGACGCAGCAGATCTGGTGTAGTACTGAACCACCTTCTCATTTGAGGGAACCGGAGAGAGCATAGAGACGGACTCTTTCCTTTTTTCATTGACCAAATCTTGGCCTGATAGAGCCCTTCGAGCCCAGCTTATTCTTGAATCCCCGACATCGGCAAAAGAAGTGATGAGGACTCGCCGGATGTTGCCTACCACGCGAGTTTTCCCATCTCTCCGAGACTCAATGCTTGGAAGTGGCAAGTAGGCAAACCGTTTAGGTCCGACCGGAATATGCCCTTCAGCATTTTTCGATTCTCCATGACCAAGAACGAATGTATTGATATCGAACTTGGACCAACCAGCACTCTCAGCTGCAAGGCTGGTCGCATGGCGCATCATACCTGAGACTACAGATAACATCTGAATCGTCTCAAATGCTCGAAAACCACTTGCATCTGGCTTCAGCAAGGAGAACGCAGCCACTTCCCGAGGCATTGGATCGGTTGTCTGCCGGTACTCAGCTCTTGTGTATGCAGACAAAGGTGATGGAGGAACAAAGCCATTTGAATCCAAACGTCCTAGGAAACGTTCATGTCGCAGAAGTAGAGCGTCGAGCGTGCCACTAACAGGCATGCGCAAGCCTCGGCCAATGATATCTTTCGAAGGCATCCATCTCTTGCCTGCGAGTTCATTTGCTTTTTCTTTAGATAATATTGTGCCTTCGGCCACAACCATATCCACGCCCCAGCCTAATGCAACGATGCTTTTAGCTACTTCAGACAGCTTATTAATATTATCTCTGATATTGTCATTGACTGTATCCGAAAGAGGCCAGAGATAATGAACCGCAAAACTGTCGAGCAGGAGTATTGGTCGAACATTTTTCATTGTTCTATGTGTTGCAGGATTAGCGTCTCCGGAATTTGAGTAATTACCTCTGCACCAAGCATTTGCCACTATATCCATAGAATTATTAGGAACCGAGAGACAATATCCTGGCGCGAGGTATGGTGTGGAAATCTGCTCAGGTGCAATTATAGTTGGAGCCGGCTGCTGTTCAAGCCATCTTAAAGCTGGATCAATAATATCCATGCATTGTCTAGCTGCTGCTGCAGCAACCACCGACTGAAACACACGCAGCGGCGACGGTGGCCATTCATTCTTTCTGCCATCCGCTAATCCATGAAAAGCGGAATCTAAAAAGCGAAACGATATGCAAAAATATGATGACATAATCCCTATTACCATAAGGCCATCTAGGCACGCGATTTCCTGCCTTTCGATTTGCCTTCTCCTGCTCCTTCTTCAACATCTCTTTTTGCGAGTTCTTTTCTGAATTGAACCTCTCGGCCAGAATCAACTCCGAATTCTTTTGCTGCCTCTTTTGCATAAAACACAGCATCTTCATTTGAAAGCTGAATATCATCACGACGACCATCGCTGAAAACCAACTTGCACTCACGAGGTTGCTGAGGATCAAGTACGATGTTGCAGCCTTGACGGAGGTAGCTTTCAGGCGTCGCCGTAAACGCAATCAATGCAAGGCCGAGAACATATCTGCGCAATGCCAGCGTTTTCTCTTCTTCGTTTCCCACTTTGCGCAAGCGGAGCGCAGCAAGATGAAGAGCTGCATCTCGTTGAATGCCTCCGTCCGCGATCACACCGCCATGAGTTCCGGTGGATAGCGCATGAAGCCATCCGCGGGCAGAGTATGCATCTTTTTTCTTTTTGTCTGCTTCATAATCTGGGATGTTTCCCGCCGCAATATGATCCACCGGGGGGATGTACGTTGCCGATCGTGTCAAAGAGCGGACGTTGAATGCACGAATTGTAGAGGATACCAAGCGTGGCAGCTTTGCCTGAGTATCACGAGAATCCCATGCACCGAAAATGATAGATGTAGGTGCAAGCCTAGCCATCGGTTCATCATTGCCGTTCTGAATTTCAAGAAATGCTTTCCTCAGTTCATCTTTAAGATCAGAACAGCGGAATATGGCATCACCGGCGCGATGCCCAGCTTCAAGAAGATTTACCTTTTTATCGCCGGCTAAAACATTAAATTGAGGTATTAGCTTGGCATACTCCCCTTTCATGAATATAGGTTCTATTCTGTTCGCCTGGCTGCCCACGCTGTCTATGAGGCAGACGTTTTTTCCGTCCGGGAACGTGTCTATATTGTATCCACCTTTAAAGGCTCCGTCTTGACTAGCGGCAAAAGTGGCAGGGAATATGACGCCACCGTGGCCTTCCACTGGCATCAAATGCTCCCTGATCACAAGAGCACTCGGCCCATTGTCGTTTAGCCATGCATCGTATTTTTCCAGCAGCTCGTTATTTTGCATCATTTCACACCCTATGAATTAAATGATTTTAGCACTAATGATGAGATTGCCAAAAATTGGTCAGAATCAATAACCTCCGATAGATGTAGCTGGAGTAAATGCCTTATGCTTTTTTTGGTTTGTGCGGAATGCATTTTCAAAACGATACCCTTTGCCATCACCAACAAGACCCAAAACAGCGGGTGGAACAACTTGGACAGGCAACGGCATGCTCCAAGTATAATATTCGAACACGCGTGATGAATCAGTGGGCTTCGGGCGAGATCGTTGAAGACCTATAAAGGATAAACTCTCGACAGAGGGATATGCAATGGTTGCCAATTTGAGCGAATCTGTTGAGAATCCAACATCAATAGGCATTGCATTAGCACCTCGACGACTATCAAAATAAAATGGCTCACGCTTCTTTGCCTTAGATGGAAGCTTTACTTTGGAATTAGTTGATGGCGTTATGGCTGCATCAAACACAATTGCTCCTTGATTGAGGGGGTCTTCATTTCGCACATCGATTGCATTGCACATAGCCAAAAATATCTTGCGTTCATCCATGGAGCCGGCCCATGGTTTTAATGTCTTGTCTTTCCACCAGTCTAGTCGCAGTGATATGGGAGATTCAATAATAAGCGGAAAGACACCTGCATCAGCATTCTCTTCTTCTTCGATCTCGCCTTTTTTATCAGGACAAAGATCATCTGCGATTCGGATATCACGTGCAATTGTTAAGAGTTCTTGCAGAGACGCAGTATGCTCTCCAGTGGAAATATAAAAAAATCCACAATTAAACCATGCTTCAACGCCTGACCATTGTCTATCAGCTAGTTCAAGCAATCCGCAACATGCGAAAAAATGGCCTGGATTGGTCGGATCAACACTAAGACGAATCGCAGGTTCCTGTTCCGCCATCATAATTGAGCCTCCGCTGCAATTATCCCTGAACTTTTAACGGTCTTTCCTGTATCGTTTGACTGTGATGCCAATGCATCAGCAGCACGCATTAATGATTCGAGGTAAGCCAAACCCCACCTACCATACTTTCGCTGAAGTCTGCCAAAGCGACGAGGCACTTCACGGGCGATTTTATTAGATTCGATATCCGTGTGTTTGTGATCGAACGCTTCCTCTGACATGAAATGAGGCCTTGCCCGACCATGATGAGCAGCAATCAGGTGCAGAGTGAGGTCTTTCACTTCTGGATTGAGTTTTTTAAATTCAGGAAGATTGATAATATCAAGGAGTGAGCCGAATTCGTGACGATATCTGCTGAGCTTAAATCCATGCATGTTTCCGTTGGACTTAGCGAGAATTTGCTGAGGATAATCCAGATTACCTATGGAATGCTGCCATATCTCGCGATTTTTGCCAAGATCATGCCAACATGCAGCAAGCGTCACCGCTGAAGTTTCTTCATCATTTAATCTGAGCTTTTTGGAAATAGAGATTGCAAAAGTCTCGGCGGATTGATGGTGAGTGGTTAGTTCTTGGCTTTTCTTGGTCATTCTAGAGCCATCTTGAGCGAACCAATACCAGTAACGTCTGCTCAATGGCTCCTCAGAATCATATTCATCGTCGGAATCTGGAAATATATCGATTATTGGATTAATTAACTTCATGCCCTCTGGCGGTTCCGGATCCCATTTCCTTAAGCGCTGGTTATTCCCCGTTAGATCACGCAATTGATCTGAGACATCATAATGTATTTCATTATCGAACTCGTATTCACCTTGCAGAAAACCTTTTGAAAATCCTCCCGCATTCGGCGGCAATATCACAGTGCAATTGGCAATATTCTCCATTGGCTTTTTTTGCCTACTCCGCTGCACGAGCTCCTTCAGTGAAATCACCCTTATTCTGCGATCAGTCTGGACCAACCATGCGTTTAGATCTGGACATCTCTCTGCGATCTTTTCTATATTTTCGAAGACCTTATCTGTTCGATCTCGGAGCAATTCATGGGCTTTAAGGGGATACTTATCAAGCAATCCATCAGGATCATATCGTTCAAGCAAATCACCAGTTAATATCGAGACCTCCTCACGCCAGGCCACATGCGTTTCTGATATTTCCCCTTCGACAACTCCATGCAACCAATCAGCAACATCAGGACGACCTGGTAGCGTCTGGCGCACTGAAGTAAGCGACCATGAATCAAAGAGAATATCGCTCGTGGGAAGAATGATCGGCTGCGGTGTGAATGCGGCAAGGCGTTCAAGAGCAGGCAAACCGCTCAACGCCGCAGGGCTTGCATTAAATAGATCATCGTCGTATTTAGGAAGCTTCTGCAAAAGGTGCAATGTTTTCAGGCATGCTAGATCTAATGGTGATCGTTCTTTTCCCTTATTTTTCGAGCTTTTTTTGCTTTCTCCGTCATCTTGGCTCTCCGAATCTGCAATTATTGGATTGGAATCTCCAGATTTTATTTCTAGTCTTGAATTCATTGATTCATCATAGACAATATCTATTTTTGAATCTTCATTTCCAAATCGATTTACTCGACCAAAACGCTGAGCCATGCTGTCAAAGGGAGTCAAATCACAGACCAGATGGTCTCCAGATATGTTAACACCAACTTCGCCAGCAGATGTGCAGACGAGATATACTGTCTCAGATTGAGAAGATTCCTTAAAATCGGGCATAAAGCGACGGAATATAACATCATTCTCTGCTAGATTGTCTCTTTCCAGCCCTCGCAAGGTTCCTATAAGCTTTTGAACCTTAAGACTATTTTTACTCAATTGCTTTTCAATTTCAACAACATCTTTTACCTTTCGCGCATAAATGAGAATCGCCTTTCCGCTGTTTTCGTATTCGATGGCAATATTCGCGATTTCACTTGAAATTTTCTTTTCATCAACAGGGTGAAAATTAATGCGCTTCTTTGCATTGATGCGCCTGTCCACCACAACATGCTTGCGATCTTTTTCTGTAAAAAGAGGCTGATCAGAGTCTTCATCTGAACGTGACGTTGCCGTCATAGCCATAACTCGCATTTTCATAAAATCATTGCAGCGCTCTTGCTCCTCAGTAATCGCTTCAATAAGCTTTTGGAATGCAGGCTCAAGGTGAGCCTCATCGTGAACCAAAAGTGTATCCTGGCCAAGAAATGCCGCGTGAAGCGGACGAGATCTGAAGCCGCGCCCATAACCTGAAAAAAGCAAACGGCTTCCTATCATATCCACTGTACCGACAATTACTGCAGGTCTTGCAGGATCATCTCTCCACTCTCCGTTATCAGCCATTTCACCTCGCAAAGTGCTTATGGCAAGTGGATTGTCCCAGTCTAGAGCGCCCAGGGATTGCAGAGCATCCTTTACGCCTTTGAGTCGGAGTTCCCTGTCGAGAGCCTCCCTCATTTTTACCGCTTCATGGGTGGATTGGTCTACGACAGTTCTGCGGTTGACCACGTAAACCAACCGCCGAGGAAAATCATAATGAGTTCCCTGGCTGGCATGATGAGCCAATGCCAATAGCCACACGGCAATAACAGCGGTTTTTCCCAATCCCGTGGGGATGTCACAGGTTGATCTAAATCGCTTCTGAACGAATTCATCGAATAGTTTCTCCTGCCAGGGGAAGGGCGATTGAGAATCTTCAAGGCCAGTCAATGCTTTGAAGCATTCATTGAATTCAATATCAGGCATAAGAAATATCCCTCCTGAAATCTACCGCCTCCAGCGTCCTCATTGGCAGGCAGTACACCAGCCGCCGGGGCGTGGCCGCTCGCATATCCGGCCCGGCAAAGCGCCTGCGCCACAGCCACGCCAGAACCACCGCATCGGTCTTGCCCAGGCCCGTGGGAATGTCGATCAGCTCCGGCAGCTCCTCACCCAGAGCCAGCCTGATTTGAAAAGGATAGGGCTCATGCCCTTCTTGACTTTTTTCGTCCCGTGTGGCTGCCTTGAAAAACGCTCTGAATTGCTCCTCACTTGCAGATTCTTCCCCCGCCAATTGCACTGCCTCCGCCTCAAGCGCTCCCCCCCGGCGTGTTTCGGCCCACCGGGAAAAGCAGAAGAGGGATTGGACTGCCTGAAGATAAAGCTATTCTGTGCAGGGCGAAACTGCACGACCGCCGCCGTCGGAGACATGGCCATGGCCATCCCTAAATCCAGGCCAATGTCGTCTTCAAGATGGACACTGATAGCGCATATCCGTGACTGGGCTCCCAAGAGTCTATTCAAAGAATGAAATAGAAAGGTTGAAATTGTATTAGGCTCATAGTTGGTTCAGGTAGCATGAAGGTGGGGGATCATGAGATCAGCATTAGCAGCATTGTTTATCATCGGGGCAGCAGTGATCTATTCGGCTTTTAGCCTGGCAAGCTGTGACTCTGTAACCATCACAGGCTCAGCAAAACCTGTAACCGGAGGACTTAACATCGACGCCAGAGGCATGGAGGCCAGGATAGCGGAGCTGAGGCAGGGCGCCGAATCGTTTAATAGCTCGGCAAAAGACGAGGATGGCGAGTTCATCAGCAGCGGAAATGTGAGGGCTCTTTCTCCCGGCGCAAGGCTGGAAAGCTTCGTATCCATCAATCTGCCCTCCAATAATTCCTCAGACCAGAACAGTTCACTTCTCAATTCAACAGCTGCGAACTCCACTGCTCTGAATTCAACGCCGCTCAATGCTTCTGCCGGAAATCTTTCCGCCTCCGAGGAAAGCAGCCTCGCATCGACTAATGCAACCTCATTCGAAATCGGAAACCTTTCCCGAAGCATAAAGGCCAGCTCACAGAGACAGGGGGCCAGCTCTCAGGCCAGCGCCAAGGGCTTTTACAACTCTACATCATCCCGGCAGGGGATGGGCGCGAGTTTGATCCAGTCGAGCATGTCCCTGAAAGGAGATTTCGATGTAGAGAGGTCGTCCAGTATCCAGGATAGGGGATTTTAGGACAACTGCTCGAGCTTGTATTTTCAGCTGTTCCATTTCTATTTCTGCGATATTGCTTTCGCATTGCATACAAAGACGTTAAGAACAACAGAGTGAAACCAACATGATCACATTGCTCATGCAAGAAAGATGAAAAATGGATATATTCGCTAAGCCATTTAATTGCTTGATATGGGCGGTGAAGGCAGTCCGCCGTTTAGAGGCATAGACCTCGTTAGTGAAACTAGCCAAATCCTGCGGATGCAAGAATGCGTCTGTTGAACGCGAATGCGAATGAGCACCCTTTGAGGATTAAGTTATCCGCCCATATCAGGACGGGAATAATCATGGAACTGCAGAGGAATAAAGTTTGTGGCATTGACGTGCACAAACGATTTCTGATAGCAACAATCCTTTCCCGAGATGGGAAGAAGGATACTCAGCGTTTTAGTATTACCCTGGAAGATCTCTTAAAATTTAGAGATTGGGTTATCGAAAATGGATGTGAACAGGTGGCCATAGAATCAACCGGAATCTATTGGCATCCTGTACATTCTGTTCTGGAGGGAAAGATCGATTTGATTGTGGCGAATTCCTACAAGATTAAGCACACACCAGGAAGAAAGACTGATGTGAACGATTCCGAATGGATTGCTGAACTTTGTCTCAATGGAATGATTGAGCCATCCAGGATCTTTCCTAAAGATGATCGAGAGCTGAGGAGGTTGACGAGAGCGAGAGAAGGCTATGTTAAGCAGATGACTCAGGAAAAGAACAAGATCCACCAATCACTCGATTCTGCCTGTATCAAGTTGGCGTCCGTTATCTCTGATATATTTGGCAAATCCGGGATGTATCTCTTGAATTGTGTTCTAGAAGGAAGAGATATTGATGAGATAATTGACGGCATTCCATCTGGACGACTTAAGAAGAAAGCGGATCAAATTAAAGAGTCTATCAAAAGTCGCCTAGAAATCTCCCAGGTCATTTTGATTCGGGGTTCTCTGAGCTTGATGAGATCCATCCAGGAGAGGATAGATGAGCTGGATGGAGAGATTAGCGCCAGAATTCAATATCGCAAGAATGATTTGGCCATTGCTATGTCCATTCCTGGGACAGGTTTTGTCTCTGCCACCGCCATTCTGGCGGAAATTGGCAACTATATCGATTTTAAAAAGCCAGAGCAGCTTGCCGCATGGTGTGGCCTTGTTCCTTCTCTATATCAGTCAGCAGAAAAGACCATCCTTGGAGGGATAACCAAACAAGGCTCCAAGCATATTCGAAGAATGTTGATTCAAGTCGCCTATGCCATATCGCGAACCAAGGATTCCAAGCTGAAGAAATTCTTCTTGAGGATTCAGGCCAAGAAGGGATCTAAAGTAGCAGCTGTTGCTCTGGCAAGAAAGGTTCTATGCATTCTTCACCATCTTCTCATGAATCAAGAAATGTATCTTGAAGACAGAGATAAGAAGAATATGCGTCAGAAGCCCTTAAAACAGCCGTCTCCCATCGAGATGTCGATCCAAGAGATGATTGACTGCATCGTACGCGCAGGTTATGTTGTTACGAAAAGCGATAGCATAGGAGGGTTCGGTTAAATCAATTTTTCGGGTTTTTCATGCGAAACGGCGGCGGCGCACCCACGCGCAGCAAGCTGCGGGGCATCCTAGGCGCCGCCGCATGAAACCGGAACCAGGTTAAGCTGACCCAAGCCCAAGTTTATAGTCTTTAACATAACATATTTAACTTATCATACAGAAACCTGGGAATCCACATTCGAGCTGAAGAAAGACTTGCCGTCATACCAAAGAAGCTATCTCTAACAATCTGAAGCAGTTCATCAG
>Ga0209606_1004009_pt1 | contig 14134 bp, 13 predicted proteins | sample AD_UKC057_MetaG_FD_184412 | JGI IMG/M metagenome (GOLD analysis project Ga0209606, IMG submission 184412) | Active sludge microbial communities of municipal wastewater-treating anaerobic digesters from USA - AD_UKC057_MetaG (SPAdes) (version 2) | ecosystem: Engineered > Bioreactor > Anaerobic >...
CCTCACGCCTCATGCCTCACGCCTCACGCCTCACGCCTCATGCCTCACGCCTCACACCTCACACCTCACACCTCACGCCTCACACCGCCTATATAACAATCCCCGCCACCTTTTGTTCCCTTCCTCAAAATAATTTTCGGTTTTCCTGCCCTCGTTTCTGATCAGTGATTATATATATATTTGTCCCAAAAGTATCAGATTTTGACTGAACTCAATTTTTGTAGTCTGAGCAGCGGGAGCAGCGGTAATTGTTATTATCTGGGTAACAGTGACAGCGGGATACTGATTGATGCCGGCATTTCAGCTTCTTTGATCCGTAAGTACCTTAACAATATTGGTATTCAAATTGAAACTATTACCGGAATACTTGTCACTCATAACCATATTGATCATGTAAAGGGACTTGAACTGCTCACGCGTAAAGATCATATACCTGCCTATACAACCCGGAAGATCCGGCAGAATATTCTCGGATCGGTAAAAAAAATGATCCCGGATTCTGTCAGGACGATCCCGATGCTGGAATCATTCCGCCTGGCGGGCCTTGAAATACTGGCATTCCCGGTTTGCCACGATGCCCCCGAGACCATCGGTTTCCATGTTTGTGGGGGTGACAGAAAAATAACAATTGCCACCGATCTGGGACATATATCTCCCGTAGCTGCTTCCTACATCAGGAATTCAAATTTCCTTGTGATCGAATCAAATTATGATGAACAGATGCTAAGCGAAGGAAGTTACCCGCGATTCCTGAAAGCAAGGATCAGGTCAGATAACGGTCATCTGGGAAATCATCAGACTTCCTCTTTCATTGCGGAAATTATAAATGATGATCTCAGCAATATTTGTTTTGCCCATCTGAGCAGGAACAACAACACCCCTGAGATCGTCCTTCAGACGCTGCACCGGACGCTTGCCGAAAAGGGTGTTGTTCCCGGAGATCATCTGCAAATAAGAGTCCTTGACCGCAGTGTTCCCACCGGAATAATCCGGGTAATTTAACAGCAGAATTGCCATATTTCTTAATGATTGTTATTTTTTTCATCAAAATTGATAATTTCGATTATTTTAGTCCCTGTTTTTGATCCTGATAAACCGGGGCCGGGCTTCACAGAAATGGTAGTGCCTGATCCGGCCGGTTAAAGCCCGGCAGAAGGATCCGTAAGGCGGTAATACTAATCCCAGACAATGGCAAACAAACTTTTCAGAACAAAATCCCTTCAGCAGATGATGCAGGCTGTCTCAGACTCTGAGCATGGTCTTAAGAGGGCTTTAACTGCTACAAACCTTGTATTTTTAGGCATAGGCTGTATAGTCGGAACAGGTATTTTTGTAATTACAGGCACTGCGGCAGCTCAGTATGCAGGGCCTGCACTGAGCATATCATTTGCAATATCGGCTCTGGTATGTATGTTCGTGGCCTTATGTTATACTGAATTTGCTTCGATGATGCCAATATCCGGAAGCGCTTATTCATATGCATATACAACAGTGGGAGAGATACTTGCCTGGTTTATAGGATGGAACCTGGTGCTTGAATATGTTCTCGGAGCATCACTTGTCGCAGTCGGATGGTCGGGATATGTTGTAAGTTTCCTGAGAGATTTCGGGATTGCAATTCCTGCTGATCTGTGTAACGCTCCGTTCACTTTTAAGGATGGAGAATGGATCGCCACAGGGGCCATTCTTAATTTTCCTTCGGTTTTCATTGTTGCACTCATCACAACAATTCTCTATTTCGGAATAAAGGAGTCGGTGAGATTCAATAATATAATTGTAATAATAAAAATTGCAGTTATTCTCCTTTTCATCGGATTTGGTATTTCTTATATTAACCCGGAGAACTATGTGCCTTTTATTCCTGAAAATACGGGACAACCAGGTCAGTTCGGATGGAGCGGAATATTCAGGGCTGCTGGGATAGTTTTCCTTGCATTTCTGGGATTTGATGCAGTTTCGACAGTCGCACAGGAGTCGAAAAATCCTCAGCGCGATATGCCAATAGGTATACTTGGCTCACTTATCATTGTTACAATACTTTATATTTTAGTTTCTCTGGTCCTTACAGGAATGGTCAATTATAAGCTTCTGAATGTTCCCGATCCGATAGCTGTCGGGATCGATTCTGCCGGGGCCCGACTGTTCTGGTTAAGACCGATAATAAAAATTGGAGCAATAGCAGGAATGAGCTCGGTGATCCTTGTCCTGCTGACAGGTATGCCCAGGATACTCTATGCAATGTCGGTCGACGGACTTTTACCGCCTGTCATCGGGAAGGTTCACAGAAAATTCAGGACTCCTCATATAACCACAATAATTGTCGGATCAATAGTAGCTGCAATCTCAGGTCTCTTCCCCATCGATCTGATCGGAGAGCTGGTTTCAATCGGGACCCTCCTTGCATTTTCAATGGTCTGCGTAAGCATTCTGATTCTCAGGATCAAACGTCCTGATATGCATCGTCCCTTCAAAACGCCAATTGTCTGGTTTGTTGCATCAGCCGGAGCAATAGGATGCATCTATCTGATGACATCCCTTCCCGGCTCAACCTGGGTAAGGCTCGGTATCTGGACACTGATAGGCCTTTCAATATATTTCTTTTATGGGATAAAGCACAGCAAGTTAAACGATAATACCAGATAAAGGTATGGCTAACAATTTTTTTGCAAAGAAATCGATAGATGAACTTCTTGCCCAGACTGAAGAGAGTGAACACAAATTAAAAAGAGCTCTGGGATCTTTTGATCTTGTATTACTTGGTATTGGTGCAATAATCGGTACAGGAATATTTGTTCTTACAGGAGTTGGAGCTGCTCTTCATGCAGGGCCCGCGGTGACCCTTTCATTCGGCGTTTCGGCTATAGCCTGTGTTTTTGCTGCATTATGCTATGCGGAGTTTGCCTCAATAATACCTGTAAGCGGCAGCGCATATACATATGCCTATGCAACTATAGGTGAACTTCTTGCATGGATAATTGGCTGGGACCTCATCCTGGAATATGCAGTCTGTTCAATTACTGTGGCGATAGGATGGTCGGGTTACCTTGTTAATCTTCTTGCAGGAATGGGAATAATCATTCCTGCCTGGCTCTGCACGCCACCGTTCAATGTACCTGCATTGATAATAGTTGCCATAATTACGACACTTCTTGTGATAGGTATCAAGGAGAGTGCACGGTTCAATAATGTCTTAGTAATGGTTAAGCTTGCTGTAATTCTATTCTTCATTATCTTCGGCATCTTCTTCATTAAACCTGCAAACTGGAGTCCCTTTATGCCTTTCGGATGGACAGGCGTGATGACCGGCGCTGCAATCGTCTTTTTCGCATATATAGGATTTGATGCCGTATCGACGACTGCTGAGGAAACAAAGAACCCTCAGCGCGATCTTCCCGTGGGAATCATCGTATCCCTGCTTATCTGTTCGAGCCTTTATATAATTGTTGCTCTTGTCCTGACAGGGATGATCCCTGTAATGGAATATGCAGATAATCAGTCTTTCCTTTCGGCTCCGATCGCTTTCGCACTGAATGTCATTCACCAGGACTGGGCTTCAGGAATAATTTCCGTAGGTGCTGTAATGGGTATAACCAGCGTTCTTCTTGTTATGATGATGGGTCAGCCCAGGGTCTTTTTTGCAATGTCGCGTGACCGGCTTTTCCCGGAGAACATTTCAAAAGTACATCCTCGCTTCAGAACACCTTACAAAACAACAATAATCACAGGAGTGGCAGTCGGACTTATTGCTCTTCTGATTCCTATCGGTACTGCAGCCGAACTGGCAAACATTGGGACACTCTTTGCATTCGCCATCGTTTCAGCAAGTGTATTTCTTCTCAGAAGGACAAATCCCGGTATCAAACGTTCTTTTAAAGTGCCGGTTGTATGGTTAATATCTCCGCTGGGAGTTATATCGAGCCTTTACCTGATGTACAGCCTGCCTGTTCTTACCTGGCTCAGGTTCCTCGCATGGCTTGATATCGGACTATTGATTTATTATTTCTACGGCCGGACACATAGCAGGATATCGGTAAAGGTGAACAGGGATAAAACTTTCAGCTGGAAAGATATGCTTGAGTTCTTCGGGATATTTGCTCTTATAAACGGCTTATTGTTCGGGATTCTTTCTATCCTGGCTATTACCGGCGCCACATCACTAAAATCATGGGATGAAATAAGTTTTGAGCCACATCATTCTCTGATTGTCTGCGGGATACTTATTCTGGCAGGATTAGTGATGTTCTTTACCGGCAGGATAAGTAAAAAGACGATAAACTGAACTGACCGGGCGGGTATTCGTTGTATACCAGGATCACATATTTCATAGGAAATATTTCAGCTGAACTTTAGATTGTCGCTGGTAATTATTTTCACTCCGTTTTCGGATAGTTCCTTTTTTGTGGCAACAAAAGCTTCCTGGTTAAGAGGCGCTGAAGCATCTTCGATCAGTGTTGCCGTAAATCCTTCTCTTACGGCATCAAATATTGTGTAATATACACATATATCGGCAGCGATACCGCAGAAATATAATTCAGGTGATCCTTTTTCCCTCAGGTAACCGGCAAGACCTGTGCTTATCTTGTGCCTGTTGTCATAAAACCCGCTGTAGCTGTCAACTCCGGGATTCATCCCCTTTCGGAATATGGCAGCTATCTTTTCCGTATGGAGATCGGGATGGAACATTGCACCCCATGTACCCTGTAAACAATGATCTGGCCAGAGAGTCTGGGATGTTCCTTCGAGACCTATTGTATCGAAAAGCTGAGTCCCCGGATGGTTCGATGCAAAGCTGACATGGTTTTGCGGGTGCCAGTCCTGCGTGGCAACAATCAGATCAAAGTATTCCTGCAGGCTGTTTATTACCGGCACTATCTTATCTCCTGACGGTACCGCGAGAGAACCTCCGGGTATAAAATCATTCTGTACATCAACAATAACAAGTGCTTTCATCTAAGTATTATTTATGATCTTCTATCAGTTTGTTCCTTTCCTTCAAAAGTTTTTCGCTGAGACCGACCTTGTAGGCATGGGGATTGTCGAATCGTTTATACTCATCAGGCAGAAGGTTAAGCCTCTCCCTGCTGTACTGAGCTATCTGTGTTAAGTTCAGAGGTTCTGACGATCTCTTTCCCCCTTCCATAACTTTATGAAGCAGAGCCTCTTTCTTTTTATTTGCTACGGCAAGCGTCTTATGAGGGAACAGAGGATGGTACATCATTTCTGCATCATCTTCGTTGCGAAGAGTTATCACGTCGGCGCCGGCGAAGGTACCACCGTTCTCCAGTACCCGCAGTACCTGTTTCCGGTGAGGCAGAGTTATTTTAGTCACATTCTCCGAAATTTTTATTCGCGGTTTGCCATCTGAAAATGACATTTTATATACACCGTCCAGCGCAGCGTCGGGATGACCGATTACAAGGTTTGTTCCCACGCCGAATACATCGATGGGCGCTTCCTGTCCCTTAAGACTTTTGATTATATATTCATCGAGCTGGTTCGAGACAGCTATTTTGACATAGTTCAGTCCCGCTTTGTCGAGAATTTTGCGGCTCTTTTTAGAAAGATAGGCAAGGTCGCCGCTGTCGAGTCTGATACCCTGCAGTCTGTGGCCTTTTTCTTCCATCCGTTTTGCTGTTATGACGGCATTCGGGACACCGCTGTTAAGAGTATCGTAGGTATCGACAAGCAATACGCAGTCAATGGGATTTACATCTGCGAAATGATTGAAAGCCGCAAGTTCATCATCGAAGCTCTGGATATATGAATGAGCCATTGTTCCTGATACCGGTATACCGTAATCCCGGCCTGCCACAATATTGCTGGTCGCATTGAATCCTCCAATAAAAGCAGCCCTGCTGGCATAATAGCCGCCAGGACCCTGTGCCCTACGCAGTCCGAAATCGATAAGAGCATTTTCTCCCGCTGCATATCTCATCCGGCTGGCTTTTGTAGCTATAAGGGACTGGAAATTGAGCATATTCAGGAGAATCGTTTCCACAATCTGAGCCTCGATAATATTTGCCTCAACCTGCAGTACAGGTCTGGCCGGAAATACAAGATCTCCTTCAAAGGAGGAATATATATCTCCCCTGAACCTGAAATTTTCAAGGTATTCTATGAAATCATGGTGAAATCCTTTTGATCTGAGGAATTCAAGGTCATCTTTGGTGAATTCCAGATCCCCGATAATGTTGAGCAGGTCTTCCAGTCCGGCGAATACAGCATAACCCCCTTCGAAGGGTAGTTTCCGGAAGAAATAGTCGAACACAGCGATATTTTCCTTCTGACCGTTCAGGAAGTAAGCCTGGGCCATTGTCAGCTGGTACTGGTCGGTATAAGTAGCGGTGTAGTTGAACATTTTGGTTCGCATTATTAATAAAAGGTCCGGAAACAAATATCCGTAATATTATAAGGCAAATTTAACGTAATTGTTCAATTTTCAAGTCACAAGCCAGATAGCTCAAGGCGGGGATCAGGGGCCAGAGTGCAGAGAGCACCCAGCTCAGCACCCAACTCTCTACATCTTGCACCCTCACGCCTCACGCCTCACACCTCTCGCCGCACGCCTCTCGCCGCACGCCGCACGCCGCACGCCCCGAACCATTTCCAGCCTGTGACTTTTATCCAGTGTCCTTTGTCTTTGTCCTGATGTTTTCCTAAATTTCTGATCCAAAAAGCCGGCAATTAGTCACAGAGACCTGCTAAACGACAGTTGATGTTATTGTCATTTTAATCTGTGAGTGACGGGGCGGAAGCATGGGTTAAGGGAAGGATATTAATGGATTTTGTAAATTTCGAAGGATCCGAAATAGTATGTACAGGCGAGTGGCCAAAACATACACGGTAATACAAATATAAAAACTGATGGTACTGGATATTCAGTTGTAAGCGGTGATCACTCTCAAACAAAAGGCCATTTATGAAAATACGGATAAAAATTTGTTGCATCAGTAGTGTTTCTGAAGCACAAACAGCTATCGAATCAGGAGCTGACGCAATCGGATTAGTTGCTAAAATGCCAAGTGGCCCGGGACCAATTCCGGACGAATTAATTAAAAAAATCGCTCAGACAGTACCTCCACCCATCGGGACTTTTCTCCTGACAAGTGAGACATCTGCTTCCGGGATTATTAAGCATCATCAGCGTACTAATACTAATACCATACAAATAGTTGATTTACTTTCCGATGGCTCGTATTCTCAAATTAAGAATGCATTGCCATCTGTGAAAATAGTTCAGGTAATTCATGTCATTGATTCTGATTCTGTTGACCTGGCTATAAAAATATCCGAAAATGTAGATGCCATATTACTTGACAGCGGTAATCCAAATCTTAAAGTAAAAGAACTCGGAGGGACAGGCAGAATACATGATTGGAACCTTAGCAGACAGATCCGCGAAAATTCCAAATGTCCTGTGTTCCTTGCCGGAGGACTAAATCCCGATAATATAAAGCAGGCAATTCAGGAAGTCCGGCCATTTGCCGTTGATGTATGCAGCGGTGTAAGGACTAACGGTTTTCTTGATAAGGAAAAAGTATCTGCCTTCGTGAATAATACCATGATCATTTAGAGCTGACAACCAGTACTTTATATAAAGTATCCTAAAAATAAAAACAAACGCTAACTCAAACCAATAATCCGATATCTATAAAAATAATGTCACATTCGTAAATGAAATTCACGAGGAACCAATAGGGGCAACAAACAATAAAATTTTTCGATCCTGACAAACATTTAATCGAAATTGGAGAAGCGATGATACAATTTATTACCAGATTTCATAATCAGGGATTGACTATTGAGGAAATCAATACTAAAACTTCTGTCCCAATTGAAGAAATTACAAGACTTTTAAGGAAATAACGAAACGCTAACATGGGCGGTATAATTGAACTTGAGTAATTAAAATACGCTTTATAATAAATATGGAATCGTTTGGCAGATTCCTGACGACCTGACTTTTAATGTTATCAATTCAGACGAGTCCAGGCCTTTGCTTTTTCAGGAAAACATTACAAATAATGGCAAAAGATCAGGAATGTGCCTGTCCTGGTTTTTCGGAGATATGGACGGTAACAGGCATTTCTTGCACGCAGGCGGAGGCGGTGGTTATTATTGCGAAATAAAAATATATCCTGACTTAAAAAAGGTGTGACCGGGAAATCAATGATTGTCAGTCTGAAATCTCCGGCATGGACAATTCCCCAGTCATTGTTGGTTATACAGGAATGCAGCGACAGGTAATAATTTATGTCTCTTTATTATTGTAACCCTTAATAAAGCTTTTCATGAACAGATTCAGGCTGGCAATCCGTCCCTTGTTCCGGAAGGGAGAATATACTGTAACACGTATCATTTCCCTTGCCGCGGGACTTGCTTTCGGGATCATTCTGCTGGCAGAGGTATTCTATTATTACAGCTATGATAGTTTTTATCCTGATGCCGGGGGTATTTATGTCGTACATGAAAACTTCAAGCCTGACAAAACATCTGAAAAGCTGGTGAGTTACCCGAGGGTCAGTGGAGCCATCGGTCCCGGCCTGAAGGCTGAGGTGCCTGGCATTGAAAAGGCCTGCCGCCTGAATTCATTAGGTAAAAATATCTTCTATACCGAAAACCTTGACAGCTATGAAGCGGAAGTCTCCCTGGCCGATGAATTCCTTTTTGATGTACTGCCCCGTCCGGTTGAAAGCGGAAATCCTGGGGAAATATTAAAAACACCCATGTCTTGCATGGTATCGGATAAAATTGCCGAAGCCATTGGAGGAGAGGTTATCGGAAATGTAATATCCCTGAAGAGATACCCCGATCAGAAACTTACCATAGCCGGTGTGTTTGAAGACCTGCCTGAGAATACCAATTATCATTATGATGTGCTGATCTCGATGGTTTCAACAAAGCATTTCACGTGGGACGGGACCTCGAACTGGCTGGGTAATGATAGGTATTACACCTGCGTAAAACTGGAACCGCAATTCACTCCCGAAAGCCTTGCCCCGGCCGTCAGAAAGATGCAGGAGGTGCACCAGGACATTGTGAAGCTTGAAGAAGAGCAGGGAGGTATGATCCTGAAATATTCCTTCCTGCCTATTAGAAAAATATATGCCGATAATGCAAGGGACATGATCATCATTCTCAGTACCATAGCCTTTGCAGTTCTCTTTGTTTCGCTCATGAACTACATCCTGCTGACAATGAGTGCGCTGGTAAACCGGGCGAAATCATCAGCCATCCATAAGACTTTTGGCGCCCAGACGGGGAGACTGCAGCAAATGATTTTCATAGAGACCCTAATGCTTTTCATCATTTCCGTAACCGCGGCTGTTCTCATCATTGCAGCGCTGAAACCGGTGGTTGAATCACAGCTTCAGCACAGCATCCTCGCAACCCTGAATCCCTACGTTTTATGGCCGTTGCTGCTGATTGTCTCGGTGCTGGTGGTAATTACCGCTTATCTTCCCGGCAGGTTTTTCTCGCGCATCCCGGTGGTAACCGTTTTCCGGTCATACAAGCTTAAAAGCAACAGGTGGAAGCTGGCACTGCTTTCTATCCAGTTCGCAGGTGCATCGTTTATCCTTACATTAATGATCGTTGTCACAATGCAGTTCAGCAGGATGAAGAATGCGGATCACGGATACCGGACAGAGGGAGTCTATTACAGTTCAACCACAGGCATGGAAAGCAATAAGATTTCTGCCGTACTGAACGAATTAAGGTCGATGCCTGAAGTGGAAAAGGTGGGACTGGGTTATACATTGCCTGTTGATGGCGCTTCCGGAAACAACGTGAAATCACCGGATGGACAAAGGGATTTGTTCAATGTGGCTGATTTTTACGCCGCTGATGAAAACTACCTCTCAATTCTTGGCATCAGGGTTTCGGAAGGATTGGATTTCTCCCCGGAAAATGCTGCCGTCAACGATGTTATTATTAGCGAAAAGGGAGCAGAGCTGCTGAAGATCAACAACGGCTGGAATGAAGGGGTTGTCGGAAAGCAGCTTGAAATATCCGAACATGGCTCAACAACCGTATGCGGTGTCTTCCCTGAATTCACTATTAAATCAATGGCTGAACCAGACATGAGGCCTTCGGTGTTTTTCTACCTGCCTGAAGAGAGGGTTTTGCAGACAAAAATTGACAATCCGGCATCCCCATTTAAAATTCTGGTGAAAGTCAATGAGGGATCAGAAACAGGAATGAAAAAGAAGTTAGCGGAGGTAATGAACCTGGGCATGCCCAACAGAGATGCCTCGGTCAGCAGCCTGGAGGAAGAGCTCCAGAACAATTACAGCTCGCAGAGGGGTTTTCGCAATGCCTTGATGGCCGGGAATGTTGTCATATTGCTCATTGCAATTATAGGGTTGCTGGGTTATACGACGAACGAGGCAAAGAGGCATCAGAAAGAGCTTGCCATACGTAAGATAAATGGCGCCACAATGTCGGATATCCTGAAGCTTTTTATTCTCGGGCTGGAGTATGTTGCAATACCTTCCGTTCTGGCAGGACTGATCGGAGTGTGGTTTACTGTAAATAAATGGATGCAGAATTTTGCAGTAAAAGTGCCGCTTAGCTGGTGGCTTTTCGCTTTATGCAGCCTTGCAATACTGATCCTGGTGGCAATGGTTGCCGCCATAAATTACTACAGGATTGCCAACCAGAACCCGGCTGTGGCATTAAGATATGAGTAATGCTGACTTGAGTTGCCAGGAACTGATTATGCCGGTGAGCAATTTAACCGAACGTCATGAAATCGAAACTGTATATTCTGACATTGATAGCCCTTTTGAGCTTTTCAGTCTCCTGCACCAAAGAAAATCTTGAAAATATTGACTATTTTGCTTTTGGCAGCGCCCATGGATTTTGTTTAAGAAACTGTGCGGATTTTTTTATTGTCAGAGACGGGAACATATATCCGGATGATTTCGACTATTATACCGGATCAGCATTGAAATTTAAATCAGAAGCTTTGACGATTGAAAAATATAATCCGGCCAAAAAATTAATAGATGATTTTCCTGCCTATCTGATTAAGAATCCCGATAAAACATTCGGATGTCCTGATTGTGCCGACCAGGGAGGTTTTCACATTGAGATAAATCAAGGTGGAGAAATTAAGAGATGGCATTTCGATACAAATATTTCAAATCTTCCAGCCCAGGTTCAGGACTATGTTCAGGAAGTCTTTTCTGTGATTGAAAAGTTGAAATAATTAGCTTCGGATGACAGTGTCTGCCGAAACTCAGGCGTCAGCTGGCTGCGTCAACGAGTTTTATGCAGAACAAATTCCTGTATTCAATAATAATAGTTCTAATGATTTCCTGATCTGGCTTTATCAGAATATTAAATATCCTGAGTCTGCTGATCCAAAGCGCCTGACAGGATTTAATCCGGCACAGATAATACAACAACACATAATGCGTAACTAACATATGTAACAATCGGAATTTATATGACTACATTAAATCTTATATCAAAGGCTACAGGAAACGAAGTCAATTATCTTGATTTGACCCGGATTACGATAGAGAAAAACTCAGACTTGTTTAAAATTGATACAATTGACAACGAACAAGTGCTGCTATTGACTGGAAATATTTACGATCAGGAAATAGATGACTTCACAGGAAAAAAGAAAGATGATGCCTATGGGAAAGTCATCCTTTTCGGAGATAGATTAAGCGATTATTCGATGACTGTTGATATGAAATTTGCAGGATTTCATGATGAGAATTCACCAACTGGCGGTTGGTTTGGATTTGCATTGAGAGCACAGGATGTCGAAAATTATGAAGTTGTCTGGTTTATGCCGGGAGGTGGCGGAGAATTTAATAAAGTAGCATATGTGCCTGTTGCACATGGGATAGTCCCTTGGTGGACAGAAGCATATGAGAAACAAGAGAAAGGGAACGTTGCTCTTCCAATAAATGATTGGTTTACTGCAAGGATTGATCTGCAAGGTGATGAATTCTCTGTTTATGTCAATAACCAGTTTGTCTTCAAAAAAAAGATTACTTACTATTTATCATCAGGCAAACCAGGAATTTATGTAGGAACAGCGACAGATGTAGCAGTCAGAAGGATTAAAATATATAAGATTAAAAAAGAATAATTTCCCGTTTGCATCACAGGCAAACTGGCGCAGAATTTAATACTTTTTCAAACAATTTTTCTCACAACACAATAACTCGATGAACCTACAATCGGACTGCATCCGCGCGACACCGAAAACCTTATCAATATACTGTTCCGGTTGAAAGACAAGGGCAATTCCGTGTTCGTGGTGGAACACGATGCTGACGTTATCAGGTCGGCGGAATGGATAGTGGACATTGGTCCGGGAGCCGGAAAATACGGCGGAAACATCGTGTATAACGGCGAACCTGAAGGAATTACGTCATCAGGAAGCATCACTGCAGAGTTTCTTAATAAAAAAACCAAACCGGCATTCTCCCGAAAGCCGTTCGAATCGTTTTACGTAATTGAAAACGCAACAGCCAAAAACCTGAGGAATATCTCGGTGAAGATTCCAAAGGGCGTGCTTACATGTGTTACCGGTGTGGCAGGAAGCGGAAAGAGCAGTCTCATACACGGGTGCTTTGCCCGGCAGCATCCCGAAGCCATTGTGATTGACCAGTCGCCTATCGGGAAATCCTCAAGGGCCAATACAGCTACCTTTATCGGAGTTTTCGATCTGATAAGAAAAGAATTTGCCTCTGCAACCGGGCCCGATCCTTCTTTATTCAGTTTTAACTCTAAGGGGGCCTGCCCGAAATGCAACGGTCAGGGTGTTCTTACATTTGAGCTTCACTTCCTCGATTCGGTAAAAACAGTTTGCGATGAGTGCGAAGGGAAACGGTATCACGCAGAAGTGCTGGATCTGAAACTTTTCGGAAGAAATATTGCGGAAATTCTCGATATGACAGTTAATCAGTCGTATGAGTTCTTCAAGTCATCCAGGATAAAGAAACACCTGCATCTTCTTCAGGAAGTCGGACTGGGCTACCTGAAACTGGGCCAGTCGCTCAGCACTCTGTCGGGGGGTGAATCGCAGCGGCTGAAGATTGCAACCGAACCGACAAACGAAAGCAACATTTACATAATGGATGAACCCACCACCGGACTGCATCTGTCGGATATCGATAATTTTTACAGGATAGTGAAATCGCTGGTGGCCAATGAAAACGCGGTTGTAATCATCGAACACAACCTCGATATTATAAAATATGCCGACTGGATAATCGATCTTGGTCCCGAAGGCGGCAAAAAGGGAGGCGAGCTGATATTCCAGGGATTACCTGAAGACATTGTAAACAACCCCCGGTCGCTTACGGGCAAGTATCTGAAAAACATGATCTGAGAAGCCGGAATGCCAGAATAATGAAAGATATAAATCTCCCGGCAGATAATGTTGAATATGGCAAGCAACAGCAAGGGTTAAAATCCCGTGAATTGATTTCATTTTGGATTTTTGATATACTTTGCCGGCAGGATCAGTGTGCCGGTGAGATTCGGAAGAAATACAACAGGATTAGTTACTGAAACAAAAATACTTCATTTCAACAGCATAGTAATTTAAATTTCCCATGACGCATTACTTCGTTGCACAGATAAAAATCACCGATCCGGCTGAGTATCAAAAATACCTTGGCTCGGTTGATGAGGTCTTTTCAAAATATAAGGGAGAATATCTCGCAGTTGATGAGAATCCTACCATCCTGGAAGGCAAATGGGAGTACACTAAATCAGTTATCATCCGGTTCGATTCAAAGAAAGACTTTGAAGACTGGTATTACTCTGCAGATTATCAAAACATTCTGAAATTCCGGTTAAATGGATCCCTTTGTGATTCAATCCTTGTATCCGGCGAAACCGGTGGTACTACCTCTCCTGATGCCGTAAAACCCTGAAAGGATTTAATATAGTCCGTGAAACCAAGAACCTGCAGCTGCCAACCAGGACTGATTTCAGATTTTTTACTTATTCTATTCTTTGTTTATTTAACTTCGGTCTGCTTTTCTTTCTGTGAAAGTCAGACGTGGCATAAGATGGGGTTGAATGGTGTTGCCGTGGTAAGGCTATTGGGACTGACGGGGCAGGGCCGTGGTAAGGGGAAGTGTCAAAAAACACCCAA
>Ga0209606_1004030_pt1 | contig 14080 bp, 13 predicted proteins | sample AD_UKC057_MetaG_FD_184412 | JGI IMG/M metagenome (GOLD analysis project Ga0209606, IMG submission 184412) | Active sludge microbial communities of municipal wastewater-treating anaerobic digesters from USA - AD_UKC057_MetaG (SPAdes) (version 2) | ecosystem: Engineered > Bioreactor > Anaerobic >...
ACTACTCGAACCTCATCGAAGGGCAGCAAACCCGCGTCCGCGACATCGAGGCGGCGCTGAAACAGAACTTCGCCGCCGAACCGGCAAAACGCGATCTGCAACGCCTCGCGCTCGCCCATCTGGAGGTACAACGCTGGGCGGCGACACAGACCGGATCGCCGCACAACACCGAGTTCATCCGCGAACTGCACCGCCGGTTCTACGCTGCGCTCCCGAAGGAGATGCGGATCGCAACCACCTCCGCCGGCGCCCAGACACCCCTGACACCCGGCGAGCTCCGCGACCGCGATGTCGAGGTCGGTTCTCATGTCGGCCCGCCGCACGAGCTCGTTCCCGCCATGCTGGGCCATTTTCAGTGCCGGTACGAGTCCACCGACCTTTCGCGCCTCCAACGCATCATCGCCATCGGCGCCAGCCACCATCGGCTCGCATGGATCCACCCGTTCCGCGACGGCAATGGCCGCGTCGTCCGACTCTTCTCCGATGCCGTCATCCGGCAACTCGGCATCGACGGCGGCGGCCTCTGGTCCCTCTCGCGCGGCTTTGCTCGCAACCGCGACGAGTACTACGCACGGCTCGCGAACGCCGACCAGGAACGCAGCACCACCAGCGCCGACGAGAGCCGCGGCCATCTGAGCGAACGCGCCCTCTGGGATTTCTGCGAGTTCACGCTCCGCACCATGGTCGACCAGATCGCCTTCATGGAGCGGCTGCTCGATCTCGACGGGATGGAGCAACGGATCGAGCACTACGTCCACGTCGTAGAGCCGGCAGTCGCGAAAGACGCCGAGAAGGTCTTTCTCCTGCTCCGCGAGGCGCTGCTCCGCGGTCAGTTCGCACGCGGCGAGGCCGGCCGCATCGTCGGCGCCAGCGAACGCACCGGTCGCGACCTCCTCAGCCGCGCCATCGCCACCGGGCTCCTCACCTCCGAGTCGCCCAAGACACCCGTCTCTCTCGCCCTCCCGGCCAAGGTGCTCGATAGCTACTTTCCGCAGCTCTTTCCGCTCACTTCCATAGCACAGAATTGAGCCCGAAAGACGCGGGCACTTGAGGTGTGAGGCCACTCCGGTGTTGTCCACGAACGGCGTGTTCGCCGGCAGCAGCAGGCTCCCGGCGGCCGCGACCTCCGTGCAGCAAGACGTGGCGGTTTGGACGAACAGGGCCTGCAAACTAATGCAGTCTGTATTTTCGCCCCTTCGGTTTTGACTCGGCGTTTCAATGAAAAATGATGCCTCTTGATGTCATCCAGCCCCCCAGGCAGCACGCGAATATACTGGAGTCAGGGATATACGCTCGACCCGACAGGGGTGTGCATTTGGCCATTTTCATCCTACCGGGCGAGATGGGCAGACCTAGAGCGGATTGAGTATTTACCGTATCCGCAGAACGGAAAATGGCAGTTCCGGTTTCGCTTAAGCTTCGCCGGCGCCAAACGGCGCCAGTTGTCGCTGACGCGTGGAGGCGGAGCCCAAGGCCTGTGTGCAGTCGCTACGATGCTGCGATGGATTGGCGATTCAGGCGCCAAGGTTTCAGGATGGGATGAGTCGGGCGTGGAGCAGATTCTGAGCGCTGCCGCGAGGCTGGAGGAGATCGGACCGTCCTCAACGGATCGCTCCGACGCCGATGTTTTTCGTCGGGCGGAAGTCGCCCTTGTGTCTCTGCAAATCAACGAGGCAATCAATGCCTGCGCCGCGATCATCGAGCGAGGCTCCGAGCAGGCAACCGCGGCGGCACGGCTCAAAATCAAGGGGGAGCTGCTCGCCGGGCGCGTCGAAAATGCACTCGATACTCTCGCGGAACTGATTCGCCGACACCCCGAGGAAATCGAAGCGCGGGCGTTGCTCGCGTTTCACCTCGTGAATGCCGGTGACAAACGGGGGCTGCAATTGGCAGGTGCGGTGCTGGACTGTGCGATGGCGAAGCACCCATCTTTGGCGCTCATTGTGGCAGCGTACCATTTGCGGCGGAAGGAGTGGGACCAAACGGCCGGGATGCTTGACCGCCTGCGGTCGAGTGGCGTGGCGCTCAGTGACGACGACCGTGAGTTCAGCGCGCGAATCCAGGCGGACCTCGAAAGACTCCGGGACGGTCCAAAGCAGGCGCGCCGGCAGCTGACCTTCGACCTCGTCAAATTCAGGCTGCGTGCATGGTGGCCCGGATTGGCCATCGGAGCGCTTGTCTTGTGGCCACTATGCACTGTTGGACCGATCTTCGTCCGGGAATCCTGGCACTTGCTGCAACTGCGCGAGCGGGGCGAGAAGGCGGACATCGTCCAAGTATACCGCGCGAGGGAGGCACTCGGAACGCGGCATCATTTCCTTGTCACGATTGCCTACGAGTTTGCGCCCGACCGAAGTCGAGTGAACCCAATCTCGGTGAGAGAACCCGAACAACTTTCCGGGGAAGATTATCAGGCATTGTCGGCGATGATCGACGCCCGAATTCGGGGCGAAATGCCCCGCGGCTGGTATCGGGGCGAGTCGCTCATTTTTGAGGGAACGGCAGACGAAATCCGGGCGAAGCCGGTGAAGCAATTCGTCACCTATCTCCCCGAGGACACGAGTGTAAATGCCATCGGCCCCATCACTGGATCGCGAATCTGGCTGACTTGGGTCGGAGCACCCATGGCGGTGCTCCCAAGTCTGCTGCTTGTCGGGGTGTTCAGCTGGATCTCAGTGCGCGAATTTCTCCAGCGCCGACGCCGTCAATTGCGGGGTTTCGATCCCGCCCAGCCCGTAGCATAGGAGGGCGCCCGGAAGGGGCGAGCTCCAGCAATCCCCATGAACTTCCAATGGTGACGGCCCTGAAAAATGCACAGGCCGCCCGCCGGCTTTTCGATGCAGACTGGAAGTCTGTGCTACGACAAGCCCGACAACACTCGCCTCCGTCAGCCACGACCTCCGTGTAGCGAAATGCGTGCGCGTTTCGCTTAAAACCCGACATCCGTAGCCTGCTCTATAACCCTAGTCGATTCTGGTGAACAGCGACTTACAAAGTCATTTTCAGCCTATCCCTGTTACGGCCCCTCGCCTGCCGGCGATACCCGGCTGATGGCTAAAGCGCCGTGCCCGGCAATGAAGACTCGCCGCGCGCACAGCGACCGAGGTTCTCCACCGTCACCCGCGCGATCTCGCCGAGCGCCTCGTGCGTGAGGAATGCCTGGTGCGCCGTGACGAGTACGTTGGGAAAAGTCAGCAGCCGCGAGAGCTCGTCATCCTGCAGGACCTTTCCCGAGAGGTCCTCAAAGAAAATACCTTCCTCCTCCTCATACACGTCCAGCGCGACGCCGCCGATGCGCCCAGACTTGAGCCCGGCGATCAGCGCCTTCGTGTCGATCAAGCCGCCGCGGCTCGTGTTGACGATATACGCCCCAGGCTTGAGCCGGCCGAGCGTGCTCGCGCCCAGCAAATGGTGCGACTCGGGCGTGAGCGGCAGATGAAGCGTCACGATATCGCAACCAGCGAGGAGGTCGTCGAGCGCCACGTATTCGATACCCTGCGCGCGCGCCCAATCGGCATCGGGAAACGGATCATGCGCGATGACCCGGGCCCCGAAGCCGCCGAAAATCTGTGCGACCAGCCGACCGATCTTCCCAGTCCCCACCACCCCGATGGTCCGCGCGCACACGTCGAAACCGACGAGGCCGCCAAGCGAGAAATTGTGTTCGCGCACACGATTGTAGGCGCGATGGATCCGGCGGTTGAGCGTCAGCAGCAATCCGACCGTGTGCTCCGCCACGGCGTGGGGCGAATAAGCCGGTACGCGAGTGACGATCAGCCCCAGCTGGCGGGCCGCATCGAGATCCACGTTATTAAACCCGGCACAGCGCAACGCCACATGCCGTACGCCCAGCCCCGCCAGCGCCGTCAGGCACGGGCGGTCAAGCCGGTCGTTTACGAATACGCACACCGCGTCGGCCCCCTCCGCCGCCGCGGCCGTATCGACGCCGAGTCGAAACTCATGGAAGCGCCAGTCGAGCCCCCCGGCCCCCGCAAAATGCTCATGATCGTACGATTTTGTATCAAAGAAGGAGACGGTCCTCATGCGGAGGTAAACGACGAGCCCCGTGGCCTCTGTCAACCCGGACGCCCTGCTAAAGAGCGATAAATAGGCGCCAGGAGAGGGATCATGGGCGCCAATGGCAAAAGGCACTGCGGTGCAGTCCTAAAAGCCTGCACTACCACCGCGCACGCCCGTCCCCGCCGATAAGCGCAGGCACGGGATTGAGTTCAGCCCTATGCAGGCGACCAGCTGGGCCCGCTCACCGCGAGCCCCTAAAAGATGATTACTTCCGGCCCAGCAACTGGTCCTCGAAGTCCGGCGACGACTCACGCGGTTCGGAATCGAAGGTCAGAATCCGGGCGAGCGGGCCGGCAAATAGCGTTGCCGCCAAACCAGCGCCGAGACCGAGCCACAGATACACACCCAAATCCGACATCGCCGGCATATTGGCTCCCCCAAACTGGCTCGCCATCGCCTGGGCTTTTTTGAGCTGCATCAAGCCGACTGAGCAGGTCACGAGCAGATAGAGTCCGACAAGTCTGACAATGAGCGTAGGCGTCTTCATAATTCCTTACCTTTGGAGTGGCTGGTGGCGTGCAAAGGACGCTCAAGCCGTGAGGAAGACAACCTCGGAACCGCTCGCCTCTTGGAGGAGTCAATGGAGGCGCAATGGAGACCGTCCCTTGCGGCGCCCAAAAGCCCCCGCACCAGGACGCCCTTACCCGCCCCGACTCCTATTTTCCGCATCCCTGGAACAGCTCGCGCGGCTAGGGCCGCAGACACCGTTCAACGCATATAAGAGATGAAGAAATACATTCACATTGTGATCCTCTGCCTGATTGCGGCGACCGCCTCGGCGGCGTCACTTGAAGATAAGATCATCACCGAAGCGCTCATCGTCACCAAGGCAGAACTCCGCAGGCACATGGCAGCGCCCGAAAATGACGCGTGGAGGCCGGCATCCTATGTCGACCTCGCGGCATCCCGTGGCGATATGGAGCCTGATTACCTCGTTGTTCGGCTGCGAACCAGTGTGCCAGGCCACTACTACGGGGAAGCGGAAGCCAAAATCGATGGAGCCAAGGCAGGCACGAAATTGAATATCACGCTCCACTACAACCAGGGATGGGTGGAGTATTTTATCCCCCTCGACGGACTAAGCTGGCCCATCACAAAGGACGGGAAGCCCTCCGTGATCCTGACATGGAATCGCCTCGAGACTAAATAAACGGAGCCGCCCGACTGCTCTTCGGTGCAGGCTGGAAGCCTGCGCTACGATCAGCCGCGCCAAGGATGCTTCAAATAGTGACAGTCCCTGTGATGTGATGCCCCGATCGCAACCCTCCTCCCGCCGGCGCCCGGATCGTTTCTGCGGATAATTGGATTGCGGAGCGCGCCGCCCCGGAGTCTCAGTCCCTCATGGAATCGCAGCGTCTCCACAAGCTGCGCCGTCAGAAACCATTAACCCCATCACAAAAATCACCATGTCATTGATCAAAAAATCCATCGCGGAATTCATCGGCACCTTCTGGCTGGTCTTTGGGGGCTGCGGGGCCGCGGTTCTCGCCTGCGGCATCCCGGGCACGGGTATCGGCTACCTCGGCGTCGCCCTGGCGTTCGGCCTGACCGTGCTCACCATGGCGTTTGCCATCGGGCACATCTCCGGCTGCCACCTCAACCCGGCGGTGACGCTCGGCCTGGTCGCCGGCGGCCGCTTCAGCATCAAGGACGCCCCGGCCTACATCGTGGCGCAAGTGCTCGGAGGCATCCTCGCCGCCGGAGCGCTCTGGTACATCGCCGCACCCGACCTCACCCACGCCAGCGTGGGCGCCTTCGCCACCAACGGCTGGTCCGATACGCTGGTCAACGGCGTCAACGCCTTTGGCGGCCATGCGACCGGCATGGGCGCCGCGCTCGTCGCCGAGATCGTGCTCACCGCCGCGTTTCTCTTTGTCATCATGGGCGCGACCGATGCCAAAGCCCCCGCAGGCTTCGCGCCGATCGCCATCGGCCTCGGCCTGACCTTGATCCATTTGATCAGCATTCCGGTGACCAACACGTCGGTCAACCCGGCGCGCTCCACTGCCGTCGCGGTCTTCGTCGGCGGCGTGGCGATCCAGCAACTCTGGCTCTTCTGGGTGGCGCCCATCGTGGGCGGCATCCTCGGCGCGATCACCTACCGATGCGTCGCCTGCACCGGCGGCTGCGGTTGCTGCGCCAAAAAAGACTGATCGTTCCGTTTTCGCGGGGCCAGACGGAGACCGCCTCCGCTGGCCCTTTTTTTGGCTCTCGGCCATTAACCCTCTCGACCTCACCCGACTGGCAGCAGGTTGCTGTCATCTCAGGTGGTAGTGGGTTGCTGTCGCTTGCCCTGTTAAGATTTCAACGCGGGCGCCTCACATCCGAGGCAGGGCGACGAGCGGTTCGCCCCCCGCGTTTCCAACCGGCGGCTTTTTGTGGCTGGCGAGCCGGGCCGCCTTCCTCACAAGAGATCAATTCGTAGTAGCGCGGGCCTTTGGACTGCTTTTCTGAGCAAACTGGAAGTCTGCGCTACCACTAGCCACAGCCAGCGCGATGGAGCTCGCCTCCTGCCACGTGAACAGCCCGTCGACCAGCCATTTTTGACCTGCCCCTGCTACGGTCCCTCATCCTGTTTCCCCAGCGGCGGCCCACTTCGTATGCCAGAGCGCGTTGTTGGCCGGTTCAGGTTCTTCACCCCGAGGTTACTCCGTGTCGGCCTGGTTGAGTTGCGCATGCAAGCTGGCCAGGTCTTTCGGGTAAAGCTGATCGATCGGATTGCGCAAAGCCTTTGCCAAGATGTAAAGCTCTGCATCGGAAACGCAGCGCACCTGTGCTTCGATTTTAGCGATAGTGCCTCGTGTGACATGCCATCCGAGAACGCCGCAGCGCGCCGACAAATCATCCTGACGCAAACCAGCTCGGATGCGTGCGGCTCGGATATTTGGACCGACGACGTTCTGATTTTTCATGCTCCGATAGCGGAGCTTGACAGTAACTGATCACCGCACCCTGATTGCTCCGTTATTGGAGCACTCCTTCGCATGCAATTCGCTTTGTCTTACGAGGAAGCAACCCCATCCATTCCAATTTGCCTGATATGCCCCGCGCTCAGAATTTCACTCTGCCACCCCGCATCACATTCCCTGCCGGTCTCTTCTCACGCACGTACACAACCACGGACGGAAAGCGCGCCAGTGTTGTTTATCACACGCCGAGTCAGTCGATGGCCTTTCTCGAAGATGACTCCGCCTCGATTTGGGATCGGCTGTACCAAGCCGACGGCCAGTTTCAGCCGGCACTCGACTATATGCTGGCTCATGGCACATGGGAGGGGAACCCAGAGCAGGAGGCCCGCACCGTGCTCACCGGCTTCATCGAGCACCTCTGGCAGGCCCAGCTCGTGAGAATTCCTAGCATCGCTTCCCCATCTCGACCAGACAAGCCGAGCAAACGCCAAGCCTACGATGTCGCCCAGGATCCCGATCTTCAGGTCGGGCAGTTCATGGCCGACAACCACATTTGCCACGGCCTGGTTTTTGAAACCACATACCGGTGCAATGAACGTTGCGTCCATTGCTACCTGCCTGGGCAGACACATTTGCCGGAACTGACGCTTCCGCAAATCGACGACTTGCTGGCTGAGTTTGCCTCCTTAGGCGGCTTCTCAATTTTGCTCACCGGCGGAGAGACCCTTGTCCGCCGCGATTTCAAGGATATCCTCGCTCTGGTAAAAAAGCATCGATTGATGCCCTCGATCGTCAGCAATCTCACCCTGCTTCAGGATGATGTGATTGAGGCCATCGCAGATGCTCACCCGAAGTCTGTGGGATGCAGTATCTATTCAGCCCGTCCAGAACTCCACGACGCCGTTACTTGTCTGCCCGGCTCCTTTGAGAAATCCGTCCGGGCACTGCGTATCCTCCGTGAGCATGGGGTGCCGGTGATCTTAAAAACCCCTTTGCTAAAAGCCACGGCTCCACACTGGCGAGAGATTCCTGAACTCGCAGCAAAACTTGGCGGAGAATACCAGTTGGATCTGAGCATCACGGCAAAAAATGACGGCGGCCTTTCTCCGTTGGCTCAGCGAGTAGAGGACCCTGTGTTGCTCCGGGAAATTTTCTCCTCCGAATTCTATCATCTCTATGTGCGGGATGAGCCCATGGCCCAGCTTGCGGCCAAGCCATCGCCAGACGCATCCCTTTGCGGTGCAGGAGCCGCCGGCTTGTCCATTGGACCCGACGGCACCATCCGTCCCTGCATTGGATTGAATCTTCCAATGGGGCGGTTCCCCAAAGACTCACTCACGAAAATCTGGCGAGAATCCCCGTTCTTTCAGGAGTTCGGCTCTATTCGGCTGAAAGACATCACACCCTGCCGAGACTGTGCCGATCTCATGTATTGTAGTCGCTGCCCCGGAGCATGGCATGCGGAGCACGGCGACTTCCGCCGTCCGGCAGCATATACATGTACACTCGCCGGAGCATGGGCCGAAACACAGCGGGCTCGTGCTCTCACTTTTCAACCAAACGGTTGAGCAATAGAAAGGAGGAAAATCTATGAAACTGAACGTCAAAACCAGCTATTACATGCTTGGTGCATCCTGTGGCTGCACCAAGGGCTTCCAAACGTCTTGCGGAATCACCTACCGCATGGGTTCTTAACTACTCGCACAATGCGCAGGGTCTCTTCGGGGACCCTGCTTTTTTCAGCTACCAGCGTATTCTCGCCCGCGTTCACGATCACGCAAAAGTGCTCGTCATTACCGCCACACCCGACCGCGGCGACAAGAGAGTTCCAATGGGACGACAGGCCCCGAAAAAAATGCTCCTTGCGCCACTAGATGCGCGCAGCGCGGCTCAGTCGGCGAGCGCGGAGTAGTAGCCGTTGGTAAAATAGGAGAGGATTTCGCCTTCGTTAAACGGCAGGTGCATGGCAACGAGGGGGGACAGTCCCCGGGCGGATTTCTTGTTGGTGAAGATGCGGCTGATTTTCATGGCGGAGATCAGGCTTCATCATATCGCGTCCGACCGACGGACTCAATGAGGCTCGGCGTCAGTCCGATGAGGCTCTTTGCGCGTGCGGTGGCTTGATAAGACGAGACGGCTGTGCGCTACAATCGGCCGAGCCCATGCAATACAGGCCAAAACAGGTCGCGCTCGTGCTGGAGACCCGATTCCAGGAGGCCAATCAACTCATCGATGGGATTGCTGCCTTCAATCGGGCCCATGAACGCTGGCAACTTTTTGTCGATAGCGGCGAGCGCAGCACACTCGACAGCGAGCCCCTCACCCAGGGGACGTGGAACGGCGTCATCCTGGGCCGGCATCTGCCCGGATTCCTCGCGCGCGCCGCGGCGCAGAAACTGCCCTGCGTCGAGGTGGCAGACGATCCGCGTCGATTCGACGGCGTGCCCAAGGTCCGCCCCGACAATCTGGCCATCGGTCGCAAGGCCGCGGATCACCTCCTCAGGCAGGGGTTCCCCTCCTATGGATTCTGCGGTTTCTCCAACGAACACTGGTCGCTCCAGCGGCGCACGGGTTTCGTGTCGCGGCTCAAACAATCCGGGAAGACCTGCCAGATAATCGAGACGGCCTTCCCGGCAAATGGCCCATCCCATTGGTCGCTCGACGAGGAGGAATTGCTCACCGCCTGGGTGAGCCGCTGCCCGCGCCCCGTCGCCATCTTCTGTTGTAACGATTACCGCGCCGCCATGCTGCTCGGTGCCTGTGGCCGCGCAGGATTGATGGTGCCGACCGACGTCGCGATTCTGGGTACAAACAATAATCCCCATATCTGCGGGCTCGGTCCTACTCCCCTGAGCAGCGTATCCCTCGATCTCGAGCATATCGGACAAATTGCCGCCGGCGTGCTCCTCGATCTCATGGGAGGAAAGCCCCCGGCCCGCAGCGATCAGCTCGTATTCTCCGGTGAGGTGATTCCGCGTGAATCGAGCAGCATCGACGCGCTCGGCGACCGGCAGGTTTCCGCCGCCATGCAGCTGATCCGCAAACGAGCCACCCAGGGGTTGCGCATCGATCAGATATGCCAGCACGCCCACCTTTCGCGCAGCTCACTCGAACGCCGCTTCCGCCGGCTCCTGGGGCATAGCCCGCAGGATATGCTTCGCAACGAACAGCTCCACCATGCGAGGTGCCTGCTCATTCAAACCGACAAAAAACTGCCGGAGATAGCCGAGGCGTGCGGCTTCGAGCACCCGGAGCACTTCTGCGTCGTCTTCAAACGCATCACAGGCATGACGCCGACCGGCTACCGGAGGCAGATGAAGTCAGCATCCAGCCCCTGACCGGCCAGGCGTAGTCCGGAGGATTCGTATCGCTCACCTCGACCGTACGCGGGCGCACGCCGCAGACCCGGCTCACGCGAGATCGTCCGGACCGCGACGGCGCTCGCAGGCGTCTCCGCTGTCGGCGCCAGTCTCGCGCGGCGTCTCAGCGGGCGGCATGGGGGCGCGCCGTTTGAGGTGGCCACGCCCGGCGAGCAGACGGGTGCCCAGATCGAGCAATGCACCGAGAGCGATACCGCACACGATGCCGCCGAGCACGAGCGCGTTGACCGAGCGACCAATGCGGTGCGACCAACGGGGCGGCGGCGGGGCCGCTGGCTCCGGGCCGGACTCCGTGGCAGCGGAGACGTCTGCACCGGGCGGCGCGAGCACGATCGGACGGTCGTCGGGCACCGGCGTCTCGCCAAATCCCGTCGCCTGGATGATCGAATCGCCCACCCACCAGGTGCCGCCATAGATCCAGACGGTGGCAGGGTTGGTGATAAATTGCATGCCGCCGAGCACCATCAGATTGGTCCGCAGCACCACCGCGCATCCCAGCGCCAGCGGTAACTGCAGGCCCATCACGGGGAGCAGCGCGAGTATCGCGCCGGCATAATAAGCGCGCGTGAGATTGCCCGCCTTGAACGACCACAAGAACGGACGGCTGCGCGCGTAGGCCGCAAAACGTCCGACCAGCGGGTAGCGGTGAAACACCGCGCGCCGGGGCACAAACCGCAGCAGCGCCTTCGTCCAGCGGATGCGCTGGTGATGGCGTTGGCGGTGCTCTTCGTCAGACATGCGCGCTGACGAAGGCGCGAAAGCACGCGCGCGGCAACACCGGAGGCGCCGCGCCGCGATGCGAAAAACACGCCCCCGCGTGGGCGATCAGTACGCGAACGTGAGCTCCAGCCGCCAGAACAGTGCCGTATCCTGCCGCGCCACGCTGTAGTAGTCGCCCGGCTCGTAGAGCTCGGCGAGCGAGGTCGCCGTCAGGTGCCGGTTGATTTTATACCGCACGATGTTTCGCACGAGGTGTCCGCGGAAAGAGCCGTCGGCACGGAAAAAACCGGAGGTCGGGCTGCGGTTGTTCTCCAGTGCCCACAACGCGTTGTACTCGAGCGAGACCGTCAACGGCGTGAGGGGCGTCACACTCCAGAGCGGACCAAAGCGCACGAGGTTTCCAAACTGGGCACTCCGTGTCTCCGCGGAGTAGAGCATCGCACCGATCTCGCTCCAACGCGGATAGCGACCCCAGAGGATGTCGAACTGCTCGTTACGGGCGGTATTCCGGTCGTCGCCGGACAGGCACTCCAGCGAGAGGCGGAGCTGGTTGTTGGCGGCATCCTTCGCATTCCAGCCGATCTGGCCAAGAAAGCCCCAGGCCTGCACGTCGCGGTCGTTGAGCTCGCCCCACTGGACCGCCGCCTCGCCCTTGAACAACCAGTGCGGCGTCGGCTCGTAGACCGCCCGCCCGCCAAAGGTGCCGATCTCGCCGTCGTCGCCGCTGGCCGTCACGCGGTCTTCGCTGCGGTAGATCAGGTAGCTTTCGAGCGTGAGTCCGGTGAACGACTTGTTCGAGATCTGGACGTACGCGCTGCGCTCTTCCTGATCGACGATGGGCTTGTGCTGATCGTTGAAAACCGGAGTGCGGTTCCGGTTGTACGCCTCCATGTCGATGTAGGCAAAGTCGAGCGTGGTCTGCGTGCCGGGCAGCGGGAGCGTCACGCGCAGGGCGTCGAAAAACGCGGTGCGGGAGCCGTCGGTCGAGGTCGCATCGGAGACGAGCCAGCCGTCGCCCAGCACGATATCCTGGCGGCCCGCGACGATCCGGGCAGGCACGTCGCCCGGTACCGTCCACGTCAGGTTAAGCTGGTCAAACACACCGTCAGACCACACCCACCCATCCGTGTAGGGCGCCTTGTACGAATCCTTGTTCCAGTCCCAGCTCTCCCAGACCAGCCGGGCGTTGACCGTCAGCGACGGCACGACATCGACCGAGCCCCAGGCACGCGCGCGGTAACGCTGGTAATTCTGCTCGTGGCGCACTGCCGAGTCGGAGAGCGTGAGCGCGTTGTCGAAGTACTCGTTGCGCAGGCGCAGATCGAAGCCGCCGCGCCAGGCCGGCGTCGCGGCCTCCTCTGCAGCGGGCAGTACGAGCACAGCCAGGCCGGATAACACGCCGAAGCGGACAGAGGATACTACACGGGAGAGCGCGCGGAATCGCATGGGAAATTAAACCGCCAGCAGGGCCGGCCCCAGGCGCGCCGGCAAGCCTGCGCTTTAGCCACCACGCGCGCCATTTCCCGCTTTGCCACAAACGGAGCGTCCGTGCATCACTGCGCGCCGTGACCATGCCCTCCTCCGAATCGCTCTTCGCCCGCGCCCAACAACTCATTCCCGGCGGCGTCAACTCGCCCGTCCGAGCGTTTCGCTCCGTCGGCGGCGCACCGTTCTTCGTCAAGGCCGCGCACGGCGCCACGCTCGTCACCGCCGACGACCGCGAGCTGATCGACTTCGTCTGCACCTGGGGGCCGGCCATCCACGGCCACAACCACCCGCGCATCCGCGCCGCCATCGCCGCCGCGCTCGAAAACGGCACCAGCTTCGGCACGCCCAATCCCTACGAAGTCGAGATGGCCGAGCTGATCGTGAAGTTCGTGCCCTCGATCCAGAAGGTCCGCATGTGCAACAGCGGCACCGAGGCCACCATGTCCGCCATCCGACTCGCGCGCGGCTTCACCCGCCGCGACAAGATCGTGAAATTCGCCGGCTGCTACCACGGCCACTCCGACTCGCTCCTCATCAAGGCCGGCTCCGGCGCCCTCACCCACGGGCACCCCGACAGCGCCGGCGTGCCCGCCTCCTTCGCCCGCGAGACCATCGTCGTCCCCTACAACGACCGCGCCGCCCTCGAAGCCGTTTTCTCCGCCAACCCGGACCAGATCGCCGGCGTCATCATCGAGCCGTACTGCGGCAACGTCGGCTTCATCATGCCCGACGCCGGCTACCTCGTCTTCCTCCGCGAGCTCACCGCAAAACACGGCACCGTGCTCATCTTCGACGAGGTCATGACCGGCTTCCGCCTCGCCAAAGGCGGCGTGCAGGAACTCGAGCACATCACGCCCGACCTCACCACGCTCGGCAAAGTGATCGGTGGCGGCCTGCCCGTTGGCGCCTTCGGCGGACGCGCCGACATCATGGACCACCTCGCGCCACTCGGCCCCGTTTATCAGGCCGGCACGCTCAGCGGCAACCCGCTCGCCATGGCCGCCGGCATCGCCGCCCTGCGACTCCTCGAAGAGGAAAACCCGTACGCGCGCCTCGACGCCCTCGGCCGCCGCCTGCGCGAGGCCACGCTCGCCGCCGCCCGCGCCAAAGGCATCCCGCTCCAGGTGCCCCAGTGCGGCTCCATGTTCAGCCTCTTTTTCAACGACGCGCCCGTCCGCGACTACGCCAGCGCACTGCGCAGCGACGGCGACCGCTTCCGCAAATTCTTTCACATGGCGCTCGCCGACGGCGTCTATCTCGCGCCCAGCCCGTACGAGGCCGCGTTCCTGAGCACCGCGCACGAGGGCGCCGCCATCGACCGCGCCTGCGAGATCCTCAGTCGCGCCATCTCCCGGCTCTGAGCGCGCCACCACCATGGCCAGCGACGCCCCGGTCCCTTTCAAAAACTGGTTCGATGCCGCGCTCTACCGCCGGCTCGCCGACCTCGTCTCGGAGATCGAGCCCCGCTTCGACCGCGCCCGTTTCCTCGCCCTCACGCTCGAC
>Ga0209606_1004034_pt1 | contig 14075 bp, 10 predicted proteins | sample AD_UKC057_MetaG_FD_184412 | JGI IMG/M metagenome (GOLD analysis project Ga0209606, IMG submission 184412) | Active sludge microbial communities of municipal wastewater-treating anaerobic digesters from USA - AD_UKC057_MetaG (SPAdes) (version 2) | ecosystem: Engineered > Bioreactor > Anaerobic >...
GAAGAGTCGACCTCGTGGAATGAACCGTCGCTGACCCTTACCTTGAAATCGATGACCTGGAATCCCGCAAGAACTCCAGCTGCCGCCGATTCCCTGACGCCCCTTTCAATCGCGGGCATGAATTCCTTGGGAATCACGCCGCCAACGGTGGCGTTCTCGAACACGATGCCGCCACCACGCTCGAGAGGTTCAATATCCATGACTACGTGTGCGTACTGACCGTGGCCACCTGTCTGCTTGACGTAACGTACCTCGGCCTCTGCCGGGCGGGTTACGGTCTCGCGGTAGGAAACCTGCGGCTGTCCGACGCGTGTCTTCACGCCGAACTCGCGACGAAGCCGATCCACGATGATGTCCAGATGGAGTTCACCCATGCCGGAGATAATCGTCTGACCGGTTTCCTCGTCGACTCTGTATTTGAATGTCGGGTCTTCCAGACCGAGTCTGCGGAGAGCACCGAAAAGCCTGTCGGAATCATTGGCGGAATCGGACTCGAGCGCGATGTTCACAACCGGTTCCGGGAACTGCATCGTCTCGAGAACAACCGGGTTGTTCTCGTCGCAGAGGGTATCGCCAGTTATGGTGGCCTTCAGCCCGACCACTCCCCCGATCTCGCCGGCACGCAGAATCGAGACTTCCTCGCGCTTGTTGGCGTGGATCCTGACGAGCCGGTTGCACCGCTCGCGCCTGTCGCTGCTGGCGTTATAAACAGTCTCGCCGGCCTTCAGAACGCCCGAGTACACACGGACGAACGTGAGCTGGCCGACGAACGGATCGTTCATCAACTTGAACGCGAGTCCACAGAAGGGCTCATGGTCCGAGCAGGTCCTGGTCTCTTCGATCGATTCGCCGTCCTTGTTGACACGCACGCCCTTGACAGGGGGCAGGTCAGCCGGGGAAGGAAGGTAGTCGACCACGCCGTCCAGCAGTGCCTGAACGCCCTTATTGCGGAAAGATGAACCACAGAAAACCGGAATGACCTCGCATGCGAGCGTCGCCGCGCGGATTGCGGTTCGAATCTCCTGAATCGACAGATGCTCGCCCGCGACGTACTTGGTCAGAACCTCGTCGTCGTATTCCGCGACCGAGTCGATCATCTCGAAGCGCGCCTCTTCGGCTGCAGCGGCGAGTTCACTCGGGATCGGGACGATCGAGAAGCGTGAGCCCAGCACGTCCTGATCCCAGATGTAAGCCTGCATTTCAACCAGGTCCACGACACCGCGGAACGCGGATTCGGACCCGATCGGAATCTGCATCGGAACAGCACGGGCCCGCAGCTTCGAGCGGATCTGACCGACCACGCGACGGAAGTCCGCGCCGGTTCGGTCCATCTTGTTGACGAAGGCAAGCCTGGGAACACGGTACTTATCGGCCTGGCGCCACACCGTTTCAGACTGCGGCTGAACACCACCGACCGCGCAGAAGACCACGACTCCGCCATCAAGGACGCGCAGTGACCGCTCGACCTCGACAGTGAAGTCCACGTGTCCGGGGGTGTCGATGATATTGATCGACGCCTCCCGCCAGAAGCAGGTGGTCGCGGCCGAAGTTATCGTGATGCCACGCTCCTGTTCCTGCTCCATCCAGTCCATCTGCGTGTCGCCGGAATCGACGTTTCCGAGGCGATGCGACGAGCCGGTGTAGTACAGCACACGTTCGGTAGTCGTCGTCTTACCGGCATCAATGTGGGCCATGATGCCGATGTTGCGAATTCGACTGATGTCGTATGCTTCCGCCACGTCAGTTAACCCCGGTTACAACCGCCTACCAGCGGTAATGCGCAAACGCCTTGTTCGCTTCGGCCATGCGGTGCGTATCGTCACGCTTCTTGATCGAGTTGCCACGACCGTTGAAGGCGTCGATGATCTCGGCCGACAGCTTCTGAACCATACCCTTCTCGGACCTGGCCCTGGAATAGCCAAGCAGCCAGCGAATCGCCAGCGCGGTCTTCCTTTCGGGACGGATTTCGACCGGGACCTGGTAGGTCGCTCCGCCAACGCGGCGGGACTTGACCTCGACCTGCGGCTTGATCGTCTCAACAGCGCGCTTGAAGATCTTGAGCGGATCTTCATTGGTCTTCTGGGCGATAACGTCCATCGATTCGTAGAAAGTGGCCTCGGCGACGCTCTTCTTGCCACACTTCATCAGGTGGTTGATGAACTTCGCGACCAGCCAGTCCCCGTAACGCGCGTCCGGGAACACTTCTCTTTTCTCGCTTCTTCTGCGCCTGGGCATTTGAGCCTCCGTTCTACTTGACGCTCTTGGCCTTCTTAGTGCCGTACTTGGAGCGACTCCGCTGACGACCGTCAACACCCTTCGCATCCATGGTTCCACGAACGATGTGATAGCGAACACCGGGGAGGTCCTTCACACGACCGCCGCGAACAAGAACCTGCGAGTGTTCGCTGAGGTTGTGGCCTTCGCCAGGGATGTAGGCGATGACCTCGAACCCGTTCGTCAGACGAACCTTCGCCACCTTCCGCATTGCGGAGTTCGGCTTCTTGGGCGTGGTTGTGTAGACCCTTGTGCAGACCGCGCGCTTCTGCGGGCAGGACTGCAGAGCCGGCGAACTGGTCTTCTTGGACTTGTTCGAACGGCCCTTCCTGATAAGCTGGTTAATTGTCGGCATCACCGTCTCCGTTTAGACCCGACCCGAATCCACCCGACACAGCGGGGGACAGGTTCCACCGCGATCACTCACGGTCCGGCCGTCCGCCGAAATCCGGGTAATCGCCCCCAACAAAGGGCAGGATATTTTAGAGCGGTTCTTAGCGAAGTCAAGGCGAATTTCACTGCCGTTCATTACTTTGAACAGGGTACGGCCCAGTCTGCTAGACTACAGCCCATGATTGCGTCATCCAGCAGAACAGGATTTCCGATTTTTTCCCAACGATTTTCAAGGTGTATCCGTCTCGTCGCGGCATGTCTGGCGACGGTCGTCGTCGCACTCACGGGTGCGACGGCCAGTGCGCAGGTCTCCACCATCCCGATTGATTACGCTGCGCACGAGGCGATGAAGGCTGATTTGTCCGCTTCCGTCGTGTACCTCGACATTACTCCGCGACCGGGCGCCTTCGAGGATCCGGCCATGGTCGCGCATCGATTCGGCCAGGGTGTCGTCACCATGGTTGACGGACGTCCCCTGATCGTCACATCGTTCTACCTGGTGACCGAGGCATCCGCGATCACGGCCATGCCCCCGGACGGAGAGAACTGCGTTCCGGTCCAGGTCGTGACCGAGGACCAGGCCGCGGGCCTTACCCGTCTCTCGCTGCCCGAAAGTCTGGCAGGCGTCTTGAAGCACCCACCTTTCCAGCCGGGCTCGATTACCGGTCCGGACCTGGAAAGGAATCTGTTCTCCGTGACTCCGGTTACACCGGGAATGACGGTCCTGACCGAGACGGTGGTCACCGAACGCGCGCCTTTTCCAATGGATTCCTTCTTCATGGTTCCGGGAACACTTCCTCCGGGCACCGTCCTCTTCGACAGGCAGGGTGTCCCGTGCGGAATAGCCATCAGGGAGTCCTACTCGGGCAACCGCTTCACCTTTGTTGCATCGTTGACTCCCCCACCGGCCACACCCCCGCCCGATTCGGCGACGGAGACAGTTGATGCACCGTCTTTCTGACCCGCGCGCCATGATGGTCGAATTTTGCCGTTGCGGTGGCCTGTTCAGGGACAGGCGTTCCGTTCTGGCGGCCGTCTCCGGCGGCGCGGATTCTGTGGTCCTGCTGCACCTTCTCGCGGAATCGGCGGACGAGCTTGGCCTCATCGAAATCGCGGTCGGACACGTGAACCACGGAATACGCGCGGAGGCCGGGCGGGACGAGGCATTCGTCGCCAGGCTGGCCGCGGACCTCGGGCTGCGCTGTTTCATCGCCCGCGTCGACGTGCCGACCATCGCGGGCGACGAAGGCAGGTCGATCGAGGACGCGGGCAGGCTCGCCAGGTACCGTGAACTCTTTCGCATGGCGAACGAAAATAGGCTGGAGGCCGTGGCGACGGGTCACACGATGACAGATCAGGCAGAGACGGTCCTGATGAGGATGATCCGTGGGACCGGACCACTCGGGCTGGCAGGCGTCGCGGCCAGAACCGATGACGGGCTGGTGAGGCCGATGCTTGGCCTTACCGCCGCCCAGGTGCGTCAATACGCGAAAGATCGCGGATTCGCCCATGTCGAGGACGACTCAAACTCGGATGAATACTTCCTCAGGAACAGGATTCGCGGCAGCCTGATGCCGATGCTCAGGGAGTTCAATCCTGGCATCGAGGGGCTTCTGGCGGGTCTTGCGGGCGACGCCGCCGCCCTCGGCCGGCTTGTCGATGCCGTCACCGCGCCTCATGTTGCCAGGATCGATGCGGATCGCTTCCTGGTCAGGGCAAGCGTTCCAGCCGACATCGCGCCTTACGCCGTGCGGGAGGCGTTCAAGCAGGTCACGGGCGAGCCCCTGGGACTTTCGAGGAAGCACATTCAGGCGCTGACGAATGCCCTTTCGACCGGTGCCTGCCCACAGCAATTCATACTCCCGCGCCGCGTTGTCGTGTTCCTCAGGCCGGAAGGACTGCTCTTCACGCGTGACATGGAAGGTCCGCCTCCAGGCAGCGCGCGCGGACGCTCGGCTCCGAATCCCCGTTAGACCGACGAGAATCAGACAAACCCTGAATAATCAGTAGAACAGCGGAAGCTTCAGCACGAAGCTGAGCAGGGTGATGATGATGAACAGCGGGATAAGGATGCAGAACGAGTACAGCATGTAACCGCCGAAAGACGGCATGGCTACGTGGGCCCTGCCCTTCGCCTCGGCGATCGCCTTGACCATGAAGTTCGGACCGTTTCCGATGTAGGTGTTGGCGCCCATGAACACGGCGCCCAGCGAGATCGCCTTCAGGATCTCGGCGCCTTGTCGCGCGACCTCTGCCGCGTGCTCGACACCGATCGTCTCCTTGGCCAGTTCCAGGAACACCAGGTAGGTAGGCGTGTTGTCCAGGAACGACGACAGCGAGCCGGTGATCCAGAAGAACTGCCACGGCTCCTTGACGCCGAGGGCGTCGCCGTTGGCGGACAGGATGACCAGGGCGGGAACCATCGTGATGAAGATACCGATAAAGAGAACCGCCACCTCGGTGATCGCGCCGAAGTTGAACTCGTTGTCCTCGCGGTACTGTTTCTTTGTCAGGATGATCGACAGGATGCCCAGCGCGACCAGTATCCCGTCACGCATCCAGCCAACCTTGACGCCCAGCGCTGCCTTGCCGGCCTCGGACGCCCAACCGCGGGCGATCGCGAAATCCACCACGAGCCCGGACAACGCGACAGCGGCGACAACGCCCAGGATCAGGACGATGTTGACCTTTCCGTCGATTCGCAGCGGCACCTTTTGGGCGGTGTCGAGTGCCAGGGCCGCCGGCTTCTCCTGCTTGTAGCGGCGCGAATCCCAGATGTAGTAGATAGTCAGCAGCAGGCCGTTCATCAGCAGCCACTGCGGCCACAGCTTCAGGGTCCACTGGAACGGTACTCCGTCCATGAATCCCATGTAGAGCGGCGGGTCTCCCAGGGGGGTCAGACAGCCGCCGATGTTGGAAACGACAATGATGAAGAAAACGACCGTGTGAACCTTGAGCTCGCGCTCCTGATTGGTGCGCAGCAGCGGTCTGATCAGCAGCATGGACGCGCCGGTTGTTCCAAAGAGGTTGGCGATGATCGCCCCGATGCCCAGGAACGCCGTGTTCACACCGGGGGTCGCCTTCAGGTTGCCGCGAAGGACGATGCCGCCCGATATGGTATAAAGAGACCACAGAAGCACGATGAACGAAAGGTATTCGTGCAGTTTCTCGACCAGTTCGCGCGGATTCACGATCAGAAGGAAAACCAGCACGGGCGCCGAAACGGCAGCAACGACGATTCCCTTGTTGCGGTTGCTTTCCCAGAAGTGCGGGAACTTGAGCGGCATGATGGCGATCGCCAGAAGCAGCAGCACAAAAGGAACGATCGTGTAGAACGGCCAGTCATGAGCGGCTTCGGCGCCCTCAGCGCCTGACGCCGCGGCCAGCGCCGGCATCCCAATCACGACGAGCATCGACAACAGCACTGAAAGAACGGTTCGCTGACGCCTGATCCCCTTGATGATATGCACGGTATCCTCCAGAAATGAACAGCCGCCCGCTTCACCCCGCGTGACGTGCGAGCCGGCGCGATTGTAAACGGGCGCGAACCTGTTTGGAATACCCCTGCGGAAATAATTGTGCGTCGTTACACAGCGTCTGAATCAGTACCTGAACGAGGACTCGCCGACAAACTCCCGGATGATGGAAGTGCCGGGCACATCATCGGTGAACACGGGCACGAAGAAACGCAGGAGCTTCAACAGCCGCTCGGCCTCGACCCACACCGGGTCGTCGTCGGAAACCTCTATCAGGAAGCGCTCCGCGAACATCTTCAAGACGGCCGGCTCATAAACAAGGGTGGAGTTGAAAAAGACGTCCGCGCGATCCTGCCACGGAAAGATCCATTTCTTTTCACCAGCGCGCACGCGAGGCCATAGACGCAATGTATCCGCGGCGGAGTATCCGCGAAAATGACGGTCGCGGACGATCCGACGGATCAGTCTGATATCGGTCGTGAACACACGGTGCTGATCATCTATGCACAGTTGTGTCACGGCGGAGCAGAACACCCGGTACTTCTCGTCGTCCGGCACCGCGCGGGTCAGCCGATCGTTCAGGCCATGAATTCCCTCGACCAGAAGAATCTCGTTCTTTCCGAGACTCATCGGTGTCGTGTTCGGATTGCGCATTCCGGACTGGAACGAGAACGTCGGTGCCTGGATGGTCCGACCGGCCAGGAGGGCCTGAAGATGTTCGTTGAGCAGGTCGAGATCGATGGCCTCAATATGCTCGAAGTCGTACTCTCCGGACTCGTCGAGCGGCGTGTCCGCGCGATTCCTGTAATAATCGTCCAGCGAGATGGATTTCGGCTTGAGTCCAAGCGCCTTGAGCTGCATGCTGAGGCGGCGAATCGTGGTCGTCTTTCCAGACGATGAAGGGCCGGCCACGGCGACCAGACGGGCACCGCGCCGCGCGATCTCGTCCGCGATGGCGGCCAGTTTTCGCTCGTGAAGCGCCTCCGAGACCCTTATGACCTCTCCAACGGATCCGTCCACAATCGCGTTGTTCAGGTCCGAGATCGACTCGATTCCAACCAGCGAATTCCACCTGCGGGTCTCGCGGAAGGACTTGTACAGACTTGGCGGACAGGGGACCGGTTCGGGTTCGGTCTCGACCCGGCCCCGCCGCGGAATGTTGACGACGAGCCCAGGGCCGAGCGGATCGAGCCTGAACTGCCTGATGCTGCCGGCTGTCGGCGCCACCGTGTTCAGGCAGAGTTCGAACCTCTTTCCCATGCTGACCAGGGGCACCCACTTACGAACCACGACCTTCAGCAGGCCCGCCGCATGATGACGCCCGGCCTGCGTGAACATCCGGACGGCTGTCCTGTGCGGCACCCTCTCGACGTGCAGAGCTTCGTTGCGGGAGACCATGGCTCGCATCTCGGCCTCGATGGCGGACAGGTCCTCGGATGACAGCCCTCCGTCCTTGATCACGTCGTAATAAAAGGATCGCCCGAAGGACTGACCGATGCGGAGTTCGGCACCGGGAAACAGCCTCGCTACCGCCTCGCCCAGCATGATCGACAGCGTCGAACGATAGATCCGGACACCGTGGGAATCAGCGTATGTAACCGGGGTCAATTCGCACGAATCCGCGATCGGGGCCTCGATGTGCACCAATCTGTTGTTCACGATGGCGCCCAGGCAGTCCGACTCCTCTTCCGGAAAATAGCGCCGCAGGAAAGTCTTGACCCGTGTTCCCCGACTGGTCGAGAAAGACTGGCCGCGAACCGTCACGCTCACTTCCTGTGGAAGATCCAACGCGGTCACATCCATGATCAACTCCTTCAGAGCCTGATTGAACCGGAGGAATGCGACGCCATCTGGGCGACTGTCTGGTTCCTGTTGCCTATCGCGAGTACGATGGCGCCCGCGAGAACCACGATGATTCCGACTGCGTGAAACACGCTGATCTTCTCGCCAAGGATCAACACGGCGCCGATGATCGGGACGGTGTTTCCAATGATCGTACAGACCGAAGCCACGATGCTGGCGCGACCGTTGGCGAAGGCCGTCTGGTAGAAGGCCGAGCCAAGCAGGTTGAAAACTATGATTCCATAAAGCGGAAAGGCCGTCAGGATACCGATTACCCTGACCGGGAACAACGGGGTCCCCGCCTCAAACGAGTTGAACAGGATCATGAGTGTGGCTACCGACAGATTCGCCAGACCGAATGCAAGGCCGGCGGAAACAGCCAGAGAGAACTCCTGACTGATGCCGACACGCCCCAGAAGGAAAGCCGCACCGGCCAGCAAGGCTACCGTCGAGAAGAATATGACTGTCGGCATAACGGCGGGCATCGCCGAGCCGCCCGATGACTTGACCACGCTGACCATCACAACCCCGACGAACACCGTGAATATGCCGAACCATTCGAGACCGTTGACCTTCTCCTTCAGCCATATGACTCCAACGAGCGCGGACACGACGACCGCGAGACAGAGGATCGGCTGAACGACCGACACGTCGCCACCGAGACCGAGAGCGATGACATACAGTATTGCCCCTGCGGCCATCATCGACGTGCCGATCAACCACAGCCAGTTGGTAAACAGCGTTTTCAGGATCGTCGGGATCTGACTGAAGAACTTCTTCAGAGTGATCTTCGGGAAGCTGGTTGTCATACCCTGCTTCTGGAACACATTGCCGAAGCCCCAGAGGACCGCGGTCACGAAGGACAATACTACTGACATGCTTTACTGCTCCATCAGGATTCGGAACCGGACTCGCCGGCGCTGGCGGGGGCAGGCTGAGGCTGCGCGGTACCGGCGCTTGTCATGGCGTTGAGCCATTTAGACATAGCAAAAATGACGGTCGCCGAAATAAGGCAACAGACAATGAACAGACCCCAGACCATCCACAGCTCCAGGCGGCCCCAGGCGATAGCGCCGACGACCAGGAGCTGGTTGCCGATCGCGGTGGCGCCAAGCCAACCGCCCTGCATCAGGCCCTGGAATCGGGGCGGCGCGACCTTGGAAACGAACGACAGCCCCATCGGGCTGAGGAAGAGTTCGGCCACCGTGAGCACGAAATACGTCGTGATCAGCCAGTTCGGAGAGACACGATCCGGGGTCGGGCTGCCGTTCAAATCAACCGGTGGAATCAACCCGATCGAGGAAACAGCGAGCAGCACGAAGCCGGTGGCGGCCAGGATCATGCCGATGCCGATCTTGTGCGGCGTCGACGGTTCCTTTCCGCGCGAACGCAGCCAGGCGAACAGGCCGACGACAACCGGCGTCAGGAACACGACGAAGTACGGATTGAACTGCTGGAAGATCTCGGGTTCGAGCGACATCTTGCCTGCCAGGTCAGTTCCGACCGCGGCCGGTTCGTACGAACGGAAGAGCAGGAACATCAGGGCCGCGGAGGCGACCGCGCACGCGGCACCGAGCACCCGGTTGAGCGTCTTGCCCTTTCTGATGGCGTAAACGACACCCAGGATCATGCCGGCGATCAACAGAAGCCCTCTGATATCGAACACCAGGTAGTTAAGGGGATCGACTCCCTTGGCGATGTAGTCACGAGCGTAGAACGTGAGTGTCAGTCCGTTCTGGTGGAACGACATCCAGAAGAAAATGACGACCAGGAAGACAAGACCAAGCGCCATCAGACGCTTCTTCTCGACGTCCCAGGGCATGGCCTCGGCCGAGCCTGACGTGGCCACCGAGCTCTTGCGGTCAGGTAGCAGTCTCTTGAAGACCAGGAAAGTCACGAGGGAGATCACCATCGCGACGGCGGCGATGCCGAAAGCGAGGTTGTAACCGGTGGAAAACACGTCCAGATAATTCCTGGCGAACGCCTCGAGGTTCTCGACGCCGGTCGAGGTTACCTTGGCCGCGACCTCCTGAAGGCGCTGACCGATGCCCGGCACGGGAGTCAGCAGCGCCGACATGCGCTCCGGAACGAACGTGGCCAAATCCCCCACGGGGGCGGCATTGACCGTGTCGGCGAAACCCTGCAGGACGCCCAGGTTTCCGTCTGGGGGGGCAAAAGCCTGAACCGGGGCGCTGGCGTCGCCAAGAGAGTTGAGATAACGATGGCACAATGCGGGCAGGTCAGCGTCGTACTTCAGTCCGTGCTGTCCCAGGAACCAGTTGCGGACAAGCCGTGCGGCGTTCGGCGCGAAGACCGCGCCGATGTTGATGCCCATGTAGAACAGCGAAAAGGCGGAGTCGCGCAGCTTGCTGTACTTGGGATCATCGTACATCTGGCCAACTACCGCCTGCAGGTTGCCCTTGAACAGACCGTTGCCGAGGGCGATTGTGAAAAGGCCCAGTAACGCGAAAGGCAGACCCATTCCGGGGATGGCCAGCAGCACGTACCCGACGAACATCGTGATGATACCGACCTGAATGGTACCCTTGTAGTTCCGGGTCTTGTCGGCGATGATGCCGCCGACCAGGGCCAGCGCATAGATCAGGAAGTAGAACACGCTGTAGATGGCACCTGCCCTGTCCGAATTCAGCCCATACTTGGCCTGAAGAAAAAGGACCAGGATGGCCATCATCGTGTAGAAGCCGAATCTCTCGCCCATATTGGCGAAAAACGCGACTATCAAGCCTTTCGGGTGTTCCTTGAACATCGGATGCCTCCTAAAGACTGCGTAGGTACTCGCCTGCCCTGCGACGGCGATTTCGGATTCTTGCAGGTCTGGCCGTCCAGTTCAATGATGAACACGAAAATTCCCTGATCGGCCCCGATTGCGGCCGGTCGGCAAGCCGCGTGGAAAGGCTTCCATTGAGCATTGACTCAGAACCTGAGATGCTCAACGATCTTGATGTCATTGGAATTCTCACGGAGGTTGCATGTCTGCCAGGCTGATAGGATCCCGGTTCAAATTGTTGCCCCGTTTGACCGGTCTGATTGCGGCCGGCCTGCTCCTGACCTGGTGCATCGCCTGCTCGACCGGGGTGGATGAACCAGTTTCGATGGCGAGACCGGAAGGCCCGGACGGAAACGCCGGGCAGGCGGCATCGAGCGGAGCCGATCCGTCCCGGGACAATCTGATTGAGTGGTTCTCGTATGCCGGCAGTTCCAATCCTTCACTGGCGTCCAGTTTCTACGCTTCGATGAACAGGAACGGAATCGTGCTTCCTGGTGCCGAGATTGAGCCGGGCCACGGCGTCGAGCGCATCGATGTTCCACCTTCGCCGGAATTCGGGACCGCGGTTATTCGAATTATTCCCCCGGCCGCATCGGGAACGGTCGACCCGCAGGCAGCGTCATGTCAGAGCCTGTCGGTTCATTCCACCCTGAATGCCCTGGTATTCGTTGGCGAAGATTCGGCCGAACCGGCCGCCATGGTCAACATCGACTCGGGCAGAGACTTTGCGATAGTGACGCACAAAGTCTCCGTGGAATCGACCGTTTCTGTGACGTTTCCCGGCAATGCGGCCTGGGAACCCTTCAACAGGTCCGTGCCCCTGGGCGAATGGCTTAAGGGCGGCAATGGCGGCATTGACGACGCCGAAAAGGCCTGTGATCTGTTCGTGCTCGGCTCTTCCGACAGGAATGAACTGACCCCGCGCAGCGAACCCGACACGGCCGCGGTGCCCGGCCTTCTGTCCCTGCTGTCGGGAGCCCCGTCAAAGCACACGCGTGCCATGGCCGCGACCTACCTCGGCATAATCGCTGACAAATCCGCGCTTGCTCCCATGATCAACGCGATGGAATCGGAGAAGGATCCCTGGGCAAAGGCGAGTATCGCCCTGGGCCTGGGCATCATGGGCGACCCCGCCGCCATCGCGGCTGTTCAGAAGGCCGCCGAATCGACCAGTGAACACGAGGAACTCGCCTGGATGTTTAAGGAATCGATGAACCGCTTGAATGGTATTCGCCGCTGATAAGAGTCCAGATACAAAAAAGGCCCCTTGAGGGGCCTGATCTGTGGATTTTGTAGCGGGGACAGGATTTGAACCTGTGGCCTTCGGGTTATGAGCCCGACGAGCTACCGGACTGCTCCACCCCGCAGCAGAAAAGCAGGCGTATTGTGCCGAAGGCCGACCATGTTGTCAAGCCACGCGACCCGGAATCGATAGAATTAGACATTATCGACAGGAACATCGGACGGTTACATGCCCTCGGGGATATCCTTGGGGGCGTCGAGGAACCACATCCCGTCGATCTGTACGAAATGCGCGAGGTCGAATTTGTCGTTGAAAGTGTAAAGCAGGAACGATTCCGTCGCGTTCAGGCGCGAGCGATCGTCATAAAACACTTTGATCCCGGTTACGACCGGGGTCTTCTTGATGGGCGCCTCCATGAAAATCGGCACGCGGAAGCCGACCAGACTCCGGTCATCCAGGTGCCACCATGCCAGGAATTTCTTCATCGGCGGAAGGGCCTTGAACTCTGCCTCGGAAGACGCGACGCCAGCCTTGGACGCCGCCTTTACCCAGGGTTCGGCCGGGACGGCTCCGTCGTCGACACGTTTGAATGCCGCTTCGAATTCGGCCCGGTATCCCTCGGACAGAGCGTTCCAGATCTTCCTGGGCTCGTCCTTCGACGCGCCGCGGATCATCCACTCGGCAAGGGCGATCGGGCTGTTGGCCGAGTCCCTGCGCAGGTCGTGGTTGGAGCCGGTCATAATGGAAATCAGCAGCCAGCCGGCATAACCGATTAACGCGACAACGCCCACGATGACCGCCGCCGTCACAATCCTCTTCTTTTTTACGTCCATGTCCGCCCCCCGGGGAACATCATCCCCGATTTCCAACAACCGTCGAAAAGGGATTGTACAGTAACTGGGGACGTCCGTTGACTCAATGTTGCGCACCCGTCCCGATCTCACTCCCGTCCCAGGCCCCGAGCCTGTCGAGGGGCCTGCCCTGAGCTTGTCGAAGGGCTGACCCCGCCCCTGATCCTGATCCTGATCCTGACCCTGGCCCTGACCCCGCCCCTGATCCTGATCCTGATCCTGACCCTGACCCCGCCCCGTCCGTGTAGGGGCGAATTACATTCGCCCCTGGCATAGGCGGTTCGCCGCCCCAGGCCCCTCGCTCGGCGAGGGGCCGTCCATCCTGAGCCCACGGCGCTAGCCGTGGGACGGGTGCCCAATATCCAAAACCCCAGGGCGCCAGCCCTGGGTCCACGGCCCCACCACCCCGGAGGATCCCACGCCCCACGTTTCGCGGGTGGCGGCGGTAAACCCTTCCGCGGCTGCCCCTTCACCCCTTCCCGTGCGAGTGCGGGTCGTTCGCGTCGTTCGGGCGGGGCGCCGGGCTCGTTCGGCCCTCAGAACCTTCGACCGTTACAGATGCGCCAACCCGCCGCCGCCCACGGTCGCCTGTCCGCCCGCCCTTACGCTCTCTCCCTCGCATCGCATCGGGTGGGGTAGGCCGCTCCAGGCTTCCCCACCGCCCTCTCCTTCACATCCGTGTACCCCCAACCCTTGTTGCGGCGAATTACATTCGCCTTCCGCAAGGGAGAATCACATCCCTGACACGCCGTAGCACCGGGCGAATTGTCATTCGCCCCTACGCGAAGGCGGTCCGCCCATCCAGAGCCCAGGGCGCAAGCCCTGGGTCCACGGCGGGAGCCCCGTTCACTAAATGGTCTTGTGTTTTTGATTTGTGCCCAGGGACGGAGTTGAACCATCGACACGCGGATTTTCAGTCCGTCTAACAATATCAATGTCGGCCAGTATTGGCGCGTGATAGCGCAACATCATTGACAGCCTGGTAACCCGTTTGGTAACCTCAACCTGTTTCCGCCGGTATCCAATTTCAACGGGTGAAAACATGGCAAAAACGAAAATCGAACCGGGAAAGATGCAGAACGGGATCATGAACCGGAACGGCCATTGGTACGCGGTTATCAAGGTCAACGGTAAGCAGGTCAAGCGTTCGGCCCCGGACCTTGCCGGCGCTCAACTGCTGCTCGGACAACTGCGGGAAGATGCCGCAC
>Ga0209606_1004037_pt1 | contig 14073 bp, 13 predicted proteins | sample AD_UKC057_MetaG_FD_184412 | JGI IMG/M metagenome (GOLD analysis project Ga0209606, IMG submission 184412) | Active sludge microbial communities of municipal wastewater-treating anaerobic digesters from USA - AD_UKC057_MetaG (SPAdes) (version 2) | ecosystem: Engineered > Bioreactor > Anaerobic >...
CGCTGTTCGGACAGAAAGTTCTTTATTCGAGGCCGCGAGCACCCTTTGCTCCCAAACCAAATTCTACCTTCGCCCTGCAGTCGTATAAACTCGGTTTCTATATTCACCCAGCACCTGCCGCCGGGTGGCTCGTAGGTGACACCTCCCGGCGTTGTGATAGAATACATTTGATTCGGCCGCCATCCCTGAGCGGTAAAATCCGTTGAGACCCATGGGCCTCTTGGATCATTGTCCGGGTTTTTATATGCAGATGTGTTTTTTTGTATTGTGCTCAATTTATTTAATCTGGGTGTTCCTCCGGCCTTACCATAAACGAAAATATGATCGTGAGCCGCCCCGAGCATTAATCGGGCATCCGGGGACGTTCGTTTTTGCCAGAGCACATTGGCTATGAAATTCTTCCTTCCAAATATCTCATCCATGATCACTTTTAAATAATGACCTTCATTATCATCAATAGAAACCCAGATGCTTCCATCCTGAGCAAGAAGTTCTCTCAGAAGTTCGAGACGGGGGTACATCATCGAAAGCCACTTGGCATGTTCAAGGTTGTCATCATAATGCTCGAAGGCACTTTTGGTGTTGTAAGGCGGGTCAATATAGATGCATTTCACCTGGCCGGCATAATAGGGAAGAAGCGCCTTAAGCGCGTCCAGATTATCTCCCTGAATAAGCATGTTTCCGGTGGCGGGATCGCCGAAGGATAATTCTGGTACGGCATCAAGGAGACGATACGGGGCGCTTTGTGAAAGCTGCAGATCGGTTTCTCTGGTAAGCCAGGACAGAGTCGGCATGCCTGATTAGTCCTTTTCTAATTAATGAATAATGCAATTGTACCGTAACGGTCACTCAAAAAACAAAACATTTTACCCCGATAACGAGACATTGTTCTGATACACCGTCTCCGAGCTCCCCTCTTCCTGCCTGATACCGTTTCCGTTCACCTCGACCAGGATGTCCATGAATATCCGGTCAAGTCCAGCGGGGTCCCTCGTCTCGGAGGGCCGCATCCCCTTCCCGTCCAGCCTCTCGATCTGCTCCATAAGGAATGTGGAGATGATCTCGTTTCTGGGCCCTTTCCGGAGTTCCTGCCCTGCCTTTTTGGCGGCGACGAGGGCATCGATCTCTCTGCGGACCTTTCCGGCGGGCAGAATGGCATCGACGAGCTTCGCGAATTCGGTAGGCGGGGCGCCAAGGTCCCGTTCTATCCACATAGCGGCAAGGACCGGCCTTAAGACATAAAAATACTTCTTTGTCCAGACCTCATCGTTCTTGAGGTATTCCCGGAAATTGCCCGTTGCCATGTGCATATAGTGGTACATGGACGCGACCGGGGAATAATACTGTGGTATCGCATGTCGCAGCTGATCGATGGCGGATGAATTGACGCGGTAAACGATAGGGGACTGGAGCCATTCGAGAAGCGGCGGGTTCGAGCGTCGGAACAGCTCGAGAGCTTTCAGAAGGTCCCAGCCGCTCATGTCGGTGTCGTGTTCGTCCAACGGTCTCTCAATCACGTCCCTGCCCTGCTCGATCGTGAGGTACCACGGTGTCCGGCGCAGGTAGATGAACCTGACGTCGTAGTCGCTGTCGGCGGATTCGAATCCCCAGGCACGGCTGCCGGATTCACAGGCGTAGAGGATGGTGACGTTCTCTTCCTCTTCAATACGGGAAAGACGGGTCTTGATATGGGAATTAATCATTTTTGATCTCTTTCAGAATGTTGGCTATGGCCGCCTCAAGAGGGCCGAGGTCATTCTTTGCGACGTTCCAAACTTCTTCCGGCCCTACCTCGTAGTACCGATACAGAAATCTGTTCTGGATATCGGTGAACTTCTTCCAGGGAATACTGGAATGCCGTTCTTTGATATCCCGGGGGATATTTCTTATCGCTTCGCCTATGTTCTGGATGGACTGCGTTACAGCCCCCAAGGTCATGAGGTCTCTTGAAAATGCCGGCATATCCATCGGGCCCATGAAATCCCTGACGTCGTTAATCGCTTCCATAATGTCGTTCAAATAATCAAGAGCGGTTCGGGTTTTCTTTTTATGCAATTCGACCTCCTGATTGTATTTATTCGCTAATTCCCCAGCCTCTCCAGCTGTCTCTGCAGGATCAGGTCCTGGATCTGCTCGCCCGATTTGCCTTCGAAGTTCTCCGGGTCGAGCCCCAGCTCGGCCGTTTTATACCCGGCGATCTCCCGGAACGGCGCAACCGCCGGGGAGATGTCCTTTCCGTAATCGGCCTCAACTATGTACAGGAGCGGGTCCACGAGGTCCAGTTTATACAACGCGTTAACGAACCGCATCTGCTTACCCCGCCTCATGTGCCGGAACCTCTCCGCTTTCATGTGGTGTTTCGTTATCTCTATGCAGATCTTTTTACATCTGTTATCACCGCGCAGCCGGTTAAGGAATCTCTGCACCACGTCGATGCCGCGCCTCTCGTGGTCGATGTGCCGGGGCAGTTCGTCCGTCGGCGTCTCGATCTTCCCGATATCGTGCAGGAACGCGGACAGGCGCGTGTATTTGCAGTGTGTCTTCCCCGCCACGAACTTGAGGACGTTGACAGCGTGGTTGAATGTCGAGCCCTCCGGGTGGTATTCCGGCGGTCCGGCTATCACGTCGACCATCCGGTAGACCTCGTCGAACGTCTCCCGGCCGACACCGCTATTGACGAGGCAGAGGAAGAATCTCTCAGGGTATTTCTCGCCCATGGCCTTCATCATCTCATTGTAGATGCGCTCGGGAGGCAGGTGCTTCAGTTCATCATCCATTGTCCTTATAAGGTCCATTGTCTCGAGGGCGATAACGAATCCCCTGCAGGCGAACCTGAAGGCACGGAAGACCCGCAAGGGATCCTCGACAAAGGCCCCGGATACGTGCCGGAGGATCCCGCGGGACAGGTCTCTTCGCCCGCCGAACGGGTCGATGAGCTCCTGTGTGGCAAGGTTGTAGGCCATGGCGTTGATCGTAAAGTCACGCCTCTTCAAGTCCTCCCGGACATCGTCTATTACCTTGAAGGCAAATCCACTGTAGCCATTTCCGGTCTTTTTCTCCTTGCGCGGCAGGGCGGCCTCGATCTTGCCGAGGACCCTGTGGTGCATGACGAACACGGGAATGGCCGTCCTCGGGTCAACATACTTGAATCCGAGCTCGAGAAGCCTCTTCGGGGGAAGGATTGCCAAAAGGTCGATGTCTTCCGGGGCCGACCCGAAAATGATGTCCCTGACGCTGCCGCCGACGACGTAGACCTTATCCAGGTCTCCCTGGAAGATGTCCCTGAGTATCTGTTTCTGTAATTCGATATCCGGCACGGTATCTCCTCTTAAGCTGTTAAATAGCATGGACGGGGCGGTCTTTTCAAAAGCCCGGTCTTAAATTATAGAACAACCAAAATGACAACAGCGTGTCAATCAACCAGCCAGGAACGGATGGCGCCGCATGATAGAGGGCGTCATGGAGAAGGTGGCCCCGGATTGGCGGTGCAGAACGCGGAGAAGTACACTTCGGGGGCGAACTGTTGGAAGAGTTCGATAAGTTCTTCACGGCTATGTTTGGAATAACCCTTGAATGAGAGTTGCAGAATCTTGTCCAATGGCGTCTCTCCATTAGCATCCTGCGCCCCCGGGTCAGCGCCCCTCTCCAGCAAGAGCCGGGCGATGGCGGTATGTCTATTCAGGCACGCCCAGTGGAGGGGGGTGCAGCAGTCGTTATTTCTTGCATTCACATCCGCGCCGGCATCGAGGAGGAGGCGGGCGATAGCGATATAACCCCATGCACATGCCCAGTCGAGGGAAGTGATATTGTTGGTCCACCGCGCGTTCGGATCGGCGCCGTGCTCGATCAGGAGGCGGACAATTGCGGTTTTGCCGGTTCGTGATGCCTCGTGGAGCGCGGTCATGCCAAGCTCATCCTGTGCGTTCGGATCGGCGCCCGCCTTGAGGCAACGCTTGACATTTTTGAGGTCGTTGTCTTTTATCGCCGTGAAAAGGTCTTGGATTGGCATTGTATTACCGTGTTCTACCCGGGGCGGTTTGTTTCCGGTCCCGAAAGGTCCGGATCTGTTTCGGGGGACGGGTTCTGTTCTCCATGGCAAAAGAGATGCCGCCCGTCAATGCTTGCTCACGTCGTCGCTCCGCTTCTTTAGCAGCGGCATAAGCGTCCAGTCCTTTTTCAAGGGCTATCTCGTCTGCATTTATATACAGGTCGGGATATGCCCCGCATACTTGTTTAACATCTTCCGTATTGCTGCTTTTCCCTGAGCCGTTCGGGCCGGCAAAGATCATCAGAACTGGACGAGGCGTTTTATCTTCCATTTAATGGTCCTTTCGACATGTTTTCATTTTCTTCTTCGTTAGTATCGCACTGGCCCAGCGCTTTCAAAATCTCCGGGTCGGTATTATAACGGTCCCTTCCCTTCAGAATCTCGTCGGCCTCTGCCTCAGATATGTATTCCTTATGCCCATCCGGATAGAGGTAGAATAAACCAAAACCATCCCCGTGGAAGGAAGGCCGTCCAGCCGCATGGGTTCTTGCGATCGCTTTCTTCACGGCCTTGGCAAAGTATCTTTCCGCCAGGTCCGCGTTCTGCATCCATTCCCATATATCCACCTTCTTCTTGCCCGACATTTTGTCCTCCATATCTTCTTCGTACTCCGTGTACGCCCCTATAATCTTTAATAGCGTCTCGCGCATGTTGCTGTCCTTCCTCGTGCAAACGAGCTTAAAACGCTTGTAAAGATCTGCCGGAACTTTCAGTTGTATATTGCGAATTTCCACAGGTTGCGCCTTATTTTCTTTTATTTCTTTCATGGTTTCCTCCGTATATCGTTAATATCATATAATATACATATATCATCTTCTGAGGAATGTCAAGAATAGGGGAATAAAGTCCTGGGGTTTACACAACAGGCGTCATCTGCTCGCTCCAGGTGATGGCGACTGAGCCGTACAGAAAGCTTCGAAGTAGGCCGCGGGAGCGAGTTCTTGGAAGAGAGCGAGCAAAGCCTCACGGGCCTCCGTATATTCATTCGCCAATTCATTCGTCAAAATCATGTCCATCGGGGCGGCTCCATTATCGTCCCGCGCGTTCGGATCGGCGCCATTTTCCAAAAGCATGCGGGCAAGACCGAGACTATAATATTTGCACGCCCAGTGGAGGGGGGTGAAACCCCACTTGTTCTTCGCGTTCACGTCGGCGCCGTATTCGATCAGGAGGAGGGAGAGATCGAATTTTTCACACTCGCACGACCGGTGGAGTAGCGTCTCGCCAGCGTTATCTTTTACGTTCACATCCGCTCCAACCGTCAGTAGGAGAATGACGGTGTCGGTACGGCCGTTGCTGAACGCCCAGTGGAGGGGGGTTTCGCCGGCGTCATTCTTCGCGTTCACGTCGGCGCCGCGGGAGAGGAGGAGCTTTACAAGATCTTCCCTGCCAAACCAGCATACATAGTGGAGCGGTGTCCAGCCGGTGATACCCCGGGCGTTGGGATCGCCGCCAGCGTCAAGGGAGCATTTCACAGCCTCGAAATCGAGGCTTCTTACGGCATCGCCAAGATCATTAGCCGAGGGATGTTCTGCCATATTCATGGTCCTTTTCATACTCAACAAGAGGAAGCCGGCCCATCAACCGATACCGGGAGACACATCCGCCGTGCAGAACGCGGAGAAGTACAGCTCCGGCCTGTTCTCCTGGAACCAGTCGAGAATAGGACCTTTATTGTCAAGAGCCAAGGTAATTCCCCACCCCCGGGGCCGCGGTAATTCCCCACTTTTGCCAGAGATGGTAGTCTGTTATTGCCGGGTTTTAGGGCTCAACTTTTTCCTGTAGGATTCACCTCCGTCGATTATAATGTGATGCGCATGGTGACTTAACCGGTCCAGCGCCGAGTTTGCCATCACCGGATCAGGGAACAGCGCAACCCAATCCTGCGGTGGTCTGTTGCTCGTGATGATGGTGGATGATCTCAAATGGCGCTCTGCAACTATCTCGTATACGTCCTCTGCCTGGATGGGGGTCAGGGCCGTCAGCCCGAAGTCGTCGATGATGAGCAGATCAGGATAGAGATACTTCTTGATCTGTTTTTCCCACGACTGGTCCGCCCGTGAGGCATAGAGGTGCCGGAACATCCTGGCCGCCTTCACGAAGAGAACACTGAACCCCCTTCGGCATGCCTCATGTCCCAAAGCCTGGGCAAGATGGGTCTTTCCCACCCCGGCAGACCCGCAGATAAGGACATGCTCCCTTTTCTCCACAAAGAGGCAGGTTGCGAGGTCAGTGACCACCCCTCTTTTGATCTTGTGATTGAAGGAGAAGTCGAACCCCTCCAGGGTTTTCTGTTCCTCAAATGATGCCTTCTGTATCCTGACGGCGAGTTTCCTTGTCTCCCTGCGCTCTATCTCATCCTGTACGATAAGGGCAAGGAAGGCCATGTGGGAGAGCTCATCCTTCTGCGCCTGGGCGATGCGAAGCTCAAGGGTCTCCATGAACCCTCCGAGCTTTAATGTACGCAGCTGGCCTGTCAGATGATGATCAATCATGGCGCACCTCCCTGGCGAAGTACGCCGGCTCCCGGAGGAACCTCTGCCCCAGATCGGAGAGCGGTGCTGTCCGGTGTTCGACGGTCTGCATAATACCCTTTTCCAGCATTGTTTTAATGCTCCTGTACCGGGTGTTGCCGTAGCTCAGGGCCCGTTCGGCAACTCTCTCAATGTCGCCGGAGTTCTTCTCGGCAAGGCGCAGTATGGCCTGGGCCTTCCTCAGGTTCCTTGTGGCGTTCTCTTTCAGGATCGCTGTTACGAGGGCCTCCGTAGCAGGGCCGAACTCGGATGCCTTCTTCCTGCACCATGCTGGTGTCGCCATGAGGAAGGCGAGCTTGTCCGGCGGGTAATCGCTTCGGTCCGTCACCCACTGTCCCGGCCCGTGGGCCCGTGGATGGACCTTGACCCGCTCGTGGTCGAGAAAGACCTCCACTGTTTTTGCGGTCCCCTTTACCCATACCTTTTTGCCTATGCAGCGCGTTGGCAGCGAGTAATAGGATTTGTCGAAGACGATATGATGATCCGGATGAACAGTACACTCCTTCCATAGGGGATACTCGAAGGGGGTCTCCGGAAGGGGGATGAGAAGATGCTTCTCCTCCCTCAAGAAGGACTCGTAGGGTTTTTTCTTTGTCGTACCGTGGATCTCAATGCCGATTTCCTCCCTGCACCAGTAAAGGGCGCGGTCGTTGGCCTCGGTGATATCCCCGAAGGTTCTGCCGGCGAGGAGGTGCTTCCTGACCGTGGGCACCGCCCGTTCCACCTTGCCCTTGTGCTCCGGGGCTCTTACCCTGGCGGGATCAGCAACGAATCCGTAGTGGCGCTCCATGTCGGCGTACGCTCTGTTTATGGTGGGGTCGTATATGTCAGCCTTCACCACGCCCGACTTCAGGTTGTCGAGGATTATCCTTTTGGGTACGCCGCCGAAGAAGGCGAAGGCCCGCTCGTGGCAGTCGAGCCAGGTACCCGTGTCCTGGCGGAAGACGAACCGGACGAACTTGTGGCGGCTTGCGGAGAGGGTCATGATGAAGGCCCATGCCCTGCGGTTTTTTTGCACCTCTGGATCATGCATGAGGCCGGCGTAGCCGAAGTCGACCTGGGCCTCCTCGCCCGCGGGGGTCTCCATGCGGACCGTCACAGAGGGTCTCCCGAAGGAGAACTCCCTCCTGAGGTAGCGCTTTATGGTGGTATAGCCAACCTCTATTCCATAAGTTTCTTTCAGTAGCCGCCACACCTGCTTACCAGTCATGTTTCTGTCATCGAGCCATCGTTTGATATCATCGCGGTGACGGACAAGAAGATCCGTGGCCGGTGTGTCGTAGGCGGAACCTTGAGAGTCCATGATGCCCCTGACCCTGGCAGCGATATCATGTTCATCGGGAGGAGGCCCTTCCCGTTCGATGCCGGCACGGCGTGCAATGCCAAGGTACTTGCGTATGGTCTTCCTGTCGAGGCCGAGAGACCGGCTGATATGCTGGATCTTCATTCCCTTGCACCACTGGTAAATAGTCTCTGTCACTTCATTCATCGGTATATCCCTCCTTGCCATGATCCCTCCATTCCAAAGTTCATATCTCTTAGGAATGGCAGGATGACGTGTTTTTATCTACCTCTTCATGACAAAAAGTGGGGAATTACCTTGGCCCTGCTACTGGGGAATTACCTTGGCCCCAGGGGCCCTAAAGTGGGGATATACCATGGCCCTCGACAAAGCAGAGCTTCGGGAAGAAATTCATGCATACGGCAGTCGCCAAAACCTGATCGAGTTTTTCCTCTGGTAACACACCGCCGCGATCCAGCAAGATCGGGATCACAGGCGCGCCGGGGAAGCCGCCGGGAATGCCGTTACCTACCGCCAGATCAAGGCTGCTCCGCATGGAGTTGTTCTTTGCGTTCACGTCCGCGCCATATTCGATCAGGAGGCGGACGACGTCCACGAACCCGCTCATGGATGCATAGTGAAGCGCGGTACTGCCGCCAAGGTCCAGGGCGTTCACGTCGGCGCCGGCCTTTAAGAATAAACGAACGAAATCATCCTGATTACTCCAGCAAACAACGTGTAACGGCGTCCAGCCGGACTTGCCGGCGGGGGCGTTCACGTCCGCGCCGTAGAAGAGGAGGAGACGGGCGAGGTCGACACGGCCGTTCTTACACGCGATGTGGAGGGGAGTGTTCCCGTCGGGGTCTTTCGCGTTCACGTCCGCCCCATCCCGCAATGCTTTCCGCGATGCTTCTATCACATCACCGGGATGACACCGCCTTGTCGCGCTTTGCAGCATTTTGTTTGCCTGGTCTACCGAGACTTGCGGAAGCAATAACTGGCTCATTTCCCGGTGGAACCTGTAGATGAACATGTCAATGCCTTCCCCCTCGCGCTGGCTAAACGACTTTTCCCATCCGGGCTCGTAATCGAAGTTCTTGAACGAGAATTCGAGGGTAATCCGATATCCGCTCCCTGCGGTTGAGAATTGCATTTCCAGGATTTTCGGCTCTGTACGTTCCGGGTATTCAGGATGAAAGTGCTCTTTTCTCAGTAACCTTCCTTTATATTCATAGATTCCCTTGATCTCCCGGTAAAGATTCCAATTCCACCTGCTAAAGGGACGCTCGTCAGGAAAAGAGAGAATCCTGAACTTCCCGAGGCCGACACGCTCGGTATTTCGCCAATCGAGCACGGAAGGGATCGGCGTCTTGACGATCGCGTTCACAAAACCGAGCTGCAGCGTTGTCTCAAAGTCTTTTCCAAGATCCGTGTAAGAATTATGGGTATTGGCGCTATAGCCATACACGATCTGATCCATACCGGAATGACCGTAACCAGCCCTGGGTCCGTCGTACTTCTTGCCTGTCGCAAGCATCCAGTTGAAGACTTCGAGCTCGACATCAAGCGGGTACGCGCCGTCTATCAATTTTTGAAAATCAATACGTCTTTTGATCATTTCCGCTCCCTGGTCTGGTTTACTTGTTTTAATCGCAGGACGGGCTTTTTCTCATTACCATTTAAATCCCTTTATCTTGAAAAGCCTCAGGCAGGCGTCGACAACCTCTGGAAGATATAGGGTGCCATTACCGCTTTCGATTTCCTCGAGAGCCGCGTCTAAACCCAGGGCAGGCCTGTATGGACGGTGAGATGACATGGCTTCCACGACGTCCGCGATCGCCATGATCTGAGCTTCCAGGAGAATCTCTCCCATCTTCAGACCTCGCGGGTAGCCGGAGCCGTCGAGTCTTTCGTGATGCTGGAGGACGATTTCCGCGATCGGGGAAGGCAAGTCAACTACCTTGAGTATATCGTACCCAGTTTGGGGGTGGGTCCTTAACAGGCTCATCTCGATATTGCTCAGCCTGGTTGGCTTGGCCAGTATTTCTGCAGGCACCGACATCTTGCCTATATCATGTATCGTGCCCGCTATCCTGATGTTTTCGACCGTGTCTCTGTGAAGTTTCATCTCTTGTGCGATGGCGCGGGCGAGGCGTGATACCCGTTTTTGATGTTCCCCTGTATACGGGTCACGGGTCTGAAGCATCATAGAGATGACCTCGATGGTTCCGGAAAGACTCCTTCTCAGTTTTTCGGCAGAAGATTTCAGTTCATCCTCCGCGTTCTTGCGCTTGGTGACGTCCTCAACGATCCCCTCATAATAGTCGATCGTCCCGTCATCCCTCCGGACAACGCGCACATTCATCCGGATCCATACTCTGGTTTTATCCTTCCGGTAGAGCTGGGCCTCGAAGCCGCGGATCATATCGTCTGCATCGAGAAGTGTCATGTATCGTCTGCGATCGAGCGGGTCGACGTACATCTGCTTATCGATATCCGTGACCGCGCTTATCATCTCTTCCGGCGAAGGGAAGCCGTGTATCCTGGCTAATGCGGGGTTTACCCGCAGGTACCTTCCTTCCGGCAGACTCTGGAAGATGCCCACCATGGCGTTGTCATAGATGTTCCGATAGTCCTGCTCGCTTTTCAGCAGGGCTTCCTCCGCGTTTAGCCGGTCGCTGATGTCTCTTACGGTCGACAGGTGCGACCTTCTTCCGTTCCACATCAGGCGGGTTGTGGTGATCTCGACGGGAAAGACGGTGCCGTCCTTCTTCTTGTGATAGATGGCCCGGCGCGTCTCCTCGGGCTCGGCGGAAAGGTCCTCGTTCCTCATCTCAAGGATCTCCTCCCTGCTGAACCCGTAGATGGACGCTGCGGCGTTGTTCGCTTCAAGGATGCGGCCTGTTTCATCGTCGATGACAAAGATGGCGTCCGATTCAAGCTCGAACAGGCGACGGTACCTTTCGGCATTGTCCCTGGCCTCCTTTTCCGCCTGCTTGAGTGATGTGATATCCTCTATGGTGCCCTCGTAATAGAGGATCCTGCCCTTCCCGTCCTTCACGGCCCGGGCGTTGAGACAGGCCCATATGGGGGTCCCGTCCTTCCTGAGGGCCTGAAACTGGAAAGTCTGGATGAGGCCGTGCTCATTGATCTGCCTCTTGAACCTGACACGGTCGGCGGCATGGGCGTATGTCTTACCCACATTAAATGGCCCGCCGATCAGTTCTTCCACGGAAGGATAGCCGAACATCTTTGCATATGCCGGGTTCGCACTCAGCAGGAACCCATCCGGTGTCGTCTGGAATATGCCTTCGACGGCGTTCTCGAAAATGGAGCGGTATTTCTCCTCACTCTTCCTGATGGCGTCTTCGATTGTTTTTTTTTCAATAAGCGCCCCCAGCCTCCCAGCGATCACGTTGATGAAACTTCGCTCTTCCGCCAGGAAGGGACCTTCATCGCAACCGGGGCTTTCTTCGGCGTAGAAAATCTCCACCTCACCGGCGTTGTTTCCACGGACCGTGATGGAGGATGCGAGCTTGAACGGCGTGTGCCTGAAATTGTCCGTTCTGAATTCCTGCGCTCCCATGACGATCCGGGCACACGCTAACTCGGGGTACTGGAAGGCGTGAGGGAGGAGACGGGCAATTGCCTGGAGGATCTCTTCCAGAGTACTGTCTGACCTGTCGGCCACATTCGCGATGTTGTAAAGGCAACCGAGTTCCCTGTCGCGCTCACGCAGGAGATGCTCCAGCTTACGGATCTTCTGTCTCAAAGGTTCTTCCACGACATTTGTTTCGTTATCCATACCGCTCCTCCAGTCTTTTGTCGATTGTCTGGAACACTATACAACATTGTAGGACGATGTTATCGAAAAAAGACGCACCAAGCGCTATAATAAGTTATTGCTCGTGCAGAACGCCGAGAAGTACAGTTCGGGGGCGAACTGTTGGAATAAATCAAGGATTACATCGCGCCTTGACCCGTTTTTATGTTTTCTTAAGGCCACATCGAACGGTGTCTCGCCTTGATCATCCCGAGCCCCCGCGTCCGCCCCGTGCTCGATCAGGAGGCGGACAATTGCGGTGTGGTTATACAGGCACGCCCAGTGCAGGGGCGTCCTTCCATTATCGTCCCGCGCGTTCGGATCGGCGCCGCGCTCCAGCAGCAGCCGGCAAATCTCTTCATTGCCACGATGCATCGTGGCCATCTGGTGGAGGGGGGTGTAGCCATACTCGTCTTTCGCGTTCACGTCCGCGCCGGCGTCTAAGGCCCTTTGCACGATACGGGGGTCATGACTGTAGAACAGATCCAAAGAGACAAATGTTTTGCCGGCCTTTGTCATTATATACCCTGTCCTGCCGGAGTCTGACACCAGGTCGAAAAATAGAGTTCGGGCTGGTTCTCCTGGAACCAGTCGATAGTTTCCTTTTTCAACTCTGAATTATCCGGGAGAGAAATAGCTTTTTCAAGCAACATGCCGGGGACATATTCCCTGAAAACGTCAAAAATTTGTAGCCGTTGTTCTTTAGAGCAGACCGCTTCGGCATCAAACAAAAAATCAACAGCCGTAGTCCCGTCCTTTCCCCGGGTGGTTTTCGCTTGCAAGCCGGGATCTATTCCGTTTTGGAAAAGGAAACGGACCATATCCGGAGTGAAGCATTCCTTGCTCCAGCCGGAAGCGGTAACGTGGAGCAGAGAAAACCCCACTTCGTCAACTGTGTTTATGTCTTCTCCCGCGGAGAGGAGGAGGCGGACGGCTTCCGGGTTTCCGCTGCAACATGCTGTGTGTAGATACGGCCACTTATACGGCCACTTAGCCTTCTCCTGCAATATACCCGGAACCTTTTCTAAGAATAGACGGATAATGTCAGCATGCCCTTTCCAGCAGGCCATTTCAAACGGGCCTTGGTTGTCTTCGTCCCGGATATTAGGATCGGCGCCCGCGGAGAGGAGGAACTCGCAGGCCTTCAGATTCCCTTCATGGCACATTCGCCAGAATACAGTCGCGCTGAAATCATCCAGGGCATCTATGTTGCATCCCTCTTCCAGGAGAGCGATGGCAATCTTCATATCGGACAACTTGCAGGCCCTATAAAGGGGAAGAACGTATTCGGAATCGCATCGATTTGGATCGGCCCCTCTGGATAGGGCCTTTTTTACGCCCTTCAGGTCATTCTTTAGAATAGACTTTTCCAATTTCTTTTGAGGATTCATAGAGACTCGTCCGGTGAGAGGATCACGGCGCAGGCCGTGTATTTGAGTTCGCCGATTTTTCCGCGAACCTGTCTTCCGCGAACAAGACCTGCTGTTGCGCCCGCCCGGACACTACCTGCAGGCCGACTTTCAGCGTCGACCAGGGCACTCCCATTCTCGCGAGTGTTTCCCTGAGCATGATGTAATCAAAATTCTGGATAACGGGTTTAACAAGCTCGAACAAGGGCTTGAGTTTGCCTTTAGTCCAATTCGTTGCCCACGCCTTCTCGATGCCTTCGACGGAAAGGATGGAAACAGCCTTGTTTATCCGTGCTTCATCGAATTTGAGCGAATTCAGCTTGATCACGCCGGTGTCGATACATTCTCCGATAAAGAAGCCCGGGTTTTTTGCTACGCCCGGATCCGTGCTGTTGCTCCTGAGATAGTTTTCGAGTTCATCTATCTTCTTCGGGCCCTCGCCGGCCAGAAATGACCTTGCCAGCTGAAACATCTGTTCCTTGTCGCCTGATGCAGGACGCCGCTGCTGTGGATATGGCCGGCTGTCCTGTTGTTGTGGCTGGCTCGTGCTCGTCTGCTGGGGTGTGTCTCTGTTAATCCAGGCCAGTTGCCTGTCGCTTTTCCGTTTAAGGCCGTGGAGGCCGTATTCCTGGCCCAGCCTGTCCGCTACGGCCGCAGTGACAAACACGTCCGTCAGCGCCCTGTGCAGCTGCCCGTTTGGCACGATCCCGAGCGCCCGTGCGACGTCGCCGAGCTTCGGCGCCCTGCCCATAAAGAGCGATGCGGCATTGAACGTGTCGAACTCGTTATCCTCCGCCGGCGTGGAACCATTGAACCGGCGGATCCTGTTCGCCTGGACGACACATCTCCGGTCGAAGGTGAAGTTATTGAAACCAATCATGATGTTACCGTCGCATGCCATTTGATGGAATAACGGCCCGCCAAGTTCCTCCCACAAGGGGGCGAACCTGACCATATCATCCGTTATGCCTGTTTTT
>Ga0209606_1004042_pt1 | contig 14063 bp, 9 predicted proteins | sample AD_UKC057_MetaG_FD_184412 | JGI IMG/M metagenome (GOLD analysis project Ga0209606, IMG submission 184412) | Active sludge microbial communities of municipal wastewater-treating anaerobic digesters from USA - AD_UKC057_MetaG (SPAdes) (version 2) | ecosystem: Engineered > Bioreactor > Anaerobic >...
AAAAAATATTTAAGTATTATATTGTTTTTATTTATTAGTAATTTAGTTTATTCTAATCCTGTTGATTCTACATTAGCAAAAGAGATAGCAATAAATTATTTTTTATTTTTAAATCCTTCAAGAGCAGAATTAGAAATTAAAAATACCATTGTTAAATATTATAATGGTTATCCAAGTTATTATATAATAAATTTTAAAGAAAGTGGTTATATCGCTGTTTCAGCTAATGATGCCACTATACCAATATTAATGTACTCTTATGGAGGTGAGTATAAAGAAAATGATTTTCATAATCCTGCTTATCTTGATTGGATGGAAAATTACAGTAAAGAGATTGATTCAGTAAGAGTAAATAATGTTGATAATAGTATGTCAATTATTGAATGGAATGATATTATAAATAAAAATTTCAGTAAATATATAGGTACAAAATCTGTTCAACCATTATTAACAACAAAATGGGGACAAACATGGAATAATGATGGGGGTTATCCTGGATATAATTATTTATGCCCTGCTAGTAATGGGTGTGATGATGATCGTTGCGATGCAGGTTGTGGCCCTGTGGCAATGGCACAAATAATGAAATATTGGATGCATCCTGTTCACGCTACATACCAGGATTATGACTGGTGTAATATGCATAATGTATTAAATGAATTTTCTACAATGACAGAAGTAGTAGCAGTTGCAAAATTAATTAGGGATTGTGGTGATGCATCAGGTGTTAATTATTGTGTGGCTGAATGGGCAAATGGATGTGCAACATCTTTATGGCCAGTAACAAAACCAAGAAATGCTTTTGTTGATGACTTTGGATACAGTGATGATGCTAATATTGATAGACGAGGATGGTATTCTAAAAAAAATTGGATAAAAAAGTTAAAAGAAGATTTGGATAATGGCAGACCCATTATGTATTTTGCTTGGCCTTGTCCAGGTATCTTTTGGCATGGACATTATTTTATTATTGATGGTTATAACAATGATAAATTTCATATTAATTGGGGTTGGCATGGTACAGATAATGCATATTATGAAATGGGAGAATTAAATCCAGATACAACAGGAGGTAGTTATAATTGTGAAGAAAGTGCAATTTTTAATTTACATCCAGACTGGTACATAGATTGCAATAGTACACTTTATGTTTTGCAAGATTTTGAATATTTAATCCCTATTTTATATTATAATCCTGCTGCTGGAAATATTATAGCAGGAGGGGGTAATAATCAATTGACTATACAAAGTAATCAAACAGTCCATTATATAGCATACAATGAAATAGATTTATTAGATGGATTTACAGTAGAAGCGGGAAGTGATTTTACAGCGGAAATAATACCATGTCCTGCTGAATGTACAAATTATAATAAATCTTTACATGTTCAATCAAATGATTACCCAGATAAAACTGATTTTGTATATGATACAATCAATTATAATGAACCTAATATTTTACAAGAAATAAATAAAGAATTAAAATTTAATGTTTCACCCAATCCTTTCACCACTTCCACAACCATTACATTTGATTTACCTCAGTCATCAAAGGTAAATATTTTCATTACCAACATCTACGGTATAAAAATATCTGAAGTTTATAATAATTTTATGGAAGCAGGTAGTTATAATATTACATTAGATGGTTCTGATTTACAACCAGGGATGTATTTTTTCATCATGGAAACTGTAACATCAATAGAAATGATAAAGATTGTAAAAATGTAAAAAGATTCAATATAAAAAATAGATTGCTAAATGTTCTTATGTCATTTCGTAAAAAAAAATTATTATCATTCAATTTTTTTCGCTTAAATATCAAAAAAATCATCTAATTTTGTCTGGATATTTTTTATATTATGATTAATATTAGACCAAACTATAATCTAATGCCATTAAAAGAATTAGAACAATACATTTTGAAAAACAAACATCTACCCAATGTACCCACCCAAGATGAAATCTCAAAAGATGGTATAGATGTGTATGAGATGAATGCTGTACTGCTAAAAAAAGTAGAGGAACTAACGTTGTATGTTATAGAACAGCAAAAACAAATCGTAGAACTTGAAAATGAAATAAAAAACATTAAGCAATGAAGATACCAAAAACAATTTTGATAATAAGTGTTGTAATCTGGATAACATTTGATAAAAGTGCAATTTATGCTCAAGAAAAAAGTAATATTTATTTAGAACTAAGCAAACCTTTATTAGAATACTCTTTATTTAATAGATATTTATTTGATGCAGGAATGGGATATAATGATAAAATAAATAGGTTATTCGTTGGTGCTTCTCTAAACATGACTTATTCTAAATTAAAGGGTGAATTTAATACACAAACATATCTTATAAAACCAAGAATAAATCTCATATATCCTATAAATATATCTACAAGATTTAATTTTGAACCTCAAATTGGATTAGGATATTCTGTTATTAGTATTAATAATAAAAAATATGAATTTTCTGATTTACAGCAAGGAATAAATGCCATATTAGAATTGAAATTTAATTATATTACAAATACTAGATTTGATTATTATTTTATGATAAATTATGATTATACATTTCTTAAAAAAGATAAAAATTTTACGCAATTAGATTATTATCGTAATATTCATTTAGTAAGTTTTGGTATTGGTGCAAAATTAAAATTTTATGGCAATGAAAAATAAAAATTTATTATTAATAACTATTATGTTAGTTATTATGTTAGTTCCTAGTTGCTCTAGGGATGATTTGGTATTAGACCAAGATTATGTAACAGTAAGTGATATAGTTCATTATTGTCACTGTGACAGATTAATATCAATTTTTTTTGATAGAGATGTAAATACTATTATTGAACAATGTAATAATAAAGAAATAAAAGTAAAAGGTCATATAGATTATAATGCATTCAATGAAGGTTTTTTAAATTATGGATTTAAATTAAATAGTTTTTATTTAATAGATTTTAGAAATGAAACAAAAATATTAGTATGCCTTAATGATGATTTTTTATGTAGTAATAATGACACATTAGTTACATCTCAAGATTCAGCAATCATTAATAAAATTCTAAATTCAAACGAAACTGATATGTGTTATATAAAAGGAATTTTATACTCACATGATGAATCTATAGGTTTATCTCGTAAAATATTAACTAACATTAGAATGAATAATGAAGATGATATTATTTTTAAAAGTGATATAGATTATTAAAAGAAAGGCTATGAAAATAAAAAAATATTTAAGTATTATATTGTTTTTATTTATTAGTAATTTAGTTTATTCTAATCCTGTTGATTCTACATTAGCAAAAGAGATAGCAATAAATTATTATAATTTTTTAAAACCAGGAGCAAAAGATTTAAAAGTATCAAAAGTTAATGTAAAAAATTATAAAGGAATAATAACAAGATATACCTTTGTTTTTGAAAATATAAATTCATTGGATAATGAATCTATTTTTAGTGTAAAAATAGAAACTCAAGATTTACAACCAGGGATGTATTTTTTCATCATGGAAACTGAAACATCAAGAGAAATGATAAAGATTGTAAAAATGTAAAAAGATTCAATGTAAAAACAGTTTGTTAGAAATTTTGACGTTATTTCATAAAAAAATTATTAAAATTCAATTTTTTTCGCTTAAATATCAAAAAAATTATTTAATTTCGTTCAGATATTTTTTATATTATGATTAATATTAGACCAAACTATAATCTAATGCCACTAAAAGAATTAGAGCAATATATCAAATAAAACAAAATTAATAAATTTTATTAAAACTTTTTGCTTAACCCCTTAAGCTCCTCATCACCTATCACTTATCATCTGTCTCCTCATCTCCTCATCACCCCGTCTCCTCGTCTCCCCATCTCCCAGTCATCCAGTCACCCCAGTCATCCTGTCATATCGTCTCCCAGTCATCTCGTCTCCCCATCTCCCAGTCTCCCCGTCACCCAGTCATCCAGTCACCCCGTCACCCCATCTCCACGTCTCCTAATATATATTTTTTTGTATCCAATTTATAATTGTTTCTAAAACATCGTCACTCATGGTTTCCTCTATCAAAGCATATTCCTCTGTCGAGCCTGTATTTGCGTGCTGAAAAAGATGATTTAGCCCTTCAAAGGTCATAGATTCTACAACACAACTTTTTTTCTTACACATTGCAATTTGCTTAAACATTTCTTCATTTTCTGCAGCAGGTACTTGCACATCCTTGCTTCCAAAAAGTGCTAGCGTATTACAATTTAAATTTTTTAAATAATCAGATGGATCAATATTTATAAATGTTTTTAACCAAATATTATTATATGAAAAAGTTAATTGATTAATCAAAGATTTGTCAATATTATATTTACTGAGTAGGGAGCTATCAAGATTATTAAAATTCGCATTAAATAAGCTATCTAGAATATTTTTCCATTTATCATTGGTTTCAGTTTTGATAATTTGCAGAGCTTGTAAATAAAAATTATAATATGCCTCAGTTATTTGTGTAGGCATGTCATAGAGCTGCATCATCTTTTTTGTTTGCAAGGCAATTAATTGATCACATGGTATAGTAACGCCTGCTAGTGCTATAGCAAATTTTAAATTCTTCTCTTTACTAGCTAGGTAAAATGCTATTATTCCACCTTCGCTATGACCGATCACGCCAATATTATTTTTATCTACAAAAGGTTGATTTTTTAACCAGTTAATAGCAGCTTTAGCATCATCGGCAAAATCAAAAGTTGTTGCAATAGAAAAGTTACCCTCTGACTTAGCAACTCCTCTATCATCATACCTCAAAACTACTATTCCTGCTTTAGTTAATCTATCTGCTATCAGAGCAAATGGCTTGTGAAAAGCCAAACTTTCATCTCTATCTTGTGGACCACTGCCAGATATTAGTACTACTGCTGGATGTTTGGAAATGCTATCAGGTATTGTAATTGTTCCCGCTAACTTTATTTTATCTTTTTTATTATAAAATTCTACATCCTTTGAGATATATGGAAATGGAGGTAAAGGATTTTGTGGTCTATTAAATGAGAAAGTATCTACTTCAGATATTCTATATAAAATTAAAGGTAAACTCATACCAGATTGATACCAGTTACCTATGATACTATCATTATCGAATATTTTCCCATGATATTTGGCTGCAAAATTGCTAATATTTATTTTTATACTATCATCAGCTACAGAAATTTTATTAATTTTTAATCTGATGATCATTTGTTGTGGAATAGTTAGATATGCTATATAGCTACTTCTACTGCTATCATATGAAAATGCAAACTGCATGTTGATTTTTTGCAATTCATTGTTTAGTTGTCCTTGCCAATAACCTTGTAATTCTTGTGCTGATAGAGTGAGGTTAAGCAATATTATGAAAGTAAATATTATATTTTTCACTTTTTAAATAATAGCCTTTTTATAATTATTTTCTGTAAAACTATAGAGTATTCTAACGAGGTTATCGCATTCATTTAGTATATTATAAACTAATATAGTAGCTCTACGTGGCATTTTGGTATTTGCATCATCTGATAGAGAAACTGCTATTAGATTACGTCTTACTTGTACTATTTCCATCTCTAATAGATGGACTATATTATCATTCAATTCTTTATTTTCATCGATTATTATATCACTTATATTATTTACAATATCAAATATTCGTTTTAATTGCTCGATTTGGAAATCTGTTAAAGGTTTATGATGATTTTGTAGATGAAGCATTGTAGGATTTATGATATAATAAATAACATCTAAAATTTGATCTAAATGTTCTATTTTGGTTAAAAAATATTGATATTCATCTGTATTTAATCCTTTAATATTTGTAAGTATATCAGGTAGAAGTGTTTTGAAATTAGATACATCAGCTTTAATTTTTTCATAAGTTTTCAATGAATCTTTCAATATAGAGATTTTTTCTTTTTTGAGTGATTCTAGAATATTAAAAGAAGAATCTTTTAATAGTGTAAAAACTATTTTCTCATAAATGATAATTTGAGTATTAACATCTACTTTAGATGAGAAATTAGAAATAGAATCAGCTGTTGATAATTTTTTAGATATTTGTTTATGTTTCCTGTCAGAGTTTATACGTGCAAAGACAGCTATTGCGATTATTATTAATATTCCGATAAAATTAGTAAAATTAATAAATAAGCCTAATAAAGTAGCTAAGGTGAAAGCGAAAAGTGCAGTAAGGAACCATCCTCCGATCACATTTACCACACCAGAAATGCGATATACTGCTGAGTCTCGTCCCCAAGCTCTATCAGCTAATGCTGTACTCATTGCTACAATAAAAGTAACATAAGTAGTAGATAGAGGTAGCTTAAGGGAAGTACCAAAAGCTATTAAAGAACTTGCTACCATCAGATTAACAGTAGCTCGCACTTTATCAAAAGGAGCATCTTTATCTACCATATATTGTGCATCAAATCTATTATTCAACCATTCATGAAAACGAGTTTTCTTTATTGATGCGAAAAGTTTATTTATGTGATATGAGGCATCTACTAGCATACGACCAAAAGCATTCACAGAAAAGCGTTCTATAGTTGTTTCTTCTTGTTTACCTAGCCGTATTTCAGTCTCCATAACAGTTTTTAATTTTTTATTTCTAAATAGTGTGATGCTCATTATTACACCTGCAATAATTAAATATATAATAGAATTGCTTGAACTAGGATTTAATAAGCCTTCCATAGTGAAAGTGTTAGGATCAGCACCTCCTGCAGACGAAAAAATTTGAAATGCAGATAGTCCAGCTAATGGTACACCTATGAAATTCACTAAATCATTACTAGCAAATGACATTGCTAATGCAAAAGCTCCATATAATATACTTACATTAAAACTATTATATTTTTTTATTGATTCTAAAATATATAATATTACAAAAGCAACTAATCCAATAATTGATAAAACTAAGGGAATATGATTAAATAACCATGCTGATTGTTGTTCACTAATAAAAGGTAAAGTATTTATTCCTTTTAAAAATATAAAATATGTGATTACTACAACACAGATAGCATTAAATAGCGCTCTCACTACTTTATGTACCTTTAAATAATCATATGAAAAAATTAATCTGACTATAAATTGAACTAAATAACCAAATATGAATGCAACAATTATTGATGTGAAAATACCAATAATTATAGTTAAAGTACTAGAAACATTAATATAATTACCGATTTCATGAAATTTAATGCCATTTTGTATGAAATAACCTATTGCTACACCAAAGGATGCACCTAATAAATTAAAAACCATCGATACTGTAGTAGATGTAGGTAATCCATAAGTATTGAAATAATCTAGTAGAATAACGTCAGAGAACATCATCACAATAAATATTATCATCACTTGATGGAATGTGAACATTTGGGGATTAAAAATGCCTTTACGTGCCACATCCATCATTCCACCACCAAAAACAGCACCTATAACTAAAGCTACTGAGGCTATTATTAATAAAGTTTTTAACTTAACTACTCTACTGCCATAAGCAGAATTCAAAAAATTAACAGCATCATTTGCTACACCAACAGTTAAATCATAAACGGCTAAGATTAATAAAATTATGACTAAAAATAGATAATACCATTCCATATTTAAATATTTTGGTTAATATGTGTATAAAAAGTTTGCATTAAAAAGTTATCAATAAACTCCTTCTGATGGAGTCTGTATTTTGATTATAGTTATAGTCATACATTGCACTTTCCCATTCGCCATACATAGCATTGGGTAATACGATATAAATAGAACCAAATGAATCTTTTTGTTCTAATGCAGCTTGGTGTCTATAATCCATTGAGGTTTTCAAATAAGAATCATTGAAATCTGCTAGATTATCTCCTACGTACAGAATCACATCATAGTTTTCTCTCACTTTATTACGTCTGATTTCTTTGCTAGATATGCTATCTCTTGTTATCACATGTACTGAATCTGCAAAAGGAAAATTTAATTTTTTTAAATTTTCTATTGTTGCTTTTTTTTCGTCTGTATCTCTATTAGTAATATAAAAAATTGTAATCCCTTTTGATGCAGCATAATTAAAAAAATCTAAAGATCCTGGTATAGGTTTAGCATTAGCTAATGAGGTCCATTCCTTCCATTTATCAGGAAAAACATATTTTTTTATAACCAATGAAGCCTCATATGGACTATTATCTAAAACTGTCTCATCTATGTCAGTTATTACAGCTAAATTTTTGGCTTTGGGATTAGCTTTGATTTTTTGATCTACAATTTGTTTGGCAAGGTTATAACTTTGATAGCACATAGCTTCATATTCTGCAGATCTCTGTTGATACAATATTGCCATTATCAAGTGGTCATTATTGACTTCTTTATTTGCTTCTTTAGTAGTTGTATCTGTTTGTTTACATGATACTAAAACTATAGAGCTCATGGCTGCTATAATCATTAAAAATTGTCTGGTTTTCATATCCTAATAATTTTTTGGTAAAATTATAAAATTTGATAAATAATTCATATTAAATTAATGTTAAGTTTTTATTAACAAAATTTAAAAAAAATCTATGCCAATTATATGGATAATACGAAGCCCTATTGTAGAGACACGTTGCAACGTGTCTCTACAATAGGGCAAAAAATAAATGAAAATAATCAAATTGAACAATTTGGGAAACCCACAAAAAATTCAATTCCAACCATTGTGCGATTATTCAAATCTACCACAACCAAACAAATAAATCAAATTCGTCAAACCCCTGGCATTCCTGTCTGGCAAAGCAATTATTACGAACATATCATCCGTGATATCGATGATTTATCTCGCATTCGTCATTATATTGCGGACAATCCAAAGATTTGGAACAATGATGAATATAATATCAACCACCAATAAAAACACTTAGTATGAACAAATCATCATACCATCTATTAACCACGACCTTTAGGTCGTGGGAGAACAAAGAAGAAAAATGGGCTTTAGCCCTGAAATCAGATGATACACAAAAAAACGTCTTGTATGTGCAATTCACGAATTGCTACTACAAATAAATTGTCATAAATAAAACATATATTGTATGAACTATAATAATATGCACAAAGGAATAATTTATTTATTTGTTAAATACTAATTTCAATTTTTTTATTTTAGCTTGATTCAAATATTATTTATATAAATACATATTATTTTATTGTAAAAATTATATATATTTGCAAAAAAATTTTTTAAACATTAAAAAAGTGAAGTTTATGAAAAGAAAATTAAAATTTAATGGATTAATGAAGTTAATACCAATATTAATTATGTTTATTGTGATGTATACTTCATTACAATCACAAACAGCCACTACTATTACATTAGGAAGTGGCACAAGTCAAAGTGGAGCATATGATCCTTCACCTGCTAATGTCTTTTGGGAAAGTAGACATTTACAATTTGTTTATACAAAAAGTGAAATTAATGCACAAGGTATTTCAGGACCACATTTATTAAAATCTATTGCTTTTAATGTTTCCCAAGCTGCAGATAAAACTCATTCAAATTATAAAATTCGAATAGGGCATACTACAGCTACAGATGCAAGTTCTAATATTAATACTACACTTACTCAAGTTTATTCTGCTTCCTCTGTTAGTTTTAATAGTAGTGGGTGGAAAACTTTTACATTTACTACTCCTTTTCAATGGAATGGCATAGATAATATTGTAGTTGATATTTGCTGGGGGGTTAATTCTGATTATAGTGGTAGTGGACAAGTTTATGTATATACACCAGAGGTAACTAATGGAATAGGGTATATTAATTCTTCATCCCAATCAATGTGTAGTGAAGCTATAACAGGTAGCATGAATTTAAAACCACAAGTCAAGTTAACATTTGAGCCTACAGCTCCCTCTAATGATAATTGTTCTGGTGCTATAGCACTTACAGTTCATCCAACAACTACTTGTACAAATGCTACAATTGGAGATGTGTCTGGTGCTACAAATTCTAATGTAACGGGTTGTAGTTATGGAACACCAGATGATGATGTATGGTATAAATTTGTAGCTACCGCTACTGAACATATAATTACTGTTGTGGGTTCTTCTAATTTCGATGCTGTTTTAGAACTTCGTTCTGGCTCATGTCCTGGAACAAACATTGTATGCAAAGATAGCACTTTAGATGGTGGCACTGAAATAATACATGCTACAGGCCTTACTGTAGGTAATACTTATTATGTAAGGGTATATGATTGGTACTCAACTATGCCTAGTACTACTACTTTTACTATTTGTATAACTACAAATGCTACATGCCAAACTCCTGGTCCACCTACTAATTTACAAGTTACACCTACCCAAACTGGTGCATCATTTACTTGGTCGGCACCTACAAATCCTCCTGGAACACCTCCAATAGTTTATTATTGGTTGATTTCTGATCAAGCTACTCCTAATTGGAATAATTATATAGCTAGGTGTGGAGATGCAGGTGGTTTTTCTGGAAATACTAATGGAACTGGGCAATGTTTAGTACCTGCAGGCATGCCGGCTACATTATCACCAAACACGCAATATTATTTGCATATGTATGCACGCACTGGTTGTGATTGGACAGGTTCTCCTTGGGCTACCAAAGCATTTACAACACTTAGTGCTGCACCGTCTAATGATAATTGCTCTGGTGCAATCACATTAACGGTTAATAATACTGCTAATTGTGTTAATCCTACAACTGGCAATGTAGCTGGCGCAACAAATTCTGGTGTTACTGGATGTACTGGTACTCCAGATGATGATGTTTGGTATAAATTTATTGCTACCGCTACTGAACATACAATTACTGTAGTGGGTTCTTCAGATTTCGATGCAGTTGTAGATTTGCGATCAGGATCATGTCCTGGGACTAATATTACATGTATAGATGCTACTTTAGAAGGTGGTACCGAAGTTATTAATGCTACAGGATTAACTATTGGCAATACTTATTATGTGAGAGTATACCATTATTATGCTACCGCACCTACAACAACAACATTTACAATTTGTATTACTACTCCACAAACTGGAGCTGCTCCTGTAGCAGATTTTACAGCAAATGCAACTACTATTACAGTTGGTGGAAGTGTAACTTTTACAGATTTGTCTAGTAATAATCCTACATCATGGAATTGGCAATTTGCTGTGGGAGAACCATCAGGAACATGTACACCTGCTACTTCTACATTACAAAATAAAACAGTTGTTTATAATACCCCTGGTATTTATACTGTTAAATTAACTGTCTCTAATGCTTATGGAAGTGATACTGAAGAAAAAATAGATTATATTACTGTAAATCCAGCAACAAGTAATTTAACAATAACAGCTAGTGCACAACCAAATAATGTTTGCGCAGGTTCGACAGTTCAGTTAAATGCGATACCTACTGGAGGGTCTGGTACTTATACATATTCATGGAGTTCTAATCCGCAAGGATTTACTTCTACTTTACAGAATCCTACTGCTACACCAACTAATAATACAATTTATTCTGTAACTGTAACATCTGGATCTAGTACGGCTAGTGCTTCATGTAGTGTAACTGTAAATCCATTACCTTCTACACCTAATAATATAAGTGGACCTGTAAGTGTATGTATAGGATCAACTAATATTTCTTATAATATACCTTCTATTCCTAATGCTACTGGCTACGTATGGACTGTTCCTAGTGGTTTTGTAATAGTTTCTGGACAGAATACTAATAATTTAATTGTTAATATTGGTCCTACTGCAAGTTCTGGAAATATAACTGTTGCTGGTACTAATTCTTGTGGTAATGGTCCAACTAAATCTTTAGCAGTTACTGTTAGTCCAGCTTTAGTAGTTAGTGCAGGTACAACACAAACTATCACATCAGGCTCTACAGCTACTCTTCATGGTTCAGCTAATGGTGGTTCAGGTAATTACAGTTATTCTTGGCAACCTAGTAATTTATTACAAAATCCAAATATTCAAAATCCAACGACAATTCCGTTGACTTCATCTCAAACATTCACATTAATAGCTACAGATAATACTACTGGATGTCAAGGTACAGCTACAGTACAAATAATAGTATCTGGTGGTTCATTATCAGTAAATGCCTCTGCTAATCCATCTATTGTATGCCAAGGAACATCTGTTAGTTTACAGGCTACTCCATCAGGTGGGACCGGGTCATACACATATTCATGGGCATCAAATCCATCTAGTTCGATACCATCTACTCAGAATCCTACAGTTACACCTAGTACTAATACTACATACACTGTAACTGTAACATCTGGATCTAGTACGGCTAGCGCTTCATGTAGTGTAACTGTAAATCCATTACCTGGTAATCCAGGCCCTATAACAGGTTCTCAAACAGTTTGTCAGGGGCAGACAGATGTATATTATGGTATTTCACCAGTAGCAAATGCTACTAGTTATTCTTGGCTTTTACCAACTGGTGCTGTTATATCATCAGGTACGAATACAAATTCAATTTTAGTTAATTTTTCTCAATCTGCTACTTCTGGTAATATTAGTGTTGTAGCATCTAACTCATGTGGTAATAGTCAATCATCTTCTAATTTTTATGTAACTGTAAATCCATTACCAGCAGCAGCAAGTAATATTAGTGGCCCATCTACTGTTACACTAGGACAAACTAATGTTACTTATTTAGTTCAACCTATAGCTTATGCGACTGGATATGTTTGGTCTATACCACAAGGATTTAATTTGGTTTCAGGCTTAAATACTAACACTATTGTTGTTAATATTTCACCTTCAGCTACTAATGGGGTAATAACAGTTTATGGCACAAATAATTGTGGTAATGGAGCTACTTCTCCTGCTTTTCCAGTATCTGTACAAACTACAAATATTAATGAGATACAAAATATAAATTGTAAAATATATCCTAATCCTAGTGATGGTAAAATATACATTGATCTTAAAAATAATACTATTGATAATCTAAGTATCACTGTATTTAACTCAATAGGAATGATAGTTTGGGAACAAAAGCTAGATAATGGTTCTTTCTATTCACTTGATTTAGTTAATTTGACTGATGGCGTATATTATTTACAACTAAATGCAGATTCATTTAATCACATTGAAAAGTTAATTATTAATAGATAATATTGAAAGTCTATAAATAAAGAAGGCTGCATTTCTATGCAGCCTTCTTTATTTATAACAATATTAAAAAAATATTTTATAGCTATAACATTATTAGAAATATATTATATACTGTACTAAAAATACTTAATTTATATAAAAATATATAACTCCCAAATTTAATAATCGAAAAATAATGATGATTTTGTGAAAAATGTATGAAATAATTTAATAAATTTTAGTTTTGTATATAGATTATTAAAGATATTGTTTATTAATAAAACATTTGATTCTATGATTTTATTTAGTTTGGCATTAAATTTAGAAAAGCCATGGTATATCAAAGAGATTATTTTTAGAATATCTAATTAAAATATTTTTGTAAGATGACCAAAATTTATTAATAAAAGCATATTGGAGATTCATTTTTAATTAGATTAAAGCAAAAATTTCTCCTAGTGTCATGAAAAGAGTTAAAAATAAAATTCTCCTTGTTAAAAGTAAAAACAAGAGGTTATAGAAATATTACCAACTTTATCAATATGATTTATTTCTTATGTGGTAAACTAAAATTTTATTACGAATGATATATATAATAAAACTATAATTTTTTGAAAAAATAATTATGAAATAAATCTTACTAAAAAAATCTGTTTTATCCAACATTTGATAATGATAAACCTTGAATTTTGAATTGTTCTATTATGTAATATAATAATTTATTTTCTGGCTTTTCTAAAAGTGGGTCATTTTTGATTATTTCTTTTGCAAATTTATTTGTGTATTCTATTAAGTTTTGGTCATTTATGGGATCTACGATGTTAAAAAATCTTTCACCACTTTGTCTGACACCTTCTATTTCTCCAGGACCTCTCAAACGATAATCTTCTTCAGCTATTTTAAAGCCATCAGTAGTTTCTACCATAACCCTTAATCTATGTACTGCAT